>Ga0209416_1001502_pt1 | contig 15824 bp, 15 predicted proteins | sample RifGroF1_FD_184001 | JGI IMG/M metagenome (GOLD analysis project Ga0209416, IMG submission 184001) | Groundwater microbial communities from Rifle, Colorado, USA - Groundwater F1 (SPAdes) (version 2) | ecosystem: Environmental > Aquatic > Deep subsurface > Groundwater | place: Rifle, Colorado...
ACAAGTAGCCCAAAAGTATGTCTTAGATGAAGTTCAAAGAGTATTTAATGAGCAAGCAGTCCCTATCGGAGATATCCATGTAGAGGTTGTAATTAGACAGATGGCTAGACTTGGAAGAGTATTAGATTCTGGAGATTCAGAGTATCTAGTAGGTTCAATGGTAAATAGATTTGTATCCGATACTAAGAATAATATTCTTTTAAGAGATGGAAAGAGGAAAGCATTAATAGCTCCTAAGTTACTTGGAATTAAAGCATCAGCTTTACATACAGAGAGTTTCCTTTCTGCAATGTCATTCCAAGAGCAAGTAAGAGTTTTGACAAATAGTGCAATATTAGGTAAAACAGACTTCTTAAGAGGTATGAAAGAGAATGTAATAATTGGAAGAAGAATACCATCTGGAGAGAGTGCCGCTATTAAGAACTTAAATGATCTCGAAGAGATTAAATTTTAATTGATTTTGTTGTATAATACGAACCATGCCAACGATAAACCAGTTAGTAAGAAAACCTAGAGTAGCAAAGAAAGAGAAAGTAAAACATATTGCTTTAGCTACAAATTTTAATCCCTTGAGAAATAGGTATAAAAAAGCTAACAACCCATTTAAAAGGGCTGTATGTTTACAGGTTAAAACAATGACACCTAAAAAACCTAACTCAGCTCTACGTAAGGTAGCAAGAGTAAGACTATCCAACGGTATGGAGGTAACAGCATATATACCAGGAGAGGGTCATAACCTTCAAGAGCACTCAGTAGTAATGGTTAAGGCAGGTAGAAAGAGAGACTTACCTGGTGTTAAATATATAGTAGTAAGAGGTAAGTATGATACAGCAGGAGTAAAGGGTAGAATGAAGGCTAGATCTAAATACGGTGCTAAGAGACCAGAAAAAGAATAATATTTTAATATACATTAATGAGAGGTAAGAGATCTAAAAAAAGAGTAATAGCAAAAGATAGGAAATATAATGATGAAGTTATAGGTAGACTTATCAATAAAGTAATGCAAGGTGGAAGAAAAGTAATAGCAGAAGAATTAGTTTACTCTGCAATTGAGTCAGGTGCTCAAAAGAGTAAAACACCAGCTATTGAGTTTGTACATACAAGTATTGATAATGTAAGACCAGCATTAGAGATTAAATCAAGAAGAGTAGGAGGAGCTAACTATTCAGTACCAACACCTGTTAGTCCAAGAAGACAGGAAACATTAGCAGTAAGATGGTTAGTAGATGTTGCTAGATCTAAAACAGGTAAATCTTTTGATAAGCTATTAGAAACAGAGTTAGTAAATGCATTCAATGGAGAGGGAGACGCTATTAAGAAAAAGAATGATGTAGAGAGAATGGCAGAGGCTAATAAAGCATTTGCACATTTCAAATGGTAATCTACATTTAAAGGAGATTTAGAAAGGAAGGGTAACCTTCCTTTTTTATTTAGTACTCTCTATTCTAACCCAGGTCTTAGTGAAATCTTTTTTAATAATTACCCTATCCCAATATATCCTTACCCATGTTAATAATCTAATTGGAAATAGAGCAAGAGACCATAGGAGCTCTTTAAGATTTTTAGGGTATCTTAAAACAAAGAAAGCATAGGGTAACTCTATTAGCAAACTCCTACTCTGTTTATCCTTTTTAAATACACCATACTTTTTTAATTGAATAAACCCACCAATAGATCTTACCTTCTGTTTGTAATAATCGGTAATAGTAGTTGGGTATTTAACATAGCATTTTGCACTAGGAGCATACCCTATCTGTTTCTCCATATTCCTAATAGAGTAGGAGATATATGCATCATCTGAGAGTACATCATCTGGAATTTCAATATTAATTTTTCTAATAGCCATAATATATCCACTCATAGGAAAGAAATTCTTACCACTTTTGTAATATCCCTTACCGTATACCTTCTCTAACTGTTTACTTCTCCTGTGATGTCCTGAATCGGAAAGTAAATGTCCCCAATATCCCATCATACTATCTCTCCTATCATTTGATATTGGCCTACCACTTACACCATATATATCTTTCTGCTCAAATGGTTCTAAGAGATATTTAATAGCGTCTTTCTCAAAATATGTATCACCGTCTGTAAATATTAAAATATCTCCCTTAGCTTTCTTTAAGGCTAATTTTAAAGCATACGGTTTACCTTTCTGGGGATCTTGTATCTGAATATATTCACTATTAGATAGAGAAAGAGTATTTGCTTCCCTTAATCCTTCATCTAAGGTCTCTTTATCTGGGGATAGTTGTAAGATTTCAAAGCTACCTTCTAATCCAGAATACTTCCTATCTGCAATACATCTAATACATTTAGCAATGGTATTAGGTTCTTTCCAAGATGTAATAATAATGGATATCATTGTAGATTATCATACAAAAAAGTATAAAAAGGAATATGATTTACTCTGTAGCTGATTCTTCTGTACCCTCTGCTCCCTCTTCACCCTCTACAACTTCCTCTTCTCCTTCAGCTACTACTGGTTCTACTTCCTCAATCTTTTGGGCTTCGGTTATGGTAACAATAGCTGCACTAGCTTGGTCATCATTTATTAATGTCATACCCTCTGGTAATTTAATGTCATTAACATTAATAGATTGTCCTGGGTGTGTTAGGTTAGAAATATCAATTTCAATATCAGGTTGTAATTTTGCTAATTGACATTTAACATCAATACTATCTAATACATTAATCAATACTCCTAAGTTATTCTTAACTGCTGGAGATATACCTACTAATCTAAATGGAATAGTGAATACCATAGCGACTTTTTCATCAATTTCAAACAAAGAAACATGATTAATTTCCTCTGTAACTGGATTTATACTAAATTCTTTAACTAAGGATTTAAAGGTATCTTTATCAAATTCTGTATCTAGGATTGAAGTAGATGTAGTATTTCTGTATAACCAATCTGCATCAGAAGAACTCATTGAAACATTCTTAGAGTCTCCTTTTGAGTTATATACTACTGCTGGAGTAAGTCCTTCCTTTTTGAGGTTCTTAACTTTCTTACCAGTAATCTCTCTTTGTTGTAGTGTTAGTTTTTCCATAACGAGTGAAAGTATAGCAAAGATAAAGTGATTAATCAATAATAAAAAGTAGTTTTAAACGCATTTGTAAACTTTAGAAGTCTATAGAATTTAGAGCATCTAAGTCTTCCATTTTTTTATCCTCTTCTGTTTTTTCGGGTACATATGCAGCAGCATTTGCTCTTGCAATTTCAGCTTCTCTCTCTATTAATTCCTTTCTTTTTTGTACTTCTTCTCTCGCAATCTGAATTGCCTCTTTTACATCTTCAGGTTTTGCTCTCTCTAAAGTGCCATACTCTCCATTTTGTTCATCTAGGGTGAACTTAAAATCATACTCGTTTACATTATTTCCTAATAGCAAACTCTCTTTTGAAGAATTGTCTCCATGCTTATAATACTGTGGAAAATTACCAATAGCCTCCAAATATTGCCCTTGAAAAGGAGCTTCAAATTTCTCAGTTGTTTTTAAGACTCGTAATCCATGCTCTGTTGCTATCAACCTTTTATATATTTTCCTCTCTCCGTTTTCTTCTAAAAGGGGAATAGGAAATATTGCATAGGTTTCATTAACGCGAGTTTTTCCAGTATCCCCATCATTTATTACACGATATCTCTTAATATATATATTATCCCCGGCCTGAGAGAACTCATTATCTAACTTCTGAAGAACCTCTTTTGATTTTGCTCTCACCTGCTCTTCTGTGGTTTTCTGAGGATCATATGAAGATTGTGGTGTGCCAAAAGGTTTGTTTTCGGTTAAATCCATAATTAAAAGATTTAAAATTATTTAATTCATTATATTGATATTGAAAATTTATTACAACTTATTGACACATTTTAAATTTACCCATATACTCTTAGCAGATAACCTTAAAGAGTGCTAATATGCAAACTATAACAGAAAGACAAAGAGAGATATTAATGGCAATCATTAGGGAATTTATGAGTAATGCTGATGAAGTAGGATCTTTAGCTCTTTTAGAAAAATATAAACTTGGAGTTAGCTCAGCTACTGTAAGAAATGAAATGGCTAAGTTAATGGAATTAGGATTACTAGAAAAAAGTCACATCTCATCTGGTAGATATCCTACAGATCAAGCATTAAGAATGTATGTAAGTAATATATTAGGTAGTAGCTCTTTAAATCCATTAATAACGGTAGAGATTAGACAAGGGATATTTAGAGATAGGTTTTCTAAAGAGTCTGTTGTAAATGCAATATTAAGGATAGTGTCTGAAGAAACAGAATCAGTTGCCTTTCTTGTAATTGATAATATTGCAAGATATTGGGGAGTATCTCAACTCTTTAAATATGAAGAACTAAGAGAGTGGGAGAAATTACAAAGAGTAATAAACATATTAGAAGACAGTGATTTTTTAAATAATATGATGAGGAAGTATAGTGGTTCAGGAGTATCCCTAGTTATTGGTGAGGAATCAGGTATAAAAGGATTAGGAGAGTGTTCAATGGTATTTACAACATTACCATTCTGGGATTCTACTAATGCACATATTGGAATCTTAGGTTCTAAAAGAATGGATTACGCTAGGAGTATTCCAGCACTAAGAGAAGTACAATCCTCAATGAAAAACGCTATGAGAGGTTGGAGTTAAAATATATATCAATACTGTATGGAAAATATTAAAAACACAAAAAGTGTAACAGAGAAAAAGACCGAAACTAAAGAAATAGAGCAGTTAAGAAATAGTATAGAGGAGTTAGCTCTAAATATAGATAAGGTAGAGGATGAGAAGTTAGAAATAGTTAATCAATTAAAAAGAGCATTAGCTGATTATCATAATTTAGAGGCTAATACTCAAAAAAGGCTAACTCTCCTATACATGCAATCAAGAAAATCTCTAGCAGAGAAGTTAATACCAATAGTTGATGATTTAACTATGGCTGTAAAAAGTAGAGAGGATATTAAATTTGATGAACAAACTAAATCTTGGGCTAATGGTGTTGTAGAGATATTGAGTAACTTAGAAAAGAGTTTAGAAGAGATTGGTCTAAGAAAATTTGTACCTGAAAAGAATAGTAAATTTGATCCCTCAAACCATGAAGCATTGAGTGTGATAGAGGGAGAGATACCAGGAGTAATATACGATGTAATACAGCCTGGGTATATATTAGATGATACCGTTATACGACCATCAAGGGTTGTAGTAACTAAAAGTAAATAATTTTTTAACAATATTAAAATGAGTAAAATAATAGGAATAGACTTAGGAACAACCAACAGTGCTATGGCATATATGTCTGGTGGTAAACCTAATATCATTGCAAACTCACAAGGTGGAAGATTAACTCCATCTGTAGTTGCAACTGATGAAAAAGGAGAGACCTTAGTAGGTGCTCCTGCTAAAAATCAGGCGGTAACAAATCCTGAAGGAACAATATACTCTGTTAAGAGATTAATAGGTAGACCTTGGGATGATCCAGAAGTTCAAAAGGATAGAGACCTACTCCCATTTGAAATGAGAAAATCTAAAAGTGATGGAGTAGAAGTAAAGATGGGTGATAACTGGTATACACCTCAGGAGATATCAGCAAAGATATTAGCAAAGATGAAGAAAGATGCTGAGGAATTTTTAGGAGAGAAAGTTACAGATGCAGTAATTACAGTACCAGCATATTTTGATGACTCACAAAGACAGGCTACTAAAGATGCAGGTAAGATAGCGGGTTTAAATGTCCAAAGAATTGTAAATGAACCTACTGCAGCTGCACTAGCATATGGTTTAGATAATCATAAGGATGAAAAAATCGCTATCTTTGATTTAGGTGGTGGTACATTTGATATCTCAATACTTGAGATTGGAGATGGTGTATTTGAAGTACTCTCTACAAATGGAGATACCCACTTAGGTGGTGATGACTTTGATCAAAAGATTATAGACAAACTTGCTAAAGATTTTAAAGATAGTGATGGTGTAGACCTTAAGGAAGATAGAACAGCGCTTCAAAGACTTAAAGAGGCTGCAGAGAAAGCTAAGATAGAATTATCTACATCTGAAGAAACAGAAATAAATATTCCATATATCACTGCTACATCTAGTGGTCCAAAGCATCTTAAAGTAAAAATGAGTAGAGCAGATTTAGAAAAGCTTACCTCTGATTTAATAGATAGTACTGCTAAACCATGTGAGAAAGCTATTAAAGATGCAAAGGTAACTAAAGAAGAAATAGACCAAGTATTACTAGTGGGAGGTATGACAAGAATGCCTGCAGTTATTAAAAAAGTAAAAGAGATATTTGGTAAAGAACCTAATAAGAGTGTAAACCCTGATGAAGTAGTAGCAATTGGTGCTGCTGTTCAAGGAGGAGTACTTGGTGGTGATGTAAAAGATATTACTCTTTTAGATGTAACACCTTTATCCCTTGGTTTAGAAACCTTAGGTGGAGTTATGACAAAATTAATAGAGAGAAATACTACTATCCCTGTAGAGAAAAAACAGGTATTTAGTACAGCTGCTGATAATCAACCTGGTGTAGAGATACATATTCTACAAGGAGAAAGAGAAATGGCAGAAGATAATAAGACATTAGGTAGATTTATCTTAGATGGTATACCACCTGCACCAAGAGGTATACCTCAGATAGAGGTTACATTTACAATAGATGCTAACGGTATATTAAATGTAAATGCTAAGGACTTAGCTACTAACAAAGAGCAAAAAATCACTATTACAGCATCTACTGGTCTTAAAGATGAAGAGATTGAGAAGATGGTAGAAGATGCTACAAAACATGCAGAGGAAGATAAGAAGAAGAAAGAGAGAATAGAGAAGAGAAATAATGCTGATTCCCTATGCTTTAATATAGAGAAATTAATAAAGGAGAATGGAGATAAGATAGATGATGATGATAAGAAAAAATTAGAAGAGGGTGTAGAAGGAGTTAAAAAATTAATAGAAAAAGAGGATTATAACTCTGAGGAATTAGAGAAAAAAGTAGAGACTTTAACTACAGATATGCAAGAGGTAAGTAAGAAGATGTATGAGAAAGCATCTAAAGAATCTGCAGAGAAGAAAGAGGAGAAGGATGGGGAGGAAGATAGTAAAAAGAAAGAGAAAGATGATGATGAGGATGATGACAAAGAGGAAGTAAAAGAAGGGGAAGTAGTAGATGATTAAAATATTGAAGGGGGCTTGGAGCCCCCTTTAATTTCTGCTAAGATATAAATCAAGATTAATTTATATATACTGTCCCAATATGTCAAAAGAAATTAAAGCCCCTATTTCTTCTGTATTTGATATGGTATCTACTCTCCAGAGGGGAATACTGTATTTTACCCTGTTTCTAATACCATGGTTTGTTATTCCTTTACCATATGATTCAACAGAGAAGATGAAGAGTCTTCTATTTATTATCCTTGCGTCTTTTCTTATTCTACTTGAAGTAGTTAAGTGGATATGGGATGGTAAAATTTCTGTTATTAAATCTTCTTTTGATAAGGTATTCCTACTCCTATTTGGATCTTTCCTTATTTCTTTTATCTTTGCTCAAGATTCATGGATATCATTCTGGGGATATGATGGAAGAATAGGTAGAGGTTTCTTTGTAATGATTTTCCTTTTCCTCTTCTTTTATCTTGTTAGAGGAATTTTACAGAAAAAGAAACAGATTATAAGAGCTGTAGAAGCACTTTCCTTAGGATTAGGAGTATTACTCTTAATAAGTGTTCTTTCAGTATTAAAAGTAAATATATTTGGTTGGTTACCATATATTAAAGATTTCTTTGTAGTAGGTTTACCATTAACATTCTCTTTCCAAGAGATAATGTTAGTTGCTGGTGGAACTGCTCTTCTAAGTATCTTTTTGATAATTCATAATGTACTTGGTAAGAAGTATCAATCTACAATATTACCTGCATTGATATTAGTGCTTTCATTGGGTACTATGCCTCTATTTGCTGTAAATCAAGGAGCTTTAATACCTATTGTATTCTTAGTAGTTATAATACTTTTATGTTTATTATTACTTGTTAAATTAGAGAAACCTCTTAAGGTAATTCCAATCTTAATATTTATCTTCTCTGCTTTAGCAGTAGCATTTAGTATAGGGTTTCAGTTTGAATCATTTAGAGAATCAATATTAGGTGAAGCTTTCACAGTATTAAACCCTGTACGTCTAGGTTCTGATATCTCGTGGTCAGTAGCAAGTGAATCAATTGTAGGAGATATATTTAGAGGGTTAGTAGGTTTAGGAAATGATTCATTTGCAATAGCATATAGTGCATTTAGACCTGCAACAGAGGCTACAATAGCACTTGGTAATACAAGTTTTGTTACTGCATCAAATGAAATACTCACAGTATTAGCCAATAGAGGACTTTTAGGTGTAATAGTATGGTTATTCCTAGGTTTTACATATATAAAAGTTTTAATAAAAGAGATTACAACAGGTGGAGGAGAGAAAAGTATATTACCTTCCTTACTAGCACTTAATACTCTTTTCATATTCATTGGTTCATTCTTTATGCCTTTCTCCTTCCTTACATACTTCCTTTTGTTTGTAGCAACATTAATACTGTTGGTATACAGTAATAGAGAGGGAAGTAATGAAGAGTTCTTACTAAAGTTCTGGGCGGTTAATGTAGGTACTGTTTCAAAGGATATTAATAAAACAATTGAGAGTGTAAATTGGTTCTTAACAGTATTAATAACATTAGCAGCTACTGCAGGTGTAGTACTTTTGATAATAAAGATGGCTGGAATAGCATATGTAGTTAGAGCGGAGTCTTACAATGCTGAACAGAATTTGAAATATCAGGATTATGAGGGAGATATCTCTTTAGAAATTAGAGAGGAGTATCTAACAAGGATGGCTGGTTACTATGACAAAGCTTTGAAATATGATCCTTCTGATCCATATATAAATAGAAAGGGAGCTTTAATATCTTTAGAGATAATAAATATTCTAAGTGAGCAACATAGTAAGGCTACAGATGAGGAGAAAAAAGCTATTATGTCAGAAGTATCACTTTGGAAGAATACAGCAATCGATCTCTCAAGAGAAGCAATATCAACATCTCGTCTTACCTATGCTAACTGGAATACAAGAGCAGCTGTTTATCTAGGTTTAGTAAGTATAGGGTTATCTGATTATAGTGAAGATGCACTAGCTGCACTTCAGACATGTGTGAATATTAATCCTCTAGATTATGATTCATACTATAAGGCAGGACAGATCTTTATGATTAAAGAAGATTATGAACAGGCTCTATCTTCCTTTAATACGGTATTAAATATTAATGGACAGCATGTACCATCACTTCTTTTAGCTGCAAATATATTAAGTGAGAATGGTGATAAGGAGAATGCTATTAAGTATTTAGAAGCAGCAAAACAGATACTCGAAATTAACGAGCAAGATAGTGGTGATGTCTATGACAGTATAATAAAGGGATTAGCAGATTTAGGAGCTAATACAGAAGCAGAGGAGAGTGATACTACTCAAACAGAGAGTACACAGCCAGCTGATACTACAACCACTACACCTACTACAGAAGCCCAGGAGTAGGTGATGTAAAAAGTATTAAGATACGTATATGAGAGGGCTCTTTAGAGAGCCCTTTTATTTGCTCTTTTAACTCTTCCTTATTTAATATCCTATTTCCTATTAAAAGTGTATCTAATTTATTTTCTTTAGAGGTATATATACTTTCTACTAAGATTCTATTCAAAGTGTTTTCATCTTTAGACTTTCCTATTATTGGATATACATTAGAATTTTCTACTATTTTGTTTAAGTTAAGATGTGAAATTAATACATCTAAGAGTTGAATATGTGTTGAATATATACCTAAATCCGTTTTCTTTTTTAAACTAATCTCTAACTCCTTAGAAATATACCATCCAGTAAAGCATTGTACTTTATATTCTAAACAATCTTTATGAGTATAATACTCATTACTTAGGCTATTACAAATAAAGCAGGAAGGGAGTGTATATGGTATCTCCTTAATACAGTTATTACATATATTTTCACCTACTTTAGAACATATTAAACACTGCTTAGGAAATATATATTCAAAGATATTCATACTACATTGTATATATCTTTTATTAAAAATATTTGATAAATTCTCTTCTTTCTACTATTATATTATTCGCTAATTATATATAGAAACTTGAGTACATCGTGATAAAGAAAAATAGTGTATTTTCAGTAATGTTTCTGCTTCTCCTAACAAAGATATTAGGATTTTGGAAGCTAAGAATATTTGCACAGCTATTTGGAGCATCCCATGAATTAGATATCTTTTGGGCAGCTTTTACTATCCCAGACATTATCTTTATGGTAGTAGTAGCTGGATCTATTAATGCCGCTATAATACCGATACTTACAGATGAGCTATACGATAAAGGGAAGAGTAGTTTTAATAAACTCTTTAAACATTTAACAATATATTTCTTCTTACTTACATCAGTATTAATACTCATTGCCTTTATCTTTTCTCCTCAAATTACAGACTGGATTGTAAATAATGAATATGCACATAAGGTCTTTAATATGGGATATAGGATAAATGAGAGTGACTATCCTCTTTTTCTTAATCTCTTTAGAATAGGGTTACTTTCACCTCTTTTCTTAAGTTTAAGTGCGTTTGTTACAGCATTTTTACAAGTTAAAAAACAGTTCTTCATTACATCTTTAGCACCTCTTTTTTACAATCTAGCAATAGTGTTTGGTACATATATATTGGTTGAATATTTCCAATTAGATGTAACAGCCATTGCCATATCAGCTGTATTAGGATCGATAGTACACTTGTTAGTTCAAATACCACTACTTAATAAATACTACAAAGAGAATGAGGAAGAGCCTTTAGATTTTAAGGAGATGATAAATAGTACAGGGGTAATGAAAGCATTTAAGCTAGCATATCCTAGAATGTTAGGAGTGTTAGGAGAACAGTTTAATACTGTAGTAAATACTTTCATTAGTTTTACACTTACAGCAGGTACACTTAGTGCATATAGATTTGCATATAGCCTTCATCTTTTTCCTGTAAACATTATCGGTAGTGCAGTAGCACAGGTAGCATTACCTGATTTAGCACAGTACTGCTGTAAAGGACAGAGTGAGAATTTTAAAAAGGTATTAAATGATTCAATACAGCTTTCTTTGTACTTAATATTTCCAATAATTGGAATAATGTTGGTATTAAGGTTACCCATTGTACGTTTAATATACGGTACTGGAGCATTTGACTGGCAAGATACCTTACTAACTGCATGGTGTTTAGCATTACTCTCAGTGTCTGTAGTAGGTCAAACAGTAGTACAAATACTTCTTAGAGCCTTCTATGCCCTTAAAAATACATGGAAACCGCTTGTAGCAATTGTAGTAGGTATTGTAGTTAACTTACTTGGAGCATATTACCTTACAAATTTTTTTAGTCATTACTACGACTGGAGACCAATATTAGAGCAGGTATGGGTACAGGTAGCTACAGCTAATGGGCAGGGAGTTCTGTCTGTATTAAAATCCTTCCTTTCTGATACTGCCCATTGGATGACAACAAGAGGAGAATCTGATTTAGCAGTAGGTGGTTTAGCTTTGAGCTTAAGTCTTGCTTACTTTGTACAGATGATTATCTCATCAGTAATGTTGAATAAGATTAAGAAAGTTTTGACTTGGAAAGAAACAGTATATCCCGCATTACTTAAATTCCTAAATACATTGATAATGATTGTAGGTATGTATTTTGTATTTAGACTCTTCGATTTCCAATTTGATACTACTAGAACAGTATATATACTAATATTAACTGCAGTTACATCAATATATGGAGCTTTTTCATATTTAGTTGGTTCTAAAATCTTCTCTCCGAAAGAGTTTGAGGTAGCAGAAAAATTCCTCAAGAATATGGGTAACAAGCTATTTAGGAATGGTAATAATTTAAAACCTGAATAAATGAAGAAGTTTCTTTTGTATATATTCTTTGTTTTTACAATCTTCCTTACAATATTAGTAGTCTCATGTGTATATATCTTTCTTAAATACAGAAGTTGGGAGAAAGAGTTTGAAAGTAATATTAATACAGAGTACTTAATAGATGCTAAGAGTATTGAAGAGGTAGATTTGGATGAAAGAATAGTGAAATTTACTCTCTCATTACTTGATACAGAATCATTAAGTCTTGAAGTTAAAGAAATTGGAAGTATTCTTTTTACAACAGTAGATTCATATTTAGGAGAGGAAATATCTCTAAAGAAAATATATGTAGAGCCCTCGGATAAGGTTTGGAATATATACTTTAAAGTAGGATATCAAGACTTAGAACTTTGGTTCTCATTTGATATTAACAAAGATGATATACAATCAGCCCAACTATATACAAAATATGTATATATAGGGCCTTTTGAGATAGGGAGATATACAGATTTAGTAAGTATGATAAACAAAGGAATAGGAGAATCAATAGTTACTTTAAATGAAAATGGGTTTGTAGGTAGATATATAGAAAATATAGAACTCCTAGAAGGGGGTATAGTACTAAAAGGTTCTAGATATTGACATATTTCCAATATATATTTAAAATCATTAGCAGTCGATTTTAAGAATTGCTAATTAATTTGTTTAACAAATTTAAAATGTCTAAGAATATTAAAATACAACCATTAGGAAGTAGAGTATTGGTTAAACCTGAAGAGGTACAAGAAAAAACTCCAGGTGGTTTAGTAATTCCCCCAAATGCGTCAGATGAGAAAAGACCTTCATATGGTAAGGTAGTTACACTTGGTAAAGGTAAAGGTAAGGATGGTAAACTTCTAAAATTTGAAGTAAAGATTGGTGATATGGTTTACTTTAAGAAATATGCCCCTGAAGAGATAGAGATCAATGGTGAGAATCTTTACATCCTAGATACTGATGACATATTAGCTGTTGCTAAATAACTAGTTAAATTTTTACTTACTTACTACTATGTCAAAATCAATAATATATGATGAAGAGGCTAGAAAAGCATTAAAAGCAGGTGTAGATATCATTGCTAATGCTGTTAAAACAACATTAGGACCTAAAGGAAGAAATGTGGCCATAGCTAAATCTTTTGGTTCTCAAGTAGTAACAAAAGATGGTGTAACAGTAGCAAAAGAAATAGAGGACAAAGATCCATTTAAAAATGTAGGTATCGAAATGCTTAAAGAAGCGGCTAGAAAGGTAAATGATTTAGCAGGAGATGGTACAACTACAGTTACTGTACTTGCACAAGCCATAGCTAATGCAGGTTTTAGAAATGTAACTGCAGGTTCTAACCCAATTGCTTTAAAAAGAGGTTTGGACAAAGCAGTAGATATTGTTGTAGAGGAGTTAATAAGGTCTTCTAAAAAAATTAAAAATCAAGAAGAGATATCTCAGGTAGCTACAATATCATCTAATAATGATAAAGAGTTAGGAGATATGATTGGTAAGGTATTTGAAAAAGTTGGTAAAGATGGAGTAATTACAGTAGAAGAGGCAAAGGGATTCGATGATGAGGTCGAATATACAGAGGGTATGCAGTTTGATCAAGGTTATGTTAGTGCATATTTTGTAACAGATTCAGAGAGTTTAGAATCAGTAATGGATAATCCATATATATTTGTTACAGACAAGAAACTTTCTAACTTACAGGATATTCAAGCTATTGCAGAGAAAGTTCTCTCTGCAGCAGATAGACCATTGGTAATAATTGCTGATGATATTGAAAATCAAGCATTAGCAACCCTCGTTGTAAACAAATTAAGAGGTACTCTTAATGTAGTCGCTATTAAAGCTCCAGGGTTTGGAGATAGGAAGAAAGAGATGTTAAAAGATATAGCAGTAGTTACAGGAGCAGAGTTTATATCAGAAGAGGTAGGTAAGACATTAGAATCAGTAAGTCTTACTGATTTAGGTAGTGCTAAGAAAGTAATAGTAAGTAAAGAAGAGACAGTTATTGTTGAAGGACAGGGTAAGAAATCAAGTATTAAGGAAAGAGTAGCAGAGATTAGAGCTCAGATTAAGAAAACATCTTCTGATTACGATATAGAGAAATTACAAGAAAGGTTAGCAAAACTCTCTGGTGGTGTAGCTGTAATTAAAGTAGGTGCCGCATCTGAAGTAGAAGCTAAAGAGAAAAAAGCAAGAGTAGAGGACGCTATTAATGCTACTCGTGCCGCTATTGAAGAGGGTGTTGTTGCTGGTGGAGGTTTAGCATATCACAATGCTAAGGCTGTATTAGATGATGTTACCTTTGAAGATGCTGATGAACAGTTAGGTTTAGAAATACTTAAGGGTATTCTAAGTGAGCCTCTAAAACAGATAGCACAAAATGCTGGTAAAGATGGTGCTGTTGTAGCATCTCAATGTAAGGGTAATATGGGATACAATGCTAAAACAGATAAGTATGTAGATATGCTTAAAGATGGAATTATAGATCCTGTTAAAGTAACTAGATTAGCATTAGTAAATGCAGCTTCTGTTGCAACTATGTTAATCACTACAGAGGCTGTAGTAGCAGAGATAGTGGATGAGAAAGGTGGTAGTAATCCAATGCCAGGTGGAATGGATGGGATGATGTAGATTAAGGATTATGAGAAAGGGGACTAAGTCCCCTTTTTTTATGTAATTACCTTTAACCAATTCTCCTTTATCCATTTTTTAGAATTGGTGTATATATCTAATAGTTCTCTTTTTTGAAATTCCTTCTTAATTATTCCACCCCTATGTGGGTGTTTATAGATTCTTTCTAAAGGAGAACTAAAACCGTGGGTATAGTGACATAACTCATGTACTATTGTTGCTTTAATTACATATTCAGGTATGTGATCATATGAGAAATACCTAGTAAGTGTAATGAGAGATACTGTGGGATTCTCAAATAACTCTTTATTAAGGTTATACTTCTTTATATACCTATCAAAAATCCTACTATCTTTAATCAATTTAATACTACCTAACTGCCTCTTAGAGTGTTTACCATATTTAATAGTAACTAGGTTTAATCTAGCTACATCACAGAAATGATTTTCCCAAATGTCATATAGTAAATTTTCTAAATACTTGTTATCTCTTACCACTTGTACATGATATTATAGATTTAAGATGAACAGTATTATACAGAATAAAGTAAAGACTTTGTGGCAAGTTATCAAATTCTTTTACGGTAGATATACAAAAGATGTATTAATTAGGGATGTACTTTTCATAGTAGTCACTATCTCTGAAATGTCTGGTATTACAATCGCAGGTAAATTTTTAGATGCTACTATTAAGGTAATTAGAGATTCAGAGGGTTTTAACATATATGAATATATATCTACTGACTCATTCTTTCTTCTTTGTATATCCTTACTACTTTGGATATTTGTATCAATTGGGAATAAGGTAAGGACTAATTTAAGTAATAATATTACGGATAAGGTTTGGAGAGATACTAATCTAGAGGTAATGGGTAAAATCTCAAAATCTAATTTACAAGATATTGAAAAACCTCTTTTACAAAATTTAATAGAATATATACCAGGTTACTCCATATCTAGTTTAATATTCTCTTACCAATCTTTCTCTACAATCGTATATCAATTAGCAAGAGGTATTACAGCATTAATAATACTGTATTCACATTTAGGATGGTCTGTTCTTTTTCTTACACTTTTCGCACTACCAGAGGTCTTGATGAATCATTTTAATAGGAAGTTAATACAGATATATGATGATAAGAAAATGGACCTATTAAAACTCACCAACTATATCTACACAACTCTTAGTATGGATATTAAGAATTTTAATGAGTTAAGAGTAGATAATACGTA
>Ga0209416_1001514_pt1 | contig 15698 bp, 16 predicted proteins | sample RifGroF1_FD_184001 | JGI IMG/M metagenome (GOLD analysis project Ga0209416, IMG submission 184001) | Groundwater microbial communities from Rifle, Colorado, USA - Groundwater F1 (SPAdes) (version 2) | ecosystem: Environmental > Aquatic > Deep subsurface > Groundwater | place: Rifle, Colorado...
TCTTCAGCAATACCGTCTATCAAATCATAATCCCCTACCTTATCTACAGTAATCCAAGCAAACTCAGTAGCATCATTATCAAGTTTTACTTCACCTGAAACGTAAGGAGCGAAGTAAGAGAGACACAATACCGGAATACCATCTGGTCGAATAAAAGTAAGATCAGTTAGAAATTCTAGTTTGCCTATCCCAAGATTCACCTCCTCCCTTATTTCACGTCTTAAAGATATTTCCAATGCACCGTACCATTGTTTAGCTCCTTGCGTGCTTGGTGTAGAATCAATATAGTCATCCATGGTCAACCCTCCGCCAGGTATAGTCCATTTTCCCGGCATCACTTTTTTATGCATTGCTCTTTTTGTAATAAGGTAAGTGAGGTTTGGTTTATATATAAGTGCAGTCGTAACAATTCTATGGAGTTCTTTATCTTTAATTTTCATTTCTTGTTTGTATCAATGCTCGGATTCTTTCCTCAACCGGTGGATGGGTCATGAATAAGTTATTAAGTTTGGAAGTTTTTAAGTTACCGAACGGGTTGGATATAAAGAGATGAGCAGTCGCATGATTGGCTGTACGCATCTCGGTAGGATCGGCGGAAATTTTGCGTAGCGCGTTTGCCAAACCTTCCGGATATCGAGTTAAAAGCGCGCCGGAAGCATCGGCTAGAAATTCTCGCTTGCGCGATATTGCCAATCGGATAAGAGTGGCGGCAACGGGCGTTAAGATAGCCAAAACAAAACCAATGATTAATAAAATCCCGCCGCTATTATTATTTCTATTACGACTACCACTCCACATCTGCGAGCGAAGAAAAAAATCCGAAAGCAGGGCAACAAAACCGGCCATGACAACCGCAATGGTTGAAAGCAGCATATCACGATTACCAATATGAGAAAGTTCGTGAGCGATTACTCCCTCAAGTTCATTTTTATTGAGAATATTAAGAAGTCCGGCAGTGACACAAACAATAGCATGTTTTTTATCTCGTCCGGTAGCGAAAGCATTGGGTGCCTGATCTTCAATAATATAAAGACGAGGCATGGGCAACCCCGCAGTGATAGAGAGATTCTCGGTAATATTCCAGAGATCAAAGTATTCCGCTCGATTTACCGATTTGGCCTTATGAATTTTGAGCACAATTTTATCAGAGAACCAATAAGAAAAGACGTTCATGAAAACCGCTAAGAGCACTGCTATATAGAGAATACTCGTGTTGCCATAAAAAATTGATAAGAACCAGCCGAGAATAATAACAATGACAAAGAAAAGAACCATCAATATCCAGGTTTTCCAGATATTAATATTTTGGTGAGTATAGATATTTGCAGACATTTAGAACTTGACCTCGACAGGGCTCTTAGCGGCTGACTCTTCGAGTTGGAAGAATTCCATTTTAGAAAAGCGGAATGCGCCAGCTACAAGATTGTTGGGAAAAGATTCCACTTTAATATTAAGATCGCGGACATTGGTGTTGTAGAAGCGACGCGCCGCTTGAATTTTGTTTTCGGTATCAGAAAGCTCTTTTTGTAATTCGAGAAAATTTTGATTAGCTTTTAATTCCGGATAGGCCTCGGCAATCGCAAACACGGATTTAAGCGCGCCGGTCAACATGTTTTCTGCCTGACCCTTTTCAACAACAGAACCGGCTCCCATTGCCATGGAACGAGCCTTGGTTACATTTTCAAACGCACTCGATTCATGCTTGGCATATCCTTTAACTGTATTGACTAAGTTAGGAATAAGATCGTAACGACGCTTGAGCTGAACGTCGATATCAGCCCAGGCTTCCTTGGCTCTATTGATAAAACGAATAAAACTATTGTAAGCAAAAACAATCCAGAAAATTATCACAAGGATAATTGCTAGGACAATAAATATTGGTGACATACTCCAGTATTATAACACTATTTATGTTTGGCGATATTCTTAATAATCCATTCCTCCTCCCTGTCCACTGGGTATTGGAGTATCCTCCTTGGGTTCATCGGCGATAGCCACTTCGGTGGTGAGAAGAATAGCGACGGCGGAAGTTGCATTTTCCAGAGCGCATCTAGTTACTTTTAAAGGATCAATAATACCGGTCTCAAACATATCCGACACAAAATTATCCGCCAGCGCGTCGTAGCCGGCATTAGCTCCGCTCTTAAGCACTTCAGCCAATACCACGCCGTCCTCTTTGCCGGCATTTTTGGCAATTTGTCGAAGGGGTTCTTTAAGCGCTTCAATAACTGCCATATATCCCGCCGCAAATTCGGCCGCTTCGGCGTTTTCATGCGCTAACCTGGCCTCCTTGGATTCTTTGTATTTGGCCTCAATTTTTTTTGAAACTTTCACCAGAGCGCTGCCGCCGCCGGCGACAATACCCTCGGCTATAGCCGCCTTGGTCGCATTGACGGCGTCTTCGATTTTAAGTTTAAGGTATTTCATTTCAGTTTCGGTCGCGGCGCCGACTCGAATTACCGCTACCCCGCCGGAAAGTTTGCCGATTCGTTCGTCAAGTTTTTCCACATCAAATTTTGAAGTGGTGTTTTGTCTCTGGGTTCGCAGACTTTCCACTCTTTTCTCTATTTCCGATTTTTTACCCTTGCCGCCGACAATCACGGTATTGTCCTTGGTTGAGATTACTCGCGAGGTGTGGCCGAGCATTGCTAATTCCGCATTCTCAAACTTAATACCCAGTTCTTCCGAAATGACTTTTGCTCCGATAGTCGTGGCGATATCTACCAGCATCTCTTTTTTTCTATCGCCGTAACCCGGCGCCTTAATTGCCAGCACGTTGAAACTTCCACGCAGTTTATTAACCACAAAAGTGGTCAATGCTTCTCCATCAACGTCTTCAGCGATGATTACTAAATCTTTTTTACCGCTAGCCGCCAATTTTTCCAGAAGTGGCAAAATTTCCTTGATGACAGAAATTTTTTTATCGGTGACAAGGATGACCGGATCACGGTATTCCGCTTCCATGCGTTCAGCGTTAGTGATCATATAGGGTGAAATATAGCCCTTATCAAATTCCAGCCCTTCCACAATTTCAGAATCCACACCGAAGGATTGCGATTCTTCCACTGTGATCACGCCATCCTTGCCTATCTTTTTGATAGTCTCGGCAATAATGGCGCCAATTTCCGCCGACTCCGCCGCAATAGTAGCCACTTGTTTTACCTCATTATCTGCCTTAATTGGTTTACTCATCCTTTTGAGAACTTCAATAGCATCACGAGTTGCCGTCTCAATGCCACGGCGGATACCCATAGAATTTGCTCCTACTAAAGATTTTTTAAAACCAGTTTCAACTAGCGCTTGAGTAATGATTACCGAAGTGGTGGTGCCATCACCGGCGGTATCATTAGTTTTCGAGGCGACTTCTTTTACAATTTCGGCGCCCATATTTTCAAATTTATCTTTAAGAGTGATATCCTTGGCGATTGTCACACCATCGTTGGTGATAGTTGGCGCGCCATAGCCCTTGTCCAAAACCACATTTCTTCCGCGTGGTCCTATGGTAATTTTGACTGCGTTTGCCACCTTGTCCACTCCGCGTTTAAGCGCTTCACGAGCGTCCTGGTTAAAGAGAATTTGTTTTGCCATGATAATTTATTTTATAACCGCTAAAATATTATCTTCCTTTAAGAGATACAGTTCTTCGCCATTTTGTTCAACTTCATCGTATCCATACTTGGAAAATATGACTACATCGCCGACTTTAACGCGCATCGGTTCCAACTTGCCATCGACCCACTTCCCTTCACCAACCGCCAAAACCTTGCCTTGAGCGGACTTTTCTTTTATAACTGATTCCGGAAGAATAATATTTAGGGAAGATTTCTTACTATGCGTTTGCCGGAGAGCTTCCTCGGTAAACGGTCGGACCAATACTCTATCGCCAAAAGGCTTGATTTGTGCACTTGTCTTTATATTTTTCTTATCCATTTTATTGTAAATATTCTATTGTAAATATTCTTAATCGCCCGCCCATTATATCCAAAAAATCCCCGAAGTCAAATAATTCCTATGATTTGCCCACAGGAAAGAATTTGTGTTAGTATTGCACCGTACAGGCTCCTCGACCTAGTTCGAGGTAAACAATGGTTAGGATTCTTCCCTACATTCAGATTATTTTGAGTTTCCTTCTCATAGCGGGAGTGCTTCTCCAACGTTCGGAGGCCAGTCTTGGTTCCGCCTTTGGAGCTGATAGCGCGCTAGGAGGACGCTTTATGCGTCGCGGATTTGAAAAAATTCTTTTCCACGCCACCCTGGTCGTGGCTATTCTCTTCACTGTTTTCGCCTTTGCCAGTCTTCTTCTCAGCCGGTGACTCAATCAGTAAATAAATAATGACTTATAAAGAATTGCGGGCACTTTTCTTAAGGCGTTTCAGTCTGCCAAAGGAACGTTCAATACGGGAAATTTTGCGTTTTTTTACGATGGCTGAAAAAGCGGTATTTTATTTTTTTACCACTATCTTTATAGTTTCCGGTCTCACGCTTATGTGGAAAGTCAGCAATGCCTATCTGGTCGAAATACCCGTGCAGGGCGGCACTTTAACAGAGGGGGTGGTCGGTAATCCGCGTTTTATCAATCCGGTGCTGGCAATCTCTGAAGCGGATAAAAATTTGGTCGCTTTAATTTACTCCGGTTTAGTGCGCATTACCCCGCAAGGTGAAATTGAAAACGATCTGGCCGAAGAAGTGACAATTTCCGATGACCGTCGGATTTATACAGTTCGTATTCATCCGAATGTTCGTTTCCATGACGATACTCCCGTAACCGCGGAAGATGTGATTTTTACATTGCAAAAAATTACCAATCCGGCCATCAAGAGTCCCAGGAGGGGTAATTGGGAAGGAATCGCGATAAATAAGATTGACGAGCAAACTGTTTCCTTCACCCTTAAGCAACCTTATACCCCATTTATTCATAATTTAACCGTTGGGATTTTGCCAAAACATATTTGGAAAAATGTTTCGGACGACGAATTTGCTTTTAGTCAGTTTAATACTATTCCCATCGGCTCCGGACCTTACAAGGTGGAAAGAGTAGAGAGAAACTCCGGCGGGATACCGGACCGATACAGACTGGTTCCTTTTGAAAATGCGTCGCAAAAAGTGCCATTTATAAAAAATCTGATCTTTAGATTTTATTCGAGCGAGGGTTCACTCATCGACGCCTATAACGCCCGTGAAGTCGAAAGTATCGGTAGTATCTCGCCGGAGAAAGTACTTGAACTTCAAAGAGGTGGGTCTCGCGTTGTCTCTTCTCCTCTGCCTCGTGTCTTTGCGGTTTTCTTCAATCAAAACCAGTCTAAAATCCTGTTGAACAAGGAGGTGCGCCAAGCGCTTAATCTCGCGAGCCCCAAGGAAGAAATAGTCAATAAAATTCTAAATGGTTATGCGACGGTCATCTCTGGTCCCATGCCGGCCGGCATTTATCCTCAAACAAATATTGAAAATGGAAAGCTTATAATGGAAGAAGGGTTGGAAACTGCCAAAACTATTCTAGCCAATGCCGGTTGGCAGTCAAATCCGGAAACTGGAATACTTGAAAAAAAATCCACTTCTGGTACAATGACTTTGTCGTTTTCAATCTCTACGGGTGACGCGCCAGAGCTTCAGCAGGCGGCAAGTATGTTGGTATCCGCCTGGCAAAAGCTCGGGGCCAAAATTGAAGTCTTAATTTTCGAAACCGGAGACCTCAATCAAAACGTCATTCGTCCGAGAAACTTCGATGCGCTCCTCTTCGGCGAGATGGTCGGCAGAGACCGAGATCTTTACCCATTTTGGCATTCGTCACAAAGAACCGATCCCGGACTCAATATTGCTCTATACGCCAATAGCCAGGCCGATAAATATCTCGATAATGCCAGAAGCGCTAGTGATCCAGAAGTGATGGCAGAGAACTATAGGGCCTTTGCGAAAGCATTGGAGGCGGACGTACCGGCCATTTTCCTTTATACGCCCAGTTTTCTCTACATTGTACCCGAGAAGGTTAAAAATGTGAACCTCGATTCGTTAATCGTATCTCAAGATAGGTTTCTAGGTATCGCAAATTGGTATATCGAAACAGATAAGGTTTGGAAGATATTTGCTAATTCAAATTAAATTTCTAATTAAATGAACTCTACATTCACGAGCGGCACCCGCCACAAAAATATCCGCCGAAGACCGAATGCTCACATGCCGGTAAAAAAGCCACACGACATCATTCCACCGCTAGGAGATAGTATTAGAATTATTCCGCTTGGCGGTGTTGAGGAAATTGGCAGAAACATGACCGTAATAGAATTCGGTGAAGACATTATCGTCTGCGATGCCGGTATTAAATTTACCGATGATGAGACGCCGGGCGTCGATTATATTTTACCAAATATTAAATACCTCGAGGAACGTAAACATAAAATTCGCGCCATAGTGATTACCCACGGGCATCTTGATCACATCGGCGCCATCCCTTACATCATCGATCGACTGGGTAATCCACCAATTTATACCCGTGAGTTCGGCGCCTTGATGATCCAGAAACGTCAAGTGGAATTTCCCCACCTCGCCCCGCTTAATATAAAAATAGTTGAAGCCAATGACAAATCTATCCCTTTAACTTCTCATCTTAAAGTGCGCTTTTTTGGTTTGACTCATTCTATTCCAGAATCTACTGGTATTATTATCGAAACGCCCTACGGAGATATCGTCAATACTGGCGATGTCAGGGTGGAAAACGAGGAAGGGGTGCCGGCAGATAAAGAATTTGAGCAATACAGAATTTTCAAAGATCGTAAGGTTCTCCTTTTCACCATGGACTCGACCGGAATAGAGAAGCCGGGTTTCTCGCCATCCGAAGCTTCTATTCTAAAAAATATAGATTCAATTGTGGCGGGAGCGCCTGGTCGTATTATTATCGCCACCTTTTCTTCGCAAATAGAAAGAATTATTGAATTTATAAATATCGCTCGACGCTATGGTAGGAAAGTGTTGGTTGAAGGGCGTAGTATGAAGGCTAACGTTGATATTATTAAACACTTGAATCTTGTGGACACAAGTATCGCCATTCCTATCGAGGATATTACCAAATATCCTCCCAACAAAATTATGATTATCGCTACAGGAGCTCAGGGAGAGGAGTTTGCCGCTCTGGCGCGGATCTCGAACAAAACTCACAAGTATGTTCGACTGGAACGTTCGGATACCATTATTCTTTCCTCTTCCATTATTCCCGGCAATGATCGGGCGGTGGATAAACTCAAAGATAATTTGTATCGCAGCGATGCAAAAATTATTACTTACCTAGATTCAAATGTTCATACTTCCGGACATGGCAAACGGGATGAATTGAAGTGGCTGCATAATCAGATTCCGTACAAATATTTTATGCCGGTGCATGGTAATCACTATAGATTAAAGATGCATGCTGAACTGGCGTTTGAACTCGGTTGTCCGCGCGAAAATGTGATCGTTCCAGACAATGGAAGTATCATTGAAATTCAAGACAAGGGAGCAAAATTCGTAAAACTGCGCGAGAAAGCGCCTTCAGAAGATATGGTGGTGGAAGGCCTCTCCATCGGTGATATTTCGGAAGTGGTCATTCGCGATCGAAAGATGTTGGCCGAAGACGGTATTTTCGTCGTGATTGCTTTGGTGGATACGAGAACCGGCCGGCTTAAGAAATCACCGGACATTATCGCGAGAGGTTTCGTTTATTTGAGAGAATCCCAGGAACTTCTTTCCGAAGCGCGGGGTATTATCAAACGCTCCATCGAAAGCACCACCATTGGTATGAATCCGATTAATTTTGATTATACCAAGAACGCCGTCACCGAAGACGTTTCGCGATTTCTCTTCCAGCGCACTGCTAAGAAACCAACAGTCATCCCTGTTATTCTAGGAGCATGAAGCGATTCGTAGCTATCTTTACTTCTGTCCTTTTCCTCTCGATTCACTACGGTGTCATTCTCTACGTCCACTCCTCCTTCTTAAGCGAGTTCTTTGAACCCAATACTGTCAGTCTCTTGTTTCTGCTAGGCGCGCTTGGCAACATCATCATTTTTTTATTTGCTCCTAAGTTAATTAAATCTTTGGGCAAGCAAGTCTTCCTCTTTTTATCATTGAGCCTTGTTTGGGTGAGCACCTTATTTATGGCTCTCGCGACCACGGCTCTCTCAGTGGCTGTCTCTTCAATCATCTACTCTTGTCTGATACCCATGACTTACTATTGCTTGGACATTTTTCTTGAGGGACTCTCAACAGACAAAAAAACAGGCGAGATTCGAGGCCTTTATCTTACGATCATCAGTTTGGGTATGGTCCTAGGGCCGTTCATCTTGGCTTTTTTAGCGACTATGCAGAACGGATTTCAACCTATTTATACCGTGGCCGCCCTGCTTCTCATCCCACCGCTTTTTCTCGCAATCTTTGCTTTGAAATCACAAACCTCTTACTCTCACGGTTTTTATCATCATTCTCTCCAGTTACCGTACGGCGCTTGGTGGCGCGCTAAAAATATTCGCAGCATTACTTTGGCGAGACTAGTCCTTGAATTCTTTTTTTCTGTGATGATTATTTATATTCCGATTTATCTCTATCGCGTCCTCCACTTCGAATGGTCAGAACTCGGTCTTATCTTTACTGTCATGCTCTTGCCTTTTATCCTTTTTGATTGGTTGGGAGGCGAGCTGGCCGATCGCTTTTGGGGAGAGAAAGAATTATTAACTTTAGGTTTTCTGATTACCGGCTTATCTCTCTTGGTCATGCCCTTTCTCGGCAAAGTTTTTTTTGTCTGGATGGTGATACTTTTTATCTCGCGGATTGGGGCGAGTCTTGTGGAAACTATGACGGAAACTTATTTTTTCAAAAACGTGCAAGCGGAAGACACCGGACTCCTAAGTATCTTTAGACTGACTCGTTCGGCGGGCAATATCTTAGGGATCATGGTCGGCTTTTTAACTCTCAACTTCTTTTCATTTGAGAAAATATTTTTTGTCTTGGCGGTCGTGGTCTTCTTCGGTCTCAAAGAAAGCTTGTCTCTCCGAGATACGCTCTAAAATTCTCCATATCCTTGCAATTTATTTTAGGTGTGGTACAATCCGCAAAGACAGATAGTGTTATAACAAAGGAGGTATTCGGTGAAGAAAAGTGTCGCAGGAATACTGTTTATTCTGATTCTGCTCAGTATTACGCCTTGTGCGAGGGCTGCTGAAGAGTCATCGGTGGGCGTCACCGCCTACTCGAAGCTATGGTCCAAGTACTTGGGGGGGAACGGCGGCATCTTTTACGCCAGTCCGGTTGTACAATCTGGGCTGATCGTCGATTGGAGTGGGGGTTACTCCCTAGATTTCTGGGGATCATACCCTCTCGACGGCAAGGATGGCTTTGGTAAAGAGATCGATGTAACTCTTTGCAAAGCAACCGAGTTCAGCAAGACCTGGTTGTTTGAAGCCTGTCTAGCCTGGTTTCATTTAACCCCTAAGGGGTTCAGTGACATCATTTCTCCGCAAGCCAAGCTTGTGAGACGGTTTGCCCTTTCTGATGAGCACGCCCTGACCGCTTCGTTGGGAGTCGAGTTTTATTTCCCAACCGGAAAGTTGCCTACGTGGGGTTCTTCTTTTTTACATTAAGTTAGTAGACCTTGAGTAGTTTGAAGATGGGGGCAAGTAACGGGTCGAAATGGGTGCCGTAGACGGTAGCGCCAAAGAGACCGCCGGCGATGACTATAAAAAATAAACCGATAATAACAAGCGGGACAATAACTATGGGCTTAGACCATTTAAACCAGTACGAGAGAGTAATGATGCCAAACAAGACCGCAGTGAAGAGCATAAAGCTTTTATACCTATCGATCAAGAGGCTCTCCCCTGTTAAATCAGGGCTCATTTGAGCCGCGATAACTGTCACTATCGCTCCAAGTTCTCCCACTGTCACGAGGGTCGCTTTGACATAAAACCAATACGGTAAATTCAATAATTTTCTAAAACGTAATAGTTCAAAGACGACATAGGTTGTCAAAAATGCTATGGGGTAATGGATCACTAGAGGATGAATATCCATATTCTTTATATTATTTGACTTTTCTTTTTATCGCTTTAATAAACGCGGTAAAGAGAGGATGCGGCGAGAGTGGCCGAGCTTTGAATTCGGGATGAAATTGCGTTGAAAGAAAAAACGGATGAACGTTCTTTGGCAATTCGGCTATTTCGCAAAGACGCCCATCCGGAGACTTGCCGGAGAAAATCATCCCGGCCTTCTCAAGTCTTTCGATATAATTCGAATTGACCTCAAAACGATGCCTGTGTCGCTCGGAAATTCTAGTCGTTTTGTATGCTTCGTAAGCAAGTGTTTTAGGCTTCAAGATTGCTGAATAGGCGCCTAGACGCATTGTACCGCCAAGTTTGCCGTCTTTGAGCCTGTCCTTTTGATCTTCCATAATATCTATGATTGGATGGTTGGTATTTTTATTCACTTCCGTTGTGTGGGCGCCCTTGAAACCAGCAACTGATCGCGAGTACTCAATCACTGCTAATTGCATACCGTAGCAGAGTCCCAAATATGGAATCTTGTTTTCTCTGGCAAATTTTATCGCACTAAGAATTCCCTCCACTCCGTTTGTGCCAAAGCCGCCGGGCACTATGACTCCATTATAATTTTTTAGCTCGCTCACCTTGCGTTTACCCAACTCATATTCTTTGGCATTAATCCATGTCAATTCAGGTTTGACATTTTGCCAATAAGCGGAAAATTTAACCGCCTCTATGACCGAAACATAAGCGTCGGAAAGGACAAAATCTCCGGTGTCAAAATATTTGCCTATGACCGCTATCTTAATTATTTTCTTGACAGACTTAGTTTTTGAAACAAACTTCCTCCAAGCAACTAAATCTTTTTTACGTGGCTTAAGTCTAAAGTGACTTAAAATTCTCTCGCTTAATCCGTCTCGTTCAAAATTAATAGGCACGTCATAGATACTTTCGATATCTGGCGCCGCGATGATATCCTGACTTAATACCCCTGATGCCAAAGCAATTTTCTCTTTGCGTTTCTGATCAATGGGCACTTCAGCTCTCGCAATAATCATATCCGGTTGAATACCATACGAATTAAGTTGGCGAATGGCGTTCTGGGTAAGTTTGGTCTTCATTTCGCCGAGTTTGCCCGGAACCGGCAGGTAAGAAACCATCACAAACATCACATTTTTAGGTTCACGGATTTTCAGGAGACGCGCCGCTTCAAGAAAAATTGAGTTTTGATACTCGCCTACCGTACCGCCTATTTCAATCACAGTGATCTCGGCTTGAGTGTTTCTAACCGAACGATGAAAACGATTAAGAATTTCTTCAGTGACATGATAAACCGGTTCAACACACTTACCGTCGTACCCTAAGGCACGCTCTTTATCGATAACGTGTTTAAGTACCATGCCGTTGGTCAAATAGTTTTCTTCAGGCATGTCAGTGTTGAGAAAACGCTCGTAGTTGCCCATATCCTGATCAGTTTCCAGACCGGAATTGAGAACAAAAACCTCTCCATGCTCAATCGGATTCATAGTGCCGGCATCAACATTTAAATAAGGGTCGGCCTTGATTAGACTAATCTTGAAACCTTTTGATTGGAGGATCACACCGATTGAAGAGGTCGCGATACCCTTGCCGACTCCCGACATTACCCCTCCCACGACAAAGATATATTTGTGTTCCCTATGCCGTGTGTTCATTGTTTTTATTATAACGGAAATATTGAAAAGCCTCCAACTTTCCTATATTGTGTAGTCTATTGAGAAAATGAAATAATTGCGGGATCATCTAATTGGTAGTCGCCTCATCGGCGACCCGCCGAAAAGGCGGGGACAAAAAATGTATTATCTGTATATATTATGAAGCTTATATAAATAAAAAAGACGCTCAAGAAGCAGAAAGATTCTATAAGACAGGTTATGGTCGGGAGGTTTTGAATGGTAAATTAAAGCACTTTCTGGTAAGTTAAATTACTCGTAAGCACAGCTGGGAGATCGTCTAATGGTAGGACATCGCCCTCTGAAGGCGAGTATCTTGGTTCGAGTCCAAGTCTCCCAGCTGTGCTTATGAATAGCCGCCTCATCGACAACTCTGGAAGCAAATATCTTGGTTCGGGTTCAAGTGTGGCCAAGATGGTAAAATAAAGTTATGAATAAAATTGAAAAAAAAGTGTGGCCAGAATACTTTCAACAAATTCTTTACGGCAAAAAGACTTTTGAAATTCGTCTTAATGACTTTGAAATAAACGAGGGAGACACTTTACTTTTAAAAGAATGGGATCCGAATACTAAAGATTACACCGGTCGTGAATTGGAGAGACAGGTTGGGTATATCGGTAAATGGAAAATTGATGCACTCACTAAATTCTGGCCACGCGAAGATATAAATGAAAAAGGAATACAAGTAATTTCTCTTTTATGAAAAACGATCAAACATATTGGGTGGGACAAAAAGCGTTTATTAAAAAAGGAGATGATGTTTTGATATTAACTGATCCAGTTGAAGGTCTTGACTTCCCTGGCGGTAAAATTCAAGAAGAAGAAATAAATTTATCAGAATCGTTAAAAAGAGAAGTTAGAGAGGAATCTGGATTGGAGATAGAGGTTAGTAAACCGTTTGCTGTTTGGCAAAATACTTTTCCCGCTCACCATAAATACGCAGGTAAAAAGGTGTACCTGGTTGCTTTTAAATGTGAATATATTTCTGGAGATGTTAAGCTGAGCGATGAACATAATAAATTCAGATGGGTAAATAAAGGAAACTATCACGAAGCAAATGATGATACGCAGTATTTTGAAATATTAGATAAATATTTTAAACAATAAAAGCTACATGCAAGAACAATTAAATTTTTTAAAAGTTGCCTTGCGAGATCGTCGAATCGGCGCAATGACGCGTAGTTCCAAGTATGTGGTAAATGCTGTGGTGCGTAATTTTAATAATAAATCATTACAACGCGTTATAGAATATGGTCCGGGAGATGGTGTTGTAACAAGAGAAATATTAAAAAGAATGCCGAGAGATGGTGAGCTTAGTGTGGTGGAAACAAATCCTAAATTTATAAAAATTTTGAGAAACATAAATGATCCACGATTGAAAATTATTGAGGGTACAGCCCAAAGAGTCTCTGAAGAATTAAAACGTGATAATCACGCGATTGTGAATCTGGTAATTTCTAGTATTCCCTTTTCAATACTTAAACCTGCTGAAAGAGAGCGTATAGTCGATAATACGTTTAAGATACTCGAAGAATCTGGAAAATTTATTGTTTTTCAGTATTCTCCTATTCTACTCAACCTATTGAATAAGTATTTTGTTAGAAAAAAAATTAATACTCAATTTGAACTCCGCAACATACCGCCAATGTTTATCATGACCGCCGAGAAATAATTAATAATACCAATCTCTGTTATAATCAAAACAATGGATAAAATAAACAAACAATTTAAGTGGTTTATCTGGATTATTATTATCGGACTTGGAGTGTATGGCATTGTGTACGTTTCTGCCAGAAACCAAAAACTAAGACCGGGTGAGGAGGTTAAAATCTTAGGGCGGGAGCATATATCTGTCGGAGCCACGCATCCAGCTTATAATTCCAACCCCCCAACTTCCGGATGGCACTACGCCCAACCTGCGGCGTGGGGAATGTATCAACAAGAACTACCTGATGAACAATTGATACATAACATTGAACATGGCGGTATCTGGATCTCTTATAAAGAGATTGATGAAGAAACAAAAACTAAACTGGAAATAATATTCAAACAATTTCCTAAAAGTGTCATAATCACTTTGCGCTCCCAAAACGATTCTCCCATTGCCCTTGCTTCGTGGGGACGACTTTTAAAGCTTCAGAGTTTCGATGAAGCAGCTATTACAGAATTTATCAAAAGCAATACGAACAAATCACCAGAACCCTTAGCATATTGATTGTTGGTAACATCAAAATTTGACAAAATTAATGGATTGCGATACACTTAAAAGGTAAATCAATACTCGTGGGTTTCCGTAGACACGTGTCTGTAAAACTCAATAGATTTACAGATGAGTGTATGTTTTATCCTAATAGTGGCCGTAGAACGCCTAGAAAATTTAACAGTAGAAATAAATTTGCCAATCCTGGCAGCTATATTAATGTGTCCAAATTTGTCAATAAAGTCGTTATTGATCTGAAAACTGAACGCTTCACACCCAAACACACTTTTGCCGACTTCAAATTTCAAGACATTTTAAATAGAAATATCGAAGCAAAAGGTTATATTACTCTTACTCCCATTCAAGATCAGGCAATCCCTCGTGTCATCAGAGGTGAAGATATTGTTGGTATAGCTAATACTGGTACCGGCAAAACTGCCGCTTATCTTGTTCCGCTTATCAATAAAATAATCCTTGATTCGCGAGAGAAGGCGCTCATTGTAGTGCCTACCCGCGAGCTTGCTTGCCAGATTGATGATGAACTTAGAATTTTTGCTAAAAATTCAAATCTTTTTTCCGTACTCTGTATTGGTGGTGTTAGCATGGGTAAGCAGATTAGAGAACTCTACCAGAGACATCATTTCGTTATCGGCACACCAGGGCGCCTGAAGGACCTCATAGAGCAGAAAGTACTTGACCTCTCAGGATTTAAAACTATTGTTCTTGATGAGGCAGACCGGATGCTTGATATGGGTTTCATCCGCGATATGCGGTTTATGATGTCAAAGATGCCCAAGGAGAGACATACACTCTTTTTCTCCGCCACTCTTTCGTCAGAGATTGAAAAACTTATTCATGAATTCTTGCGCGAGCCGGTACGTATCTCGGTAAAGACTCAAGATACCGCCAAGAATGTGCACCAGGATGTAGTCAGGATTCCTAAAGATAAGAATAAACTTGATGTTCTTCATAATCTCCTTGATCAGAAAGAGTTCAGTAAGGTACTAATCTTTGGTCGTACCAAACACGGTGTAGAGAGACTTGCTCTAGAACTAGGAAAACGCGGTTTCAAAACCGAGTCTATCCATGGCAATAAAAGTCAGCGCGAAAGGCAACGAGCACTGGATCTTTTCCGACGTGACCACGCACAAGTACTCACTGCTACTGATGTGGCCGCTCGCGGTCTTGATATCTCTGAAGTAACTCATGTCATCAACTTTGATTTACCAGCTACCTATGAGGACTATATCCACCGTATCGGCCGTACTGGCCGCGGAGATAAGCTAGGTAAGGCTCTCACGTTTATTGAATAGATGTAAATTCTGTTGTTACGTCCCCCGCTGTTCCGGTTGACCACCACGGAGTTCGGTATATTTTTGTTTATATTGTTGTATTGTTTTTTCCACTTCTTCATTCGGAATTTCCACCCGCACAAGGTCTATGGCATTGATAGTGTCGTAAATATCAAGCTTATGTTCAAGTTTATACATGGCATCGCGCCAGAGTATCGCCTTTTCATATTCCCCGTGTTTAGTCGCTTCACGTTCAAGTTTTTTCATCATGTTAATAAACGCGTGGTAAACGCCCCGTTCCGCTCCACCGCGACCGAGAGTGCGATCCTTAAATGGAATACGGAGAATTGAATGTTGGTTTTGCATCATAGTTCTAATGCGTCCGGTACGCTGCCAATTGAAGGCGGTTGAAATAATTTTCTCATAAAGAGCGCGGACCTGATCAAGAATCTCGTTTGACACATTCGGCACCATACGAATAGTCTCAAGAAGGCAA
>Ga0209416_1001524_pt1 | contig 15611 bp, 37 predicted proteins | sample RifGroF1_FD_184001 | JGI IMG/M metagenome (GOLD analysis project Ga0209416, IMG submission 184001) | Groundwater microbial communities from Rifle, Colorado, USA - Groundwater F1 (SPAdes) (version 2) | ecosystem: Environmental > Aquatic > Deep subsurface > Groundwater | place: Rifle, Colorado...
ATCATTTTAATATTCATACTGATTATTACATCATCAATAACGCCAAGAACCTCATCATATCTAATTCGGGATTTGCTATTTTTCCCACTTGGTTGAATCCGTATAATCCATTTGTAATTGCGCCACTACATTGGGCTATTCATAATATCAGTGTGGGACAATGGGCAAATACTGATATGCGAACTTGGGGATTTACTTTTATGGATAGGGAAGGACATCTAATCGATTGTTAATATCTAATTTCACCGCGGGGTTCGGCAATCAAATGTTCGTATACGCTATTACTCGTGCCATATCTGAACATAATGGCTATGAGTGGGGGTTTAACCCTGTACCTGAATACGACATGCCCCACGACTATCAGTCTATTCCGCAATTCGACTTCTTAAATATTGATTACGGCAAACAGCATAGTTACCGACGAGATGAAAATCCTCCATTTATTGAACAATTTTGGTTTGAGAGAGTGGAAGAAACACGCTATCCAGATGGAGACTTTTACCGATATTTTCCTTATCAGCCGGAAATATTTGATATTCCCGATAATACAAAAATGTTTATTTCCAACTGTCAAGACGCCCGATATTATGAACCAATAAAAGACGATGTAAGAGACTGGTTTAGAATAAAGAAAGAAAATATTAGTCGCTATGATCGGGTGTTATCTGATTTAGATATTGCACTAGATGATAATTTCTGTGCCATTCATGTCAGGGGCAAAGATTTTTGTGGCGACGCCAGAATATTATTACCACCGGAATATTATCAAAATGCCATGAATATTATGTTGAAGAAAAATCCCAATATGCAATTTGGGGTCTTGACAGATGACGTAAAGTATGGTAAACTTTTATTTGGTGATAGCATGGCGGTTATGCAGAATGAATTAGGCTGTGATTATTATATTTTTAACACTGCCAAAAATGTTATTTTGTCTAATTCTAGTTTTACACTATTTCCTACGTGGTTGAGTGAAAATCAGCCAGATATTATTGCACCCAGATATTGGTGGCGATATAATAATTCCAGAGGGTGGCTTTCCTCGGATGTCTGGAGTTTTGGCTACAAATTCTTAGATAAGGATGGATTGTTGTATGACAAATAAATTTAGAATCTATTATCGCGTATCGAGCAAAGGTAATCCGTTGGGGCGCACAGAACTTGCTGATACGGAATTATCTGGAATTACTAGGAAAGATTGTTTTACTAATTTAGTAAAGATATTCGGAACAGAAAATCTGGTGGTTATAGCAGATAATGCCGATGATGACGTAATCGCATTTTTAGTATCTCAAGGTATACGAAATATAGATAGAACTTATTTCGGCAATACACTTAGTTTTCGTTATATTGTTGATCGAGCAGTTACTGAATTACAAGATGAAGACATCGCTTATTTCGTAGAAGATGATTATGTACATGATTATGACGCCGAGAAAATTATTAGAGAGGGATTGGAAATTTCTGACTATTTATCCCTTTATGACAGCAGGGACAAATATAAAGACAGCGACAAGGGAGGATATAATCCTTTTATTTCTGGTGGTGGCGAAGATACCAAAGTCATGATTACAGAAAGTTGCCATTGGAAAATCACAAATGCTACGACTATGACGTTTGCGGCAAAAATTAAAACGCTAAAAGAAGACTATGGTATTATTACAAAATATTGTCCTAATGGCGCACCTCACCCTATGGACTTTCTTATGTTTAGGGAGCTGATCACACAGAAAAAACGCATTCTTATTAATTGCATACCTGGCAAATCAGCACATATTGGATTGGAAATGTCTCCATTTGTTCCATGGATTTCATTACTAAAAGGAGAATTATGAGCAAGGATGTTGCTGTTGAAATTTTAAAATATTTGAATTTTAATGACGGCGTGTTTTTGGAGGTTGGAGCGAATGATGGAATTTTCCAGAGTAATTCCTTAGCGTTAGAAAAGAATCAAAATTGGACAGGCATATTAATTGAAGCATCACCACACGCCTATAATCAGTGTTTAGCCAATAGGGATAATGAAAAAAATATTATTATATTTGGCGCATTGGTGGCAGATGATTATGTGGGAGATACAATCAAGGGCGATTTTAATGGTCATCCCATGGGTAGTATTGGTGGAAAGCGACTAAATAATCAGGCGAATGCTAATATCGAAGTTCCTGCATATACGCTTACACAAATATTAAGTTATTTTGAAATTGAAAAAGTAGATGCCATGTTTATTGATGTGGAAGGCTATGAACTAGAAGTTTTAAAGGGTTTGGATTTTGAAACATGGAAGCCCTATTTTTTCCTAATTGAGTGGAACAAGGGCGAAGATGAATTGTTTCCATTTATGGAATCCAAAGGATATGAATGTGTTGGAAACATTTCAGATTTCAATCTGGTGGATGATGAAAATTGGCCCCAAAACCACCAAGATTTTGGCTTCAAATTAAAGGAGAAAGATAATGCCTAAAATTTATGACGTCCAAACTTTCTTCAACGAAATTGAACTTTTGCAACTCCGCATGAATGTATTGGGTGAATCAGTTGACTATTTCGTAATCAACGAAGCAACAACTACCTTTACTGGTCATCCGAAGCCACTCTATTTTGCTGAGAACCGCGGTATGTTCAAACAGTGGGATGATAAAATTATTCATCATGTATTTGATGACAATCAACCAGAATGGGATCAATGGGATAGGGACAGGATTCATAAAAACGCAGCAATGCAAGCCCTAACAAATTTGGAAGACGATGATATAGTTTTCTATAGCGATGCCGATGAAATCCCTGATTTTAGAAATATTGATTTGACTAAATTCAATAAAGATACTTTATATATTTGTTACCAGGATGTCTACTATTATTATCTGAATTGTCTGTGGGAAAATGTAAGAAATCCCTCGGCGATATGGCGTGGTACTAAGTACAGTAGTTACGGTCTGCTGAAACAACATAGTTTTGACATCTTCAGGAATTGGGATTCTTATTTCCACAAAGATAAAAGTTATAAAAAAGAATATATTCATAATGGTGGATGGCATTTTTCTTTTCTCGGAGGATCTGAAAAAATTAAATATAAAATTCAATCCTATGGACACCAAGAACTCAATGTGCCTTATGTAACCGATAATATTCAAAACAATATTGACAGTCTCCGAGATCCTTTCTTTAGACCAGATTTTAAAATCAGTGTGGTAGACATATTGCCAGAAACGCATCCACAATATCTGATTGATAATTTGGATAAATATGATCAGTTTATTTACAAAGGATAGCAGATGAAATTAGATAATATTTTTGAAATGTCATTTTGTATTAATTTAGACAGGCGTAAGGATAGATGGGAGGCTTGTCAAAAAGAATTTTATAAATTGAATTTTTACCCCGAACGATTTTCAGCTATTGAAGACAGCAATCCTGTTGTAGGATGCAGGAAATCTCATTTAGAAATATTAAAACGAGCGCAAAAAGAAAATAAAAATGTTCTGATATTTGAAGACGATGTTGAGATTATCAACTTTGAAGATAAGTTGATTGAACGGGTAATGAATGAATTATATGAATTAGACTGGCAAATGATATATCTGGGCGGAAATATTCTTCGACCATTTCATCAAGTCACAGAACATTTGGCTAAATTAAACCACTGTCAGAGCACGCACTGCTACGGAGTGCATAGATCATTTCTTGATGAACTGATTCCGTTTATTGAAAATAATAATACTTTTATTGATGTCTTGTATGCTGAAGGTGTTTGTCCAGTTAGAAATTGCTACATTACTATTCCTATGATGGCTGTGCAGCGAACCGATTTCAGCGACATTGAAAACCGCGATATGAGTTACGACGTTCCCATTGCCAGGTACAATCAATTTTTGGTGCGTAAAAAATGAAAAAAGCAGTTACTGTTATCTTCAGTCGCAATCGCGCCCTGCAACTCGATCTCTGCTTGAGAACGTTGTTAAATCATTGCAAAGATATTCTAGAAGTTGGGAATATTGTTGTTTTATATCGCAATGATCCCGAACACGAAGATTCTTATGCTACTTTGATGTCTGAGTTTCCACAAATCAGATTTAAAAAAGAACAAAATTTCAAAAAAGATATGCTTTCCTTGTTTTTCAACGAAGGCAATATTTTGAGCAACGGTTTTGTCACTTTTGTTGTTGACGATCAAGTTTTTACTATGGATTTTTCGATAAAAAGCGTTGTTTCGATACTTGCTGAAAATAAAGATTGCTTGGGTTTTAGTTTACGCCTTGGAAAAAATTGTCATAGGTGTTATCCTTATGACTGTGACCAAGCAATTCCTAAGACAAAAAACATTGATAAAAACATATTAAAATATAATTGGCAAGATGCAGAATATGATTTTAATTATTGCTTAGAATTATCGGCAAGTACCTACAGAATAAAAGATATTTTTGAAATTTTGGAAACTTGTAATTATAATTCGCCCAATAGCCTTGAGTCGGCAATGAGTTCGTGTTATTATGCAGATAAACCCAATATGTTGATGTTTGAAAAATCAATTTCTTTTGGATTACCAATCAATAAAGTTCAACTTACACATAACAATAGAAGCATGAATATTGGCGCAGATATATTGGTGAAAAAATACATGGCAGGATACCGAATAAATCCAAATAAGTACGACGGATATATCTCTTCTGGATGCCACGATGAAGGAGGAATAAACACATGTGCCCTATACGAGATTTAAACGGGCAAAGATTTGGAAGGTTGTTGGTCACAGAATATGCTGGTATAAAAAGAGATGTTGCTCATTGGCTATGTGAATGTGATTGTGGTAATGAGGCAACAGTAGCAAGCCGCAATTTAATCAACGGACACACTTTTTCTTGCGGGTGCTATCAAAAAGAAAGGGCAAGAGAAACGAAAATCATAGACTTAATGAATATGAGATTTGGAAGATTACTTGTAGTTGAAATGGCTGAAAGATGGGAGTATATAAGCACGCATAGAGATATATGGTGGAAGTGTTTATGTGACTGTGGCAACGACGCCATTGTTAGCAGTTTGCGTCTAAGGGGAGGACATACAAAATCTTGTGGATGTCTTAGAAGAGAAATTTGCCAGCACGGATTAAAAGAAGGAGAAGCATCTTTTAATAAATTGTTTTCGCAATATAAACGACAAGCTAAAAATAGGAATATTATTTTTGAATTAACAAAGGAAGAATTTGCATATATAACCAAGCTAAATTGTTATTACTGTGGTAAAGAACCGTCGCAAGAATTTGGAGCTAGGTCGGAAACAAGAATGAACGGACATTATATTTATAACGGAGTTGATAGGAAAGATAACAATGAAGGGTATATAAATAAAAACGTTGTTCCTTGTTGTGGTTTTTGCAATATGTCTAAGAAAAATCTTCCAGAAGAAATATTTTTATTATGGATTGAACGAATTTATAATTATAAGATAAGGGGGCAAAAAATATTATGAGTAATCCCAACCCTTTAGTTAGTATTTTAGTACCCACGCACAACAGGAAGTGGCTACTTCCTCGCACTCTTGATTCTCTTGTAAAACAATCTTATAAGAACATAGAAATTGTCCTGGTAAATGATGCCGGTGAAGACGTCCAAGAAGTTGTAGACAAATTTAATGATTCCCGCATTAGGTATTTTCAAAATGAAAAAAATTTGGGATTGGCAGGAACTAGAAACGTTGCTCTTCGTCATAGCACCGGTAGATTCATCTGTCTTTTAGATGATGACGATATTTATCTAGAATATGCAATTGAATTTCGAATGTATATGATGAAAAAATTAAGCGCAGATGTTGTATATACCAGGTCTTTGCTCGATCATTGGGAAAAGACGGAGGATGGATATAGGAGCGTTCAAAAGGTTTTATATTGGGATTCTTCATTTGATAAGGATCTGATTTTAGTTCAGAATATAGCACCTTGTTGCAATGTTTTATTTAGTAGAAAAATTTGGGAAAAATCAAATTATTGGTTTGATGAGAAAATGACAACTACCGAAGATCACGATTTTTGGATTGGTCTTAGTAGAATTGCAGATTTTCATGAGTTAAAACTAATTGATACTGAATGTTCTAAAAGAATGGATAATTCCCAAATGAGTGGAAGCCTAAACTTTGTACCCAACTGGATTATTACATTCAGGCGATGGCGGCATACCGCTAAAAACTCATCGTGGGTTATCAATGCCCAAAATGATATTTTACGAAAGGTGGGAATCAACCCCACAGATTATAATTTATAAAGGAGAAGCAATTTGGATATCGTAATGGTTTTCGCAGATTCGCCTGGTGAGTTAAATTGTTCCATCCACAACATTTTAAATCCGGCAAAAGCAATTAATAAATTAGAAGGTCATCATGCCGATACATTTTTTATCAATGATTTTAATACCAATACTGAAGCGGTTCAAAAAGCTTGTGAAAAAGCAGACATTATCGTAATTGAACGCAATTTGTTTGGCGACGCTCTGGTAATGGAAATGTTTTGGTGGGTTAGAAACAAGACAATAGCGGTCATATTCGACGACGCATATCATGTTATTGAACCGGAAAACGTAGCCCATGGCTTCTGGCACGAAAGTCAGATAATGACCAAGAATGAAGACAATACGTTGAATACCCTCACAGTTGTACCAAAGACGTTGACGCAGTTACGCAGGGGCGTTCGCACAGCTAAGGGTATGATTGCGCCATCTAAGGTGTTGACAGATGATTGGATGGCATATACAAAAACATATCGCACCCATAACTACCTGGATTTGAATCGCTATCCCGAAGACACCAAACCATTATTTCCCCACGACGACATCGTAATAGGATGGTGTGGTAGTATGTCGCATGTTTCTTCTTTTACGGATAGCGGTGTTTTACCTGCTCTCACCTATGTGGGTAGAAAATATCCAAATGTTAGAATTATGTGCGGTGGTGACAAAAGAGTTTACGACAAAATCAATCTTCCAGAAGGCAAGAAATTCTTCTCGCCGTTTGTTCCAGAAGAGCAATGGGCGTCTTTGCTGAAAAGCATTGATATTGGATTAGCCCCTTTGAGTAGTGAATTCGACAAAAGACGGTCATGGATTAAAGCCTTGGAATACATGATTATGAAAACACCATGGATTGCTACTAATTTCGAAACCTATCATGAGCTCGGCGAGTATGGAGTCTTGGTGGAAAACGGCGTAGATAATTGGAAGAAGGCATTAGTGGACATGATCGAAAACATCGAAGATGCTCGTAAACTAGCAAATGGAAAAGCCTACGAATTTGCTTTGGAACAAACTTACGAAAAAAATATTCATAAATTATTGGATGTATACCAACAGATTATCAGTTCTCCAGATCGTGATGACGTACATGATTACGGTAAATGACTGGATAATTAAAACAGATATACAAATAGAAGAAAAACGCGCTCGTCATAAAAACTCGCTCTATATTATGGAAGCAAAAATAATAGAAGATGGAATTAGCATCGAAGAACGTATAAGCGAATATTATGACGCCAAGAATATCTGTACTAAAATTAAACGATGTCCGCTAAAACATGCTTATGAAATCGCCTTGTGGTGGGACTAGGCTTGACAACTTTCTAAAAATGTGGTAATATCATATCAATGGAGATGCTATGGCAACTATGTGTGAAAACTGTTTTGAGGTAGATAGCAGAAAATATAAAGCCCGAAGAACGTGTAAGCATTGTGGTGGACTGCTGGTACAAATAGACGAAATGATGCTACCTACTATTAGTCTGTTGAATAAGAAGGGGTATCACACAAGATTTTGTTGTAGTGGACACGTGTATGATGATTTTATTCACCCTTTTCTTTTATTCCAAACATATGTGATTTTCGAAAAAAATATCATGCTTCCATCAATACCTAAAGACTTTAGATACGATGGCGACTATGAAGACGGAAGATCTTGTATTAGAAAAGATTCGTATGATGGATGGACTGACAGTTATGCCCATTGCGAGTTGCTAAAAGGAAATTTATCGCTGATAGAATGGGCAACGGAATTACCACATCTTAATGAAAGCAACATTTTATAAAGGAGTTATATGTTGGAAAAAGATAAAGATCCAACCGGTAAAGATATAAAGAATATGCTATCAGATTTTCACGCCGAAACAGAAACAGATCTGGAAGAAAATCTGCTGAAAGATTGGAATATGGTAAGATGTGCTATTTGCCACAGACAGTTGGATTTATTAGTGGCCGCTTATTTAGATGATGAACCCGTACACCAATATTGTTTATAGGATGATATGATATGATTACCTTGGATTCAATATTACAAATGATATATGATAAGCATGAATCTCTGGAACGCAAAATGGCTGAAGGCAGATCTCGCGGAATGACCCAGATGGAAGAATTCGGATTGATGAGCGAGGACGTTGCCACTATGGAAATCTATAACGCCATAATGAAAGATGTTATTGATTGCAATAAAGATTTAAGCAACTATTCGGATTGGCTAAAGACAGCCTAGGAGAGAAATGACGGATCAACCAGCAGACCAACCAGTAATGGTGGAATATCATCTGTACAAACGCGAAAAGAGACTTCGGGCAAATGCCGAATGGCGACTGGAAAGAATCAAAAAAATTCTAAAGTCACAAGACGGTGTTACCGAAATGGCTGATTATTTTACCATAATCAGCAATATAGAAGATATTGTGGATGAGCCATGGACACCATAAAATTTGAATTAAATACAGAAACCGATTACCGTGTTGTTGCCGAAATATCTTTAAACGGTGTCAGTATTGATGATTATCTCATTGCCTTCAAAGCGTTTCTAATCGCTTGTAGTTTTACCGAACAAACAGTAGAAGAAATTCAAATGATGGAAAACGCCAGGTTTATTATTGACAGAGAACAACAAGAAAACAATATTTAACCCTTGACAAGAACGGTAATCGGTGGTAATATTTATATATTCAAGGAGATGATTATGCGAGAATATAATGAATTTATCAAAAATAAAAGCCACTTATCACCACATACGCTAAGAAGTTATAGTAGCACCATATCTAAATTCTTGGTGTATTATGACGTTAAAGACATTGAAGATTATCGCCGGTTACAACTTATTGATTTTGAAAACTATCTCAGCGAACTACCGGTACAAAACAGTAGTTACAACGCACATCTGCGCAATCTTCAGGTATTCTCATCTTGGCTTTATGATCATAAAATGACCACCGAAAACATCATCCAAAATATGAAGCCCCGCAAGGAAGAACGCAAAGATAAGATTTCTCTCACTGAAGCCGAACGCCAGTCTATGATTGCACATGCGGATTCCTTGGATTTCAAACTTAGTTTGGCTCTGATGTTTTACATGGGGTTACGCCGTGAGGAATTAATCGGAGTAAAGACGTCGGATATCAGAGGTGATTTCCTGACGGTTTTAGGCAAAGGTAAAAAGAAAGTAAAATTAGAAATGCCTCCAATTGTAAAGACGCTGGTAGACGCTTATTTATCACTGCGTAAAAGTGATAGTGAATATCTTATTCTTTCAAAAGTTGGAAAGCACTCACTGGCTAGTAGTGGATCTATTTACAAGCGCGTAAAATCTGTGGCTAAAAAAGCAGGGATTGCACCGGAACGAGTTGAGATGATTGCACCCCATACGCTTCGCAGGACGTTTGCTTGCTTGGCGGTACAAAACAACGTGTCGCCATATATTGTAAAGGACATGCTCCGCCACAGCAGCTTCAAAACTACCGAGATTTATTTGAAAGCCATGGGTTCTGATATAGCCAACGTTGCTATTAGGAATCAGCCGATGCCCAGCGAGGAGGCAATGCAATGGTCGAAGCTATAGAAATACGATCCTGTTTCCTGTGGCAAAACGCCATCACCTGGTATGAGGAAAAATACGGAAAGTGTAGTTGGATTGCTAGTGAAAGTGGAGCCAATGTTATCAATAGTCTAACCGGTGACTTGGTTGCATATAAAACACATTTTCCCAACCAGTACTTTCTCGCTACAGAATATTTTCAAAAATCCCCATGGGGAAAGAAGGAAAAATAAAATGGAATGGAAAAGCGTAGAAAAAGATGGACTGCCGGAACCCGATGATCACAAAACATATTTTTTAAAATTGTTGGATGATTATGGCTATGGCACATACGAAGAAGAATTAGAATTTTCCCATTACGAGGCACTTACCATGACTGACGGAAAAGTCATAAATGTTCCGATACATATTCCTACCGGAGAAAAATACTGGTATTTGGATTTTGATAATATTGGTCTTGGACATCAAATAACGCACTATATGGAAATTATAGATCCGGTATAATGAAACCTATCTTTTATGAGGTAAAATGAAAGAATATCATGTAGATTTACCAGATGGCAAATATACTGCCGTGGAACAACTAGGCACAATAAATATCATGCTTCCCGATAATCGATATTATTATTTAGAATTAGATGCACCAAAAGAAATTCCGGCAGATATTTTTTCTGTAGTTGTAAAAAATAAGAAGGTGCTTATATGAGGCTAAAATAATGTATACAGATAAAATGCACAAATCACTACGCAGAGAAACTGAGGGCAAAAAGAACCAGGTTGTAGATCTTCTCGACGAAATTGAAAGATTGCAAAATCGAGAAGCGCCTTCTCGCCGACAGTCTTTGACAATGCCAGACGGCAGCAAATTGCTGGTAGGTGCCGATAGAAAAAAGTTGATCAAAAATATTAATACTTATTTCGCCACAGAAATAAAAAATATCAAAGAAATAAATTATGAAGATATGATGTGGTATTTAGATGTGCGTTTTTATGGTATAAGATGGTTTGTGGAGCATATGAGGATTTTAAAGAATCCATACGAAGGACTGATGAATCATGAATATGGAAGAAGTAAATAACTCCAGATTTTTTTGTGAAAAATGCCATAAAAGTTTTTTTATATATGAGATAACTCAGATAGAAAATAATCCAGAAGCAATTTGGACATTGGGAAAAATATATTGTTGTCCTTTTTGTGGAAGCAAAAAAGTTACAAGATATGTTTATCCAGATTAAGAAATAAAATTTTATAATGAAAAATATAACAATAGCTACTCCCGCAATTTATAATAATGAAAAAGTTGATGCAGATTTAATTTTCGAATTAGACGACAATGACAATGTGATTTTAGACAGCAACTCTGAAATAATCCGTATACCAAAAAATATTTTTATGCAAGCCGTCAAGGAAAAAATTCTTAAATTTACAGTGCCTGTAAAAAAGGAGGACAGAAATGAGTGAAGATATAATGCGAATGATTATGTGGATTGTAATTCTTATATTAGTAAACGCGGTTTACAGCCTGTGGAAAAAAGAAAGCAAGTTTCTATTTGTTGTGAGAACCTTCTTGTTTGTATTAGGCGCTTTGCTGATGTGGTTTATTTGAGAGGATGGCTGGAATGAGCAACGAGTATGAAAAAATGAAAGCATGGAAAGAAGAAACGTTGAATAGCCAGGAAAGCGATGTCGTAAAGAAACTTCGCTCCGAGAACAAGAAATTGCGAGACACAATACAGAAACTATTTGACGACTGGAATAATCGCGGAAACGACACCACGGATATTGATCAGTATCTGGCGTGGATGGATCTAGAGGAGATGTTGAAATGAGCGAGAAACAACCGACTAGAAACCAACTAGAAATAATGATTGACGTTGCCGCGAGACAATCGGCATTGGACAATGAAACAATTTACAACCTCCGCGCCGAAATAGATATGTATGACAGAACATGTGCAGAGGTACGAAATGAATTAACCGCCGCGGGAATACCAGAACTTACTGAGGACAGGCTTTATGTTGTTCCTCTTGCAAAACGAGTTCGTAGTCTTGTCGTCTTTCGTGATGCATGGAAAAAAGTGGCGGAGGAACTAGGCAATTACGCCGACCATAAGTATCTTTGTAATACTGGCAAACCCCATGGGGTATGCAATTGCGGAATGTTACAAGCCATTGAGCGATTGAAAAACTTGGAGAGTAAGAAATGAAAATTGAGTGCCGCGAGGGAATAACTGATGATAACTAAAATTAAAAAAGTAAAACTTATTGTGGTAACAAATACGGGCGAAGAAGTAATTTTAGTGGATAGCGAATACGATAATGCTGAAGTTTCTTTTGAGACAGGTCTTGAAGAGCCTAAATTTAGGGAGACCTCGAATGGTATTGCCGTTGGGAGATCTAAAATTCCCACAAAAACTTATCATATATTTATTCGAGATACACCTGTTTGATTTTCTCAATAATTATTTTAAGAATCACTTCAGGCACCATGAAAGATTAGTTTTATTAGGAGAAAAATGAAAAAATTAATGCTTGTATTTGCTTGTTTGGTTTTTATGCTAAGCGCATGTGTTACTGCCAATGACAATGGTGTTCAACGAGGTGGTGGAAACACTCTGGCGAGATATTATTATGTTAAAGAAGTTACCATTGATCCCGAAAGGAATATTGTTTGCTGGACTTATGATGCTAGTAAATCCATTAAACCATACTATGTAACAGAATGTTTGGACTTTATTCCAAGCAAATAAAAGACTGATTTCATTTGGAGAAAATATGATATATGTGGTTGCTGCTAATGAGCAAATGTTTAGAGAATATCTAAAAGTGTTTGCAGACCATAACAACACTTTTAGATACGTGCGCGAGGATGTTTCCATACGGGGAGCGCATCCTGACGCGCCAGTTATACTATTTGAAAATTATAGGAGCAATCCGAACTGGTTAGACATACGGCAACGGTTGAATGTTTTTACCAATATTTATGTTATTTGTCGTTATTGATTGGGCTTAGATAAAATCTTGATTTCATTGTAGGAACGTTTTCAACATTTGTTGAAAGGAGACATAGATGAGTTACCCGCATACTTTTGCTGCGATTAATACAGACCTAGAGGGAAAAGAATTTGCTCTTCAGCACACTAGGCGGGGCTATCGATGTATTAGTTGGCACCCACATTACATTATGACAGATTGGGTAAAGACTAAGGATCAGGCGCTATTAGATGGCGCCAGCGCAATAGAAAAATATTATAATACCAATATAGCCTTGACAGAATAACGATATCGTGATAGTATTATACTAATCGCGATTATTATAAAGAGGATTATCTTATGAAATGTCCATTTTATACAAAGGAGATAAAAAATGATCGAAAATAGTAAAATTACAATTACTAATGATGATGAAAATATTTATATTAATATTCCAATTGATTTGCTTATTTTTGCACAAGAGAATCGACCAGATCTTTCTTATAAAATTACTGACACAAAGCGCATGATTGAATATTTTAAAGATAGGTTTTGGGAATTTGGTACAGATGAAAATCGAGGTTCCAACATAGAAGAATGCATTGATAATTTCTTCTCAGATGCTTATGAATATGGCGAGATATGGTTGGAGAACCCCGAATATGATCTCGGTGAATAAAGAATCACGCGAGTTATTTGAAGAACTCGTAAAAATAATTTTAATGCGGGGTATTATGTTTCCAAAAGAACATGGCAATTGGGCGCGACTTCGAATTGGGGATGACACATATCTGTGCATGGACACTTGGAGTCAAGCAATCCATCTTAAGAAAAACGCAGATTACAATAACAAATGGACTGGATTTGACGGAGAAGAAATACAATATTTGGGATTGAATTTTGGCGGAATGGAACTTCACGTAGATGCCGAATATTTGAGAAACCTGTTGGAAGAAATAAAATCATAGTACATGAAAGTAAAATTTTATTAGGAGATATTATGAAGCAAGCGATAATTCATTTCAAGGATGGAACAAAGGATTGGGTAGATCCAATCGACGACGACGAAAAAGATGTTTTTTATGGTAACGCTACTATCATCATAACCAACGGGGCAAATCAAAAATATGTATATGATAGGGATTCTGTATCCTTGATTGAAATTGTAAGTATTGATTAATACAGCAGAAATTTTATTAGGGAGTATTGATGGATAGACGCGAAAGAATGTTGTTCGGTCAACATGGCTTTGATTGGGAATTCAAAATTTGGATATTTACGATATCTTTATCCTTTGCCGTTGAACGCCTGAGATCAATTGACCGTCCCAAATGGTTGGGTTTATGGCTATGTAAAAGGGGCAAGCATGACTGGCTTCTCAGCAAATGGCGTTTACCAAATCCTGAGTATACATGCCAAAAGTGTGGCAAAATAGATTTATAATGAAATTGAACTTTCATTAGGTAGATAAAACAATAATTTTATTGTATAGGAGCTGTGATGGACAGATCAGTAAAGACCATAATCGATGATGATAGAAAAATAGAAGGTTTATTTGAAGAATCGTGGGGTGTTTTAGTAGGCAGCGAGGGGATTACTAAAATTGTTCCATATCAAGAGCCAGGGCAAATGGGATGGTGTACGTGGTTTGCTATTTATAAAGGCGATGAAATTTATGAGCGTATTGATTCTGCTGGGCTTTTAATAACCTATGCGGCCATAAAGCCCAGTGTAGATAGGCAACAATACATAAAATAACTTTTTCATAAGGTTTCAAATAGGTGGCAACGGAAAAGGCGAGGTAAAGGCGGTGGATATTATAGACGGTGATGGTGATTTAAAAACGGTAGATACAAAGAGTATTAAGTATGCATATAACATAGATTATGAAAAATGTTACAAAAATAATTTTGGAAATAATGTGGAAAGAGCCGTTAGATTTTATCTGTCTTCAGAAGTCAGGGCATTTAGTGGCTCAATAAGCAGCGAATCGAACGAAGTTCTTTATATAGCGGAGGCAACAGGGCTTGTACTTTATCCGCAAGCGTTGAATCCGTTTTTGAAAATTATGGAAACATTGAAATTGCATGATAAAATAATTATTCTTCCAGCATACAATCAAGACGAAGGAATTAATCTTCCCGCTTATCTGATTATTCGTGTACCGGACGGATATCCGATACAGATTGTAACTAAAGATATTTAACTAATTTAGGTTGCCACCTATTTTAAACTTAGGAGATAATATGAAAACAATTACCAGGGACGAATATGATCAGATTATGTTTTATAAATCTATGAATGATCAGATGGCTAGAATGAGCAACCGGTTATTTTATTACGCTAAAAAAGTATTGGGCACTGATGATGATAACTGGCTAACAGATTATTTTGATAATGACGATATCGGTATTACGGAATTGCTGAATCACCTAGAAATTGAAATTGCAGAGAATGCCTTTACCGTTAGCCCAGAGGTTATGGCGAGAATGCCCGTTGAGCGAAAAACCCTCATGCAAAAAAGCATGTTTGAAATCGGATGGCAAGAATTTAAAAGATTGTTTCACATAAAATGACCGTTTTATTATAAAGGATGGAATATGAATATTTACGTGGTGCAATCCTATGATCGTCTTTGTTGTAATTTTAATCCATATGTTATAGCATTTAAAAAAGAATCCGATGCTATAAGGCAGGTAGATTCTTATAATCACAAACTGAGCACTGTTTTATATGGATATGTTAAAGTTTGGCTGAGTGAAGAAGTAGATACTGAATAGAATAAGCATTTTATAAGCCTTGACAAGATTTGAATT
>Ga0209416_1001528_pt1 | contig 15602 bp, 22 predicted proteins | sample RifGroF1_FD_184001 | JGI IMG/M metagenome (GOLD analysis project Ga0209416, IMG submission 184001) | Groundwater microbial communities from Rifle, Colorado, USA - Groundwater F1 (SPAdes) (version 2) | ecosystem: Environmental > Aquatic > Deep subsurface > Groundwater | place: Rifle, Colorado...
ATACCTAGGAATAAACAATGTGCGGAAAATTGGCATCTTGGCTGCTGGGATATTCATTAGTGAAGGATTGCTGGACGACTGGCGTCCCGTCTCTGCCCCAGTTACATGCCAATCAGCCACCACATTGCCATCCTCATCACAGTGTTTTTCTACCCATTTCCTCCCGTAGGTGGATGACATCTTGCGGTACGATCTGGCTTCGCGGATCTTCTGGATTATGGGAATGTGCTTGTATTCAGCCAGCATTTCATCCTGGGTATTTTCCAGGCGCAAGCCAAAGTGTAGTGCCAGATGATCCTTGACCTTGGTGTAGGCATAAACATTCAAACCGATCTCAGCCTCGATGCTTCGGCCTTTGGATTCATTTTCAGTGGCCAATTCCAACCAGCCCTGGATATTTACCCGGGTGGGTTCCATGTCCAGCACCACCCAGATCATGGGAGCATCTATGATCTCATACACCTTCTTGGTATCTGGCTGTTCTTCCAGTAGAGCCTGCTGGATCTCAGCTACCTTCAAGGTCAGCACTGCATCCTGCACGTTGTACTGAAAAAGCTCTTCTCGATTTATGCTTTCATCCTGCAACTCTTCATACTTATCCTTGGCCATGTACAGGCCCAGGTAACGGCGCACCATGGAGCTAAGACCGAAGGTAACATAGTACCCGCCCCACAATACCTTTTCCACCAGCATGGGATCGAAGATCGGGTGCGGCTCGATCTTCACAAACTGGCGCAACTGCCGGATGTCGTAGGTAGCGTTCTGGATAATCCACTGCAAAGGCTTGAGCATCCAAAATACCTCATCAAGCACCAGCGTATTGGTGTAGATATAGTTCCTACCGTTGTCCAGCGCCACCGAGAGGCACGCAAACTTGCCATGAGGTATATGAAGTCGTTCTTTGTCCTGACCAAACATCTCAAGGTCAATGGCAGCCCTTGTCGCCCCCGTAATGTTAGGCATCTGGTCGATAAGATATTCCTGAGTTTCCAATGTTTTCATTTACACACTCATCAATCCTTGCCATCCTAGTGATTCATTGCCCCAGGCCAGCTTGCCATCAAAGTCCACCCGGATTGCTCCCGGCCCACCTTCTCGATAACCGTACCTTGATTTGCCGACAACAATGTAACCGGTTCCTGGGATGGCCGGTAATGAATTATCCTTGACAGAGGTGGAATAGATTTGGTTCGGGTTGTAAATCAGGAAGATCAACGAAGCCACTGCCTCTGCCATACCCGAGTAGCGCAGCAGGTTGACCTTTGGCACGCCCCCTGTGTAATTCCGGTTTAGCTGAGCCAACAAAAACACCGGCGCTCCAGTGGAATTCTCCTTGGCCAAGGCTGCACAGCGCCGGTACACGATGGCCATGCTCTGTTCATCTTCCGCTCCTTCCACTAGCATGTCGGAGAAATCAATAAAAATGGAGTACACGTTGTCGGTAGTACACAGCCGCATGGCATCCGAATACACCTCATCCACTTTCATTATCCTGTCACTGATTATGACATTGTGCTTCTGTTCTTTGGTCAGCGGCTTCATTGCCACCTGCAGGATACGGCGGGCAATCTGGCCGGTTGTCATTTCCAGTGTGTACACCAAACAAATTTTCCCGTGGGCGGCGCTATTAGCCACAATTTTGGCCATCAGTGACGATTTTCCCGTATTATGCACAACAATTCCATTGGCCAGGAAATTGTGCGGATCTCTTTTCAAGTACACATCGAACGTTTCTGCCGTGCCAACAGGCACTACAGATGTTACATTGACCAACCCTGTTTGCAGTTGTACATTGACGAATACCTGATCTTGCGGGGTTAGTAATCCCAATCCAACCCACCCGCGATCTGTCAATACAGGATGATCGGCTGTTCCCACTAATTCATATCCATTTTCCAAGGTGAGTTTGAACACATTCTTGATGCCACTAGGTACTATTCGATCCAGCTCATTCAATCGTATAGTTCCATCTTCATACTTGGATTGCAGAAAAGTGGGTATGGACATATCCCACAATCTGCCACCACGCTTGGCGCCGTTGGTCATGCGATATAAAGCTAGCATGGAGATCTGAAAGCCTCTACCTGCGCGATTGCAGCCTAGCATTGTGGATCCAACTAAACAACCGGGTGGGCCACCGATCACAATCAATCCAGACTGAGGTACACCGCTCATCTTTGGATCTTCCGGATCGCCGCAGTGTTCATCAATCGGAGGATAAAATGTTGGGCGCCAAGTGGTGGGATCATTACTTACTTCATCCAAGCGCACATACTGGCTGGAATAGTTTTGTGATTTATCTATAAGAGAAGTGATCTTAGCTACATCAAGATCTTCTCCCTTCCGCATACGACGAACTTGATTTTCCAAAATAGTTATACTCTCCTCACGCCGCACACAGGTGAGCAATTGACTGAGCAGAGCCTGGATGTCTATGGTATCACCGACAGTTGCCGCCGCTTGTTTGGCCGCCAGCACTGGAACCAATCCAACCTTGTCGATCACATAATTTATATCCCGCCCATCTCTTAGATGGGTGCAGATTAGATCGTAAGGTGGGGCAAGGTAGTTTGGCAGTACATACTCTACCGCCACCTTACCTTCCAACATCAACCCGATAAAAATTTCGGAAATATCGGTGAGTTTCATGGTTGCGAAAACCACTCAGGATGTGCTGGACAAGTCATCTTGCACCGCCTGAGAGGGTAGCATCAATAATTGCATCTACCCTATCTTTACCACAATCGCATGTTGCATGATTGATATTCAACTCATGCAGTTCCAGCGGTGCTGTTTCGGCTCTCTCTGCTCGACCAACGGCACTGAATCCGGCGGCCAATACCCGCTCAAATTCGTTCAGTAAGATCAAAAAGTTATTTTCAGCATCCACTGATTTACCACTTGCTAATTTTTCGCGCCTTTCTACAATTTGTTCTTCTGTAATCATAGCTTACCCCATCCTTCTTCTGAATCATTCTGATTGTGAATCCTACATTCTGGACAGATCCAATGATCAGTTTCATACAGCCAACCATTGTCTTTGAACTCAGCCACTGCATCGGCAAACGAATTTGCAAAGTATGTAATTCCAATGTCTCCGCAAAAAGAACAAATGTGGGTCGTACATTGCACCTGGTAGTATGACTTTGACCGAATAGATTGGTTGATTGGATCAACCTTTACTCCAACAGCACCCAGATACTTATCTTCATCTTTGCTAGTCCAGGTGCCCTGCAGCATCTGGCTTGTGCGGATGATCTCATAGACATGTAAATAGTACGTCTCATCGTTGGCCACCACGATAAATGGCTTCTGTTTTACCATTAGCTTCGCTGCCTGTGGATGAAAGTCAAACACAGCCAACAACGAACCAATTCTTTCACCCATAACTGCGGCCAGGTTGAGCATACCCCAATCTGTTAGATCACCTTTCTTATACTCTGTCCAGGATTTCCTGTACCATTCCAGTATGTTCATTCCAAATCCTTTCTGAGCTTGGCCACAACTTCCTCACCGGTCAACCCCAACAGATCAGAGTCGTCCACCACTGTGTCTGGATCATTTGGATCCAAGCGACCAGACAACACTTCTTTGGCTTCTTCCTCGGTAAGATCACCGTTGTTGAGGTATCCGCGCACCGCAATATAACGCACACTACGGGCATAAAATACATCTAGCTTAGTCCTTTCCATTAATTCTCTCCTTGTGCCCTTGTCATATCGGATTGACCTGCCCATCTTTCACCTCCTTGGTATCGGAACCTATATTTTTGAGCACGTCCGCTGGTATCGTTCTTGTTCATTTTGCTTCAGCAATCGCATTCAAAATCTCATTGTCCATTTGTTTCATGTGCAAGTCATTGGGATCTTTGCAGCCATCTGGCCAGTTTGGTTTGGCTATTTTGCCGCGCCATCCCAACTGCCGGGAATAGTTGATCGCTTCCTTCTCCTCACCCTGATCCGGGAAGAAAATAACAGGCTTGCGCACCATCTCAAAATCTTCCAACCGCAACGTCATACCCCATACAGAGGACACTGCTGGTATCCTGAGTTCAGTTAGAGTGAGTGCATCCAACACACCGAATGTAACCACCAAGTATTCACCGGTCAGATACAGGTACCAGTCCGGCACATAAAGACTGGACGTAGAATGTGTCACATACCGGGCGCCGGTGGCTTCTTGCACATGCTGACCGGCACGTAATATGTAACCAGTTAGATTATCATCAGCAGAAAAAGTTGGGATGACATACCACCCATTGTGCCATCCCAACTTCTGTCCTTCAATCCTGCACTCCAAGCCGCGCATTCTTAGATACCAGCCCAGACTTTCGGTGTATTTTGAAAGCATGTGGTGGGCATCAAAAACAAACTTGACTGGATCGCTGGCGCCAGTGGGTGGCTTCCAGTCCGTTGACTCTGTGTTGTATAACATGGATGGTGGTGTCCACCCACGCAGCTTGCGATCCAACACATACAGATCTCCACTGCGACCACAGGATAGACACCTGAACCACCCATCTTTATAGACCAACATGGATGGGCTGGTGTCGTGATGGAAAACACACAACGCTGAATAGTATTTTTCATATTCCTTGACGTGCTCCAAGCGAGAAACAACACTTCTCAGATCCATGTTGGCCCATCCTTCATGCTACGAATTTGTGATCTCTTCCAATTTTTCTTTGGCCTGTTCGTTATTGACAGCCAAAGAAGTCAACATCTTTAGTGCATCTGTGTCCCCGGCTTTGGCCTGATTTGCTAGCATGTCTAATATAGTCGGAGCAGACGCCTGTTTCTTCTTGGTCTTTGGCGCTTCAACGTCCTGTCCGGTGAGTTCTGCAACAATCTTTTTGGCCTCAACCTTGGCTGCTTCTACTTCCTCGGCTTTGGCCTTCTTGATCTTGGCCAGTTCTGCCGCGTACTTGGCATTTAGTTTTGCCTCTTCATCACCCTCAACAGGCACTTCACCCGTGTCAGGATCGGGTTGCAGATTTGGTGCTTCAATTTCCTCGTCATCATCTTCGACAGGAATTTCGCCAATGCTTTTCACCCAGCCATTTTCATTGAGTGAGATGGCCAGCGGACGTTTGCGGGAGAGCAGCAGCTTTTCAATGAATACCAATACGTTGTCTGACCAAGGGATGCTGTCAATCTCAAAGTCCATGCCACCCAGCGAAAGGAATTCAGCTAGCTTCTCGCCATAAACCAGTGTGATTGCCAAAGCTTCATCGTTTGATCCGTCAATGGTAGGCGGAGAATACTTCTCGAAGCCATACGTCAGGTTGTACACCAGCCGATAATTCTTCCATTTACCAGCGGTGATGTCAAACAGGGCGGTGAATTCCAGGTGGGCTTTGATCGAATACTTTTTGTTTGCTGAGCTAATACCGGAACGAGCAGCCACCTCACGAATGGTAGGAGGTTCGTTTTCTTTGGCGGCAAAACCAGCAAACACACAACGGTGTGTTCCATTGACTGGCCGAGCACCATAGATTTCAGTATTGCTTGTGTTCAAAGTGATAGCTTGGCGCCCGTTCTTGATGTAATCCGGCGCGTCAGCCAACAAAACAGTGATGGCTTGGTTGTTGTCTTCAAAGATTACATTGACTTTCTCACCAACGATAGACACTGTGGCTACACCAGAGCGTCCCTTTCCACCTTGTTTAGTAGGTACAGGCATTTCAAATCTCCTTCAGAGTGTAATTGATAGAGGGATTCATTGTGTGTATGTCGCGAATATCCCGGATGATAGACCGTACGTTCTGGTCAAATTGATCCTCAACTTCTTCTTCATCAATCAAGTCGAGAAGATAGGTACATTTTGGATAGCGTATGCAACCCCAGAATGGTTCACTTGTTAGGCTATTGATGCGCTCGACTACCTGTCCACCACACAGTGGGCAGATTTCGCCCGGCGCAATCTTGAAGCCTTTGATAGGAATGGGCACGGTTAGAAAGTTCGAGGCTTATTTCGGAACTCATCGTGCATTGTATCCAATGCAGTTGCCAACTGATCAGCCACATGTGCAATGCCTTCTGGGGTGAGAACGACATAGACGGAATCGAATTCCACAACCTCTGCCAAAGTAACTGTTACTTCGACATACAAACCGCCACCGTACATCACAGAATACGGTTTGTATTGGGTGCGATCCGGCATCATTTGTTGCACTGGCAGCCTGAGTTTCAGCTTGGTCGGATCTTTGGTGTCCAGACGTATGTGCGCCGTGGGTGCAAGGATAACTTGCTGCTCCGGGAATGTTGGATTGATAACCATGTTGGGGTCATAGGTTAGAGACGGTTCTTTTGACATTAGATCTCCAGTAAATCCATAACAGGAATGTCATCAATTGAGATAAGCTGGCCAAAGATTTCACGCTTGGTTTCTATGAGTTTGTGAATACGCTCGTCCATGGTGTGCCGGGCAACCAGGTAGATGATCTCTACATTGGACTGCTGGCCAATACGATGTAGTCTGGCTTCGATCTGTCCCTCCTTTCCCGGATTCCACTCACGCTCCACAAAGATGAGAGTGTCCGCCGAAAATAAATCAATACCTTCACCGCCCGCTTGGGAAATAATTGCCACCCTGATTTGTGGATCGTTCAAGAATGCGAATACATTATCGGATCGCTCGTGCTGTGGTGTGTCACCTACTATGGTGATCACGCCAAAGTGCTTGAGCTTTTCAACCAGGGTGGCTACTACTGCTTTGTGATGGGCAAACAACACAACCTTTTGTTTGGAGACCAACACATTCTCGGCCAGCTCAACTGCAGGCCCAACCTTCATGTGACCAATAATCTGCCGCAGTTTAGCAACCAGTTCCAACTTGGAAGCCTTGCGATTTTCCTGCACCTGCCGCCGTGCATCTGTGAGTGCCTCATTGTAATCTCGGGCAAACAGCTTATCGTAGTCCACAGGAATATTTACCCGTGTCATAGATGGGAGTTCAGATATGACTTCTTGCTTCGTGCGGCGAAGGAAGTAGGGCGCCAGTTCTTGCTTCAGTTCCTTCAAATGTGAAGCGCCACTGACATCCCAACCCCACCTGCTTTTATAGGCGCCACAGTAGGTAATGGCATACTTCCAATAAGAATTCCACCTGCCGGGAGAAATGATATTCAACTGGGGAAACAATTCAATGGGACGGTTCAGGAATGGGGTACCGGAAAGCCCAAGGAAATAGGGCGTATTCAAGGACTTGGCTGCACGTGTGCGCTGAGAGTCCTTGTTGGCGAGAGCGTGACTCTCATCAAATAAAGACAACTGATAACCCCGTGCCCGTATGCTTTCAATTTTACGAGTAAAGATCGCATAAGACATAATAGTAAATTTCGCATTGGGTAGGGGTTCAGAGGATGAAGTAATCACTGCGCTATCCTCTCCCGTCCAATTCTTGATTTCGTCTTGCCACTTATAAGTAACCGAAGCCGGAGAAACAATCAAGATACTGTGAAAGCCCCGTTCTTGTATGTAACCCAGAGCCTCAATGGTATTATGAGTGAGTATGGCATGTTCAGTGACATACAAATGATCTTCACTATCTACAGAAATACACACACTCGCTACATTTCTTGAGAACTCTACTGACTTCATAGTTCTAGTTGGTCTTGCATGAGAGCCAGGCACATATCTGATCGCTTTGCGTTCAACCGTGAAGGGCAATACCCATTCAGGAAGGCACATTCTGATTTGATATTCAACAGGCTTATCTTCTCCTGCTCTATCATAAGTATTTACAGATGCCACCCCGCCTAATCCCTCGACCAGTTCCTGAACTCCTAACGCAAGTTTATGACTGATAGAATGATAAATTACTTTGTTACGAGTTAGTGATACAGATCCGTCACCATCCATGAGACCATGTAATAAAGAAACACGTTGGGAGGGTGACGCCAATAAATAAATATCGGGTATGAATTTGTTTGCACTAAGTATATCTAATCCAAGATGCTGTATCATACCAATCAAACCGCGAACCCAAAAGCGTGACGCCTTTCCAGTGTATGATTTACTATATGAGCAATCCATTCCTTCTTGCATCATCTGTGATCTAATTTGATCAACGTCATCTGAGTGTGTGCTGGCTACCACAGAGGACTGAGTGAGACTACCATTTGCAAGCAAGTATCCTAAAGTATAGGGAGGAATAGGAAGTGCAACGGTTGCGAACTCAACTGGAGCAGTAAGCATAGGTAGATACAATGCAGTCTTGGATAGGTTCAAGACTTTCTTAGTTTTAGATTGAATTATACAAGGAAGATTTTTGAGTTGTTCGGTGGTAAGAACTAACTCTTCCCAATGATCCCCGCCCATTCTATAGCGCATAGTCCACAAGTGTTCAAGCCCGGACTCTACTGAACTATTGTCACTAAAGGTTACACGATATACATCTTTCTTTCCTTGAGGAAAGACACCTGTTACTCTGTGTGGCTGCCCATCAGAACCTATTACTTGATCTCCAATTTTTATTTCACCTAGCATTCTCCAGCCATAAGGTGTGAGCACCTGGCTATCAATGGGCTGGAGTTTTCCCATGCCCATCTCATCTGCTATGATGGCTCTGCCGTTAGTGTTATGCAGAAAATCTAATGCCTTTATCTGGAAAGGATACATCTTACTTCTTACCAGATCGGACTTGGAAAATATTGGATCCTTACCCAGATCCAGTACAGGTTTGTCAATCAGAAACCCATACTCCTTACCGAATTTGACACTCATTTTAGCAGAGTATTCAGATGCCGGTAGCCACCACAAACGAGCTTCCCCATCAAAGCGGGCATCCGGTAGGGCTTTGATCTTGTTCTTCATACCCATAGAAAAAGGAAAGTGAAACTCGATGCGTAACTTTTCCTGGTTATAGCTTATCTGTTTATGATCCATGATCACCCTATTGAATTGTCAGGAACTATGAGTTGGTTGGGGGAGCTGGGATGGGCACAAGGCAACTCCCCCAAGACCAGAAAGGAGAGATCGGGACGCAGCCGATCACAAAATTATCTTACCACAAAATTTGTCCTCTACATTAAATTCAGATTAGAGTTCTGGTAGCTATCTTGACAAACAATTTCAATTTTGCTATGATGAAACTATGAATTTCAACGGCAAATTGGCCACCTGATTTGCCCACATTTACTTGACACAGCCCAGTTGGTGAGCGACAAACAAGGATGATGCTGGACATCAGAGCCAGCTACCGCCCTATACGAAAAGGCAATTGGTACTCTACGCGGGTAGAGTAACCAGAGGTGGGCATCATGGGAGGGCACTTGCGCCTCTGTCAATTTTCAAGATTGACAAAAGCCTTAGTAGATTCGGACAAGAAAGTGAAAGCTTTCTTTTTATTTTACTGAGCCGACCATTTCGATGGTCGAACTGTGTCAAAATACAAAAAACAATTTCTTCTGATGTAACATTCCTTTAGCTATTGTTTGTAGTTAGAGAGGAGAGCACTATGGATAAGAAGATATCCTGGCTGAGAATAGATTCTGATTTCCTTTTGGTTGTTTATCGGCGTCTGGCGGCGGCTTCTGGTGAAGCGACTATGGCCGCCTTGAGCCGGGAGATGGAACGTCTTGGTATATACAATCGGCGCACTGGTAAACCTTTTTCACGCCAGGCCTATTACTATGCTTTGGCGGCGATCCCTGGGGCTTTGCCCCTACTGCGCCGGGGAGTTGGATTGGTGCATGACCGTCCTGTCATCTGTTCCAATCCCCAATATCCCAATATTACTTCCTGGTTCAAGCGCAAGATGCCAGATATACAAGTCATTGAATATGATCAGATCACCCTGGACGATGCTCACAGGCGAGTCATCTATGGTGCACCACCCATTGGTTGCATGGGTGTGGCAGCGGCAGTGTATTGGATTTACCATGAGCGTAAGCCATTGCGGTTTGACGCTGTTCCGCTGGATGATGGAACTTATTACCTGCGTAGGATGGTATGGCGAGATCACACACGGCACCAAAAGAACTAAGTCCAGCGGCTCTGCTGGAACTGTATAATTGGACATGCGCCATGTGTTTTGGTAAGGCTGTTACCATTCACGAGATCGAACCAAAGTCCAAAAGGTCTGCCGATTGGTGGGAATTTGATAATAGGGTACCGCTTTGCGGCTACTGTCACGACCTGGTTCATCTGGAAGGCACTGCCCGCTGGCATGATCGGTTGCACAAGGCGCGGGTAGTGCTGGTTTCTCTGTACGGGATTGAAGTAACCGTTACTTTACCTCATACATAGCCCACCATGCCCGAGCAATGGCCTCAGCCAGATCAGCAGCGCTGTGTGAATGGTACATATAATGTTCAGATGCAGTATAGCTTGCCATTTCAAATGCAGCAGTCCAGATTTCATCACGTGTTTTCCACAATTTGAATGTCCAATCCGGATTATTTTTTAGTGTCACTGCTACCAAGCGCAAGGCTGATTCATCGTGCTGTGCCCAATCTGGTAGATCTCTCACGACAGTGGAGGTTCCATCTTTGGCGGATTTCATCCATAAGTTACCCATCCATTCCCGACCTAAGGCGATAGAAATTGCTTTGCTGAGTTCTTCCAGTGATTTTGGTTGCATGGTTACTTCCCTCTGATCACATCAAAGGCCAATTGTTTCACCAATGCCCGCTCACCCAACAGGGCAGATGAGAACTGGCCAGAGCCGCGACCTGGTTTCCAATCTTCCAATTCCACTACTGCATTCCACGCACCCCATTGGGTATTGGCCAGCTTCGGTTGCTCGTCATTCCACTTGAGAAACAATTCTTCAGCTGCTTCCCGGTGCTGCCGCTTGGAATCTTCCAGGTTGGCAAACTCTTCGGACACATCAATGACTGTAAGATCTTCAGGCTTGGGCGGAGGGGCATAGATTTGTAGCAGTGCCCGTTTGAAATCATCCAGATCGAAGGGTGAAACAGCCATGACACCAAACAGCCGGTTGACTGTTTCCATGCGCTTGTTCATTTCCAGTGCAATGCTGGCAACCTTTTCCAATCTAAGCATGTTGCCGGTAGTGTGTGCCACATTCATGGTGAGTGTGGCCTGGGCAATACCCATGCGCAGGGTGTTGTTACACACCGTGCGGACAGGGGTGTAGTAAATCTTGGTGGCTGATCTGCCCGTCTTCTCATCGTATAGAGTGAAGTATTGGTGTATGGTGTCACCTTTGATATCTACCATACCGGCATCCAGAGCAGCGAACATGCGCTCCCCATTGCCCAGGGCGCCGATGGTTTCCACCGGGTAGATCTGGCTGAGGTCATTGAAAGTCTGGGCTACGGACAAATTCGTAACCAGCTTGTAATTCTTTCCGACCACATCCAATGGTTGCCAGTGCTTCTCGCCGTTCTGTGGTTCGCGGATGACTGCCATACGATCTGGCACAGGTATCATGCCATCTTTGGTTTCCGCATAGACCGGAACCAGCCGGGTGTCGTAGGCAATGCCGCTTTCGAATGCGGCCTCGACCAGGGTGATCTTGCGCTCTTTGGGAAATACCATACCCAGATTGTGCCAACCGGGTTGGCCTCTGGCCATAAATTTGTTACCGAATAATTCGTGACTCATTTCATTTCTCCTTTGAGTTCATCTTTTCGGATTTGGGAGTGATGGTGAATTGCTGATTGAATTCATGTTTCAACACCAGGGTCTCAAAGCCGTTGTCGAAGTGCATCTTCACCGTTGCAACGTTGATGCGTACTACATTAGCATAGGCCGGTGAGAACAGGTGCTTATACCATTTACCAAGTTCAGGTTCGATCATCTCATTCCTCCTTGCTCTCTTCAAGATACGACTGAACAATAGTTTTCAAGTCTTTCATTTCATTCCTTCTTGATCGGGAATTTTGAGAAGAATTCGTTCCAGATGATGGCCCGAAGGGTGTCACTTATCCCCTGTGCCTGACGTTTTCGCAGGGCGGAGGCGAGCGCCAGCTTCATACCGATCACAGGGTCATATTTGTATTTTGGAATCAGCCACCATGGGCCGTCTTTGTCCAATCTACGGGTTGTAGATGTCAGGTCTTTCGCTCATGATATGCCGTAAGATAACAAGCGAAATTTGTTGGTTTCACCCATGTAGATCTCGCAAATGGTCACGGGCTTACCTGGTATCAACACAATCTGTAGGTTCGGTACATAAAGGGTCACGAATTTGTGTTTCATTTCAGTCTCCTAATCTCTGGGGTCTAATGGATCTGCACCGTTGTGGTACTTTTCCATGCCATTCGCATTGAATTTGTTGGATTGTTTTTGTATCCAGCCGTCCAATGTGTGGTGCTTGATTGTTTTCTGGGTGATGTAATAGGCTTCTCCGAAATATGGGTTGGCTGACACTGCCTGGCCTGAGTAATGGACAACTGAAAATCCGATGTGGGTATTTGATAGACCAAAATGAAGCAAGAAGCTTTGCAAAATTTTGGCCAACAGGTATGGAAGCAGTTCACAATTCTGGTTGCTGATGGTAAAGATTCCGTTGGAATACTGACCAACCAATCCACCTCCTTCGAGTCTCAAATACTCTGCTTCAGGTAGATGGAAGTGGTTGTCTATCGGTACGGAATAACCGTCAGTGACTTCAGCAATTGCCCGGCTGAGCCAGGTGGCTCGTTCAACCGACACACCATGTAGGGTCAAAGAGAAGTTCGTGTGTGATTTTGTAGTTGTCATTAGTACATCCTTTCTGTTAGAATAGAGGAAACGGAGGTTACAATATGGTCGCTAAGAAACCGATGCCGATGCCGATGCCTGGTGGAATGCCGATGGGTGGAGGTGCTCCCAATCAGATGCCACCCGGCTCCCCACCTGCCGCCGCTCAAGGTGGCGAAGGTGGCAGTTCTCCCGAGCAAGTGCGGGCTGCAATTATGACCGTGTTACAAAGAGCCAAAGCACTGGCTGACAAGTTTGGAATTGACCTGAACGAACTGGTTGCCGAACTTGGGGCCGGGCGCGGAAGAGGAACTCCTCCGCCTCCGCCTGGTGGGATGATGCCGCCAGGTGGTGGCATGATGGGTTAGTCCTCGACTTCCAGTTCATCCGTTTCCACATGGTGAACTGCGATGCCCTCGCCATTCAGGGTATTGGTTATGAGTTCGACAATGAAGCCGATACTTTCTTTCCAAGTTTCGGCTTCTTCAATTGTCACAGTGATCGAGATCATTTTAGCTAGTTTTCCTGAACCACAATATGAACTGTTCTCGAGGTATTCTTCTTGTGTTCTCATCTTGATCTCCGCATACGTACTTCCAAAATATAGCCAATGCTTTCCAATTCAGCCTCCAGGTTGGCATACTCATCCGGCGTGGCCTGTTTGGTGACGGCAATGACACTAGTATAGTCTGCTCCACCAAGCTGTCCGACATGCTCATAGCTCATACAATATCTACCTTGTATGTCATCGGGTTCGTTGGGGAAGAAGGCAATGATGCCACCGTTCTTCCACTTGCGAAAGATCACGACAGTCTTAGAGTTTGACATTATGTTTATCCCTTTCTTTGAGCGCGGCCTCATTCTGTTCAATGATCCGCTGTAATTCATTCGGGTGCTTGGCATACAGGTAGCCAACCTGAACGCTGATATACATCAGACCAAATGCCATTGGGTTGGCTTGCAAATCACGCGTGGAATTTGCGACTTGTTCAGCATCGGCCTGTGTGATCTCCCGCTTTTCGTTGTGGCGAATACCTTGCAGTGCCATTTCCTGCACGAGCAGGATGATAATGGGTACGGCTTTGTTGACTGCATCGGGAGTTTCGAAAGTTTTATTCATCTTGATGAACAGATTGAACATGCTTTTGATGACCGAGCCAAACAAATCGGTAACGTTGTAAGTCATTTGTTTTCTCCTTCCTTATTGGTGGCCGTAGCTTGCTTGAAGCGTTGCACCATGTCATTGTACTTTTCAGGGTTGGCACCATAAATTGTGCCAAGCATGAAGGCATCAACGATCAACCTGAAGATGTTCATTTCGTCAGCAAGCTGGAGAAGTTCTTCAATTCGCACGTCACCTTTCGGGTGGTGAAGGCCACAGTTGATGGCTAACAGCATGTACTCATTGAAGTATTCCAAGACAACGTTCTCATTATCCGAGACATACGCAGTGAATTCGCTAACCAAGTCATACAGAGCCAGAACAGATTTATCCATGAGGTTCAATCTCCAATTGCCTTTTGAGTTGTGAGACCATGGCGCCGATCTCACTCATCATCTCAGCGCGTGAAGCCTTGCGCTGGATGGTCATGTACTCCATGCCTAGGTTCGCACAGGCAAGAGAGCGTTTACGATTACCGGCTACCCAGGTTCCGTTGTGGCCGGAGAAGTCAATAGCCAGTCGGTGCTGTACCCCTGGTAAATAGCTGATGACTGCCGGTATGTAATATCCGAACTGCTTACTGATGCGACCACCCACCCACATCATCTTTATTGGGGTGTGGTGCAGTTCTTCCAACACTGACCACAGCGTATAGACCGGGCGCGGAATGGGGGTGGTGGGATGGACGTAAGGTGGTATGTATTTCATAGTTCTGCCTGATCCTTTTCACAGTATGGACACACGACCTGGTCAGCAATGTCTCTGCCGCACTGGACACAAGCACTATCGCCGTTGTCAAAATCGAGGATGACGATTTCCAATTCATCTGGGTTGCTGATCACTTCAGTAACGCCGCCCAAAACTGACACGATTATTCTTTTGCTCATTGTTTACTCCTCTATTTCAACATAGATACCGTCATACAAGTACACTACATTACCCCATGGATCACGTGCGTAGGGCTGGTACAACCCATCTGGGTATCCCGCACCCCACTTGAATGGATACCAGTGACCATCCAGCTTGATGAACCATTGAGTTGTGTAGTAGGTTCCGCCCAACGACTGAAATGTGCGGTCGTTGGCAATAGCACGAATTATGGTCTTGACAGTGCCAGTGTAGTCTGGTTTGGCAGGCGGCTCAGGATGTTCGGGCGTCCAACATTGCCAGCCCCAGCCGATGTTACGGTTCTTTCTGGTGATTTCAATGGTGCGTTTCATTTCAGTTTCTCCTGAATGATCTGTGCTTCCTGCAATAGATAGTCTTCAGTTCCAGGCAAGATGAGTTGAAGCCCGTGTTTTTTCTCTTTCTCTACATAGCAATCAATGGTTGCCTTGGCTTCTTGAATGGCGTAATCCAGATCGAAGTAATTCCAGACACTATCAATTCTGTCGGCGTCTGGATTTGTTTCCGGGTTGCCAGTCCATGTCACCCAGCCGCAGCTTTCGCCACTGATGTATTTGCTGTAAACTGCCACTTCTTCCCGCATGATACCCAGGATAAACTCTTTACGCTTGGATGTCAGCAATTTCCAGCCAAATTCTTTTTGAATTTTCTCTCGGGTAACATAGATGAAGCCAACCAACCCGCTATCCCATTCTGCATGTTGAGCATGACCAATGAATGATCCAGTGCTCATGGATAAGGCACTGTGATCATATAGATACAAGGGTAGATACAGCAGCTGGCCGAGCTTAGATTGAGCTTCCAACCAGTGCATAAATCCAGACGGTGTATCAAGGTAGGGCACTCGTGGTTTATCTCCAATGCGCCGGTCGCCCAGAAGA
>Ga0209416_1001531_pt1 | contig 15576 bp, 18 predicted proteins | sample RifGroF1_FD_184001 | JGI IMG/M metagenome (GOLD analysis project Ga0209416, IMG submission 184001) | Groundwater microbial communities from Rifle, Colorado, USA - Groundwater F1 (SPAdes) (version 2) | ecosystem: Environmental > Aquatic > Deep subsurface > Groundwater | place: Rifle, Colorado...
AAGATGGCTTCCGATAAACCCGGCCCCACCGGTGACAACCGCAACTTTTACCATAAGTAGGCATATTATATGTTAAATTGCAGGATTTTTCTTTAGAGCCCTTCCGGGGCTTGATGCCCACACGCGCTTAATGCTCGGCAAGTACTTTGGAGTATAAGGTTACGGAGAAAGTTTAGCGGTGAAGAGGATTGAGGGCCACAAGTGAAAAAACAGCGATGATGCCTATTATGGCTAAAATTGGCAGACCCAAAACTACAAAATAAGCGAACCCTTTCTTAAGCCCACGCAGCGGCACCTCCTGGATCACATAAGTTTTAGCAATTTTGTCGTGCCATCCTTGCTTGTTCTTATCCCAAATAATCCAAAAATATCCTAAATTTAGAACAATTGAAGAAATTAGTTTTCCTATTACTTCTCGCAAAAAAGCCTTTCCTAGTCCCGGTTTACCGTGGTCTGTTGTAACCACATATAAATTAAAAAAGAGTTTCCCTACGGTTTTACCATAAAGCCCAATTGCCAAAACTTGGTAAACCAGAGGCAAAAAAGCAATTATTCTACTGACCACCCTTCCTGCCTCTCCAAGCGTTGAAGATGCCAACAATGATATTGGCAGAATTACCGAACCCACTAGAAAGCCGTCCACAACGCTGGCTGCCGCTCTTACTAAAAAGCCAGCCTTTTCACCACCTTCCTGAGAGACATTTTGAACTGGAGTCTGCATCTGTGGGACGGGCGGCTGGGAATGTACCGGTTGGCCTACTTGGTTAATTGGAGGGGCTGCCAGGTCCATTAATAAATTTTATATCAATTTGGCGCTTAAGTGCTATATGCTAAACTGAATTTATCTGCCATGAATCAATTTACGGCAAGCCTCTGGGGTGACGAGGCTTTTAGCGCCATCCTTTCCATGAAAAGTCTCCCGGAGATTATTTCCATCATTGCCCGAGATACTTCTCCACCTCTTTATAATATCAGCGAACACCTTTGGTTTGGCCTTTTTGGCAGTAGCGAGGTGGCCATCAGGGCACTTTCTTTTTTCTATTACGTTATCGCCGTCTTTTTTGTTTATAAAATAGGCAAACACCTTTGGGACAAAAAGACCGCGGCTCTTTCGGCCGCCCTCACCTTCCTTAACCCTTTCTTTTTTGTCTATGCCTTCGAGGGAAGGATGTATTCTATTTTGGCGGCCGGCGTCACCGCCTCGATGTACTTTTTTATCAGAAAAAACTGGGTCGGCTACGTCATTGCGACTACGGCCGCGCTTTACTCTCATCATTTCGCTCTTTTTGCCGTCTTAATTCAATTTTTATGGTTTCTTAAAGAGTACTTTTGGGGAAAGAAAAAGACGGCGGTTCAAATCTTTAAATCTTTTGTCGCGGTCGGAATTTTATATTCTCCCTGGCTAATACCGCTTTATAATCAGACCCGCATGGTGGGGAGTGGTTTCTGGTTGGGGACCCCGACGGCAAAGGACTTGGGAAAGCTCCTTCTTACCTATCTTAATATTAGCCTCCTGGCCTTTATCTTCAGACGGTGGGAGAAAAACCTTAGCAAATCCATTTTTCTAGTGGCCTGGTTTTTGGGACCGATATTACTGACTTGGGGGGTCTCTCAAAAATTTCAGTCAATCTTTTTCGATCGATATCTTCTTTATACGATACCTCCGGCCATGATGCTGGCGGCTTCCGAAAGAAGGCGAATCTCTCTCGTGGCTATTTTTATCACCCTGGTTGTTTTTTTCTCGGTCGACTTCTATTACTTTACCCACCCCATTAAAAGGCCGTTTAGGGAACTGGCCACTTATGTCAAAGAAGTCAGACGCGGAGACGACTATCTGATCAATTGGAACTCCGGCGCCCACCACCTCTGGGAGGCTAAATATTATGGTATCCCCGCTCCTTTATATATTCCCGAAGGGACCAAACTTCCTTTTTATGTGGGGACGGCACTCATGGCGGAGGAGGATATTGTCAGTTCCCTGCCTAAAAAAGTTAACCGGGTCGGAGTCATCACCAGCGGGCCCATTGAGGAGATAGCTATCCCCAGTTATACTAAAAAAGAGGAAAGGGTTTTCGGTACCCTCAAGGTCGTCTGGCTAGCAAAGTAAAGATGAATCTTGGTCTGAAAATAAAAGAGTTCTTGGCAAAAATCCACACGCCCGTCTGGCTAACCGTCTTGATAGGGGCCGTCCTCTTATTAAGAATCCCCTCCTTTTTTGAACCTTTCTCATATGGAGACGAGATGATCTATCTCGCCCTCGGGGAAGGAATCCGTCAGGGGGCAACCCTTTATCAAGGTGTCTATGACAATAAACCCCCCCTTCTTTACCTCTTGGCCGCCTTGGCGGGGAATGTTTTCTGGTTTAAGGCGATTCTCGCCTTCTGGAACGTCGCCACCATCATTCTTTTTTGGAAACTGGCCTCCGCCCTTTTTCCAAACAGAGAAAAACTTCAAAAGGCCTCGACGGTTATTTTTGCGCTTCTAACCACCCTGCCGCTGCTTGAGGGCAATATTGTCAATTCCGAAATCTTAATGATCGGACCGGTGATTGCCGCTTTCGTCATTCTTTTTACCAAGAAGCTTAACTTCAAGAACATCTTTCTTTCGGGGACTCTTTTCGGCCTGGCCACCCTTTTTAAGGTTCCGGCTGCTTTTGATCTGCCGGTCATTGTTGTTTACTGGCTAATTACGGCCGGGCTAAAGAAAGACGACCTAAAAATAACTTTCCAAAGAAGCCTTTATCTCTCCCTCGGCTTTCTGGCCCCAATTGGCCTCACTCTAGTTTGGTTTTTCTTGGCCGGGGCACTCGGTGATTACGTCAGAGCCGCTTTCTTGCAAAACATCGGCTATTTGTCAAGCTGGCGGCCGGGGGATGTCGCCAAGCCCTTCATCGAAAGAAACTTTCCCCTTCTTATCCGGGCCCTGGTGGTGGTGCTCGGGGCGGGACTTTTATTTCTTAAAAAGAAAAGTCTTTCCAATCAGTTTATCTTTCTTACCCTCTGGCTTCTTTTTGGCCTCTTTGCCGTTGCTCTGTCTGAAAGACCCTACCCTCATTATCTCATCCAGGTTGTGCCGGCCGTCTCTTTCCTCTTGGCCATTCTTTTAACAGAAAAAACGGTCGAGCAATCCCTGGCCATCATGCCCCTTTTCTTGGCCATCCTGGTACCCGTCTACTATCAATTCTGGTACAACTCAACCAGCGCCTACTACTTAAGGTTTCTGCGCTTCGCAGGGGGGCAAGTTTCGAAAGAGGGCTATCTGGCTTCTTTCGGGCAAAGAGTCCCCACCCTCTATAAAATAGCCGATTTTGTCACTTCTTCTTCCCGCCCCAACGAAAAGATTTTTGTCTGGGGGCCAGATTCCTCAACCGTCTATGCCCTTTCCCGACGTCTCCCGCCGACTCAATATGTTGCCGACTACCATATCAATGACTTTTCCACCAAAGAGGCCGAGGCGGCCAAATTAACAAAGAATCCTCCCAAGTTTATCATCATCCTTCCCGACGCCAAAGGATTTACCGAACTCATTCCCATCTTAAGAAAATCTTACCTGCTCATTGCCGAGATAGACGGAGCTGAAATTTGGAGATTGTCGGGCTCTTTCAAATAATGAAACAGGTTAAAATCGGAAAATTTGAAGTTGGGACCCTTCCTTTCAAAAACTATGCCGTCGCCGCCTTCCTCGTCAATATTTTAGTCATCTTCTCGGTCGTCTTGGCCCAGAGATTTCTTCCGCCCGAGGTGCCGCTATTTTATGGCCTGGCCGAGGGCGAGGAGCAACTGGCCCCGAGGCTTTTTTTACTCATTCCTTCTTTGGCTTCTCTCGTCGTCTTAATTTTAAATAGCCTCGTCTCCTCTCGTGTGGAGGACATCTTTATTAAAAAGGCGCTCGTCATTGCCGCCATCGGAACAACCTTTTTTGCCGCCATTACCACCCTTAAAATTATGTTTTTGGTAGGCAGTTTTTAGTAAAACCCATGTCAATTTTCAATCTGGCCATCCTGCCGGGCCTAGTAGCATTGGCCGTCTCTTTCCTGGCCACCCCCTTGGTCATTAAACTCGCCTGGAAGTTGGGGATAATCGACGACCCCAAAAAAAGTAAGCACGTCAAGGTAATTCATACCTATCCTGTTCCCAGGGGCGGAGGCCTGGCCCTCTTCTTTGCCGTTTTAGTGGCCTCACTAATATTCCTGCCTATTGATAAACACCTCAAAGGCATTCTGGGCGGGGCGGCGGTCCTGGCCTTGATGGGGATACTCGATGACAAATACAATTTAAACCCCTACCTCAGGCTGGCCGGAGGATTTCTGGCGGCGGCAATTCCCATTGCGGCCGGAATTGGGATTGCCTTTTTATCCAGGCCCGGAGGAGGAATCATTGACTTATCCCAGCCTCAAATAAACTTCTACTTTCTGGGAGAGCTAAGAAGTCTCTGGCTACTCTCGGACGCCTTTGCCTTAATCTGGATCGTCTTTGTCATGAACATGCTTAATATTGGCGCCAAAGGAGTCGACGGACAGCTTCCCGGGGTCGTGGTTGTGGCCGCCACCACCATCGCCATGCTCTCTTTAAAATTCTCGGCCGATATTACCCAATGGCCGGTCATCATTCTGGCCGCCGTTACCGCTGGGGCCTATTTGGGATTTTTACCTTGGAATTTCTACCCGCAAAAAATTATGCCGGGCTATGGCGGTTCAACCCTGGCCGGGTATTTACTGGCGGTTCTTGCCATCCTTTCGACGACAAAAGTGGGCACGCTGATTGTCGTCTTGGGCATCCCGCTCATCGATACGGGCTACACGATTGTGCGACGGATATTGGCCAGGAAATCTCCAGTTTGGGGAGACAGGGGCCACCTTCACCACCGGCTGCTTGACCTGGGTTGGGGAAAAAGAAGGGTCGCGGTTTTTTATTGGACAATTTCGGCTTTTCTCGGTATCCTGGCCCTCAATTTGAATACCTCATCCAAGTTATATACAATGGTCGGAATAGCGATCCTTCTTGGGGGAACAATATTGTGGCTAACTTACCGACCAAAATCGTCATAACCCTTTCCTCTATTCTCCAGGCTGCCCGCCCCGTTCACTGGATCAAAAATCTGGCCCTCTTTGCCGCCCTGATCTTCACCGGAGGCCTTTATAACGAAGCACTCCTCGTCAAAGTCATTTGGGCCATCGTCACCTTTAATCTGGTCACTTCCGCCAGCTACATTTTTAACGACGTCTTGGATGCCAAGCGCGATAGCTTGCATCCGATAAAAAAATATCGGCCAATCGCTTCGGGAAAGCTTTCCCCTTCTTTGGCTCTTACTGTTGCTTTGACTCTGGCGATCGTTGCCCTCGCCCTGGCCAAAGGTTTAAATCCCCTCTTTTTTCTGGTAGTGGTGGGCTATCTTACCCTCCAGATTTTTTATAGCCTGGGGCTAAAAAATCTGGCCATCATCGACATTCTGGTTATTGCCGCCGGATTTATTATCCGGGTTTATGCCGGGGCCTTTGTCATCGACGCCCACCTCTCGGTTTGGTTCCTGCTTTGCGTCATTTCGGTGGCTCTATTTCTTGCCGCCGGCAAAAGACGGGCCGAACTTAACCTCCTTCCTTCAGGTATTACCCGCAAAAGCCTGACAAATTATAAGCGAGAGCTTTTAAATTCTTATGTCACCATGTTCGGCAATGCCGCCTGGATGAGCTGGGCTCTTTTTACTTTCTTTGAATCTCCCCGGGCCTCTTTACCGGTCTGGCTTTTTTTGGCGGAGCTCTCCCGGGCGACCACCGTCAACAAGCTTTTGATGGTGACCATCCCGGTGACGATTTTCGGGATCATGAGATACGAAAGCCTAATTTTCGAAGGCAGAAGTGAGGCTCCCGAAAGATTACTTTTAACCGACGTGGCCCTCATTTCCTCGGTCGTTCTCTGGCTGGGACTGGTTGTCTGGATTCTCTATGGCGGCGTCGCCAGCTACATTTAGGGACTGGGGCTTCCCTTTGGCGAGGGTGTCGGCGAAGAAAGAACCCCTTCGACCTTCTTTGAATAGGTATTTGATACCCAACCTTCTTTTCCTTTTTCGTATTCAATTTGATACCAACCGGTACTCTCGTCTTCGTCCAAAAAAAGAAATCTCTGCCCCGGCTTAACCTGGGCAACTTCGGCTCCCGCCGGACCCGGTTTCTCTCTCACCCTTAAAAAGCCCGTGTCGGTCGGTAAAATTTCGACCAGGGTTTGGGGTTGTTCCTCTTTTGGTTCTTCTTCTTTGATTTCGCCGCTCAAAGCCAGTTTGACGATGACGGTCAGTTTATAGCCCACCAAAGTCCTGACGGTAATTACCCTCTCGGAATAATTGGGGGCGGAAACGATGATTTGATGCTCCCCGGGAGTAATCGGCGGCTTAACGGGGGCAAACCCCCGAATCGCCCCGTCGATTTTAACTTGGGCGCTATCGGGAACCGAAACGACGGCCAGACTGGCCTCTTTGCCGCCGACTTTCTCGAAAGAAATTATTTCACCGGTTGAGGCGTCTTCGGTCTCACCAAATTCACGCCTGATGACTGTTTCTATTCCGGAAACAAGATTTAATTTCGTTTCAAAAGGGGTCAGGGCGGCATCGGTCGCTTCGGGAACAAGCTTGACAACCACCTCTCCGGGAGCAATGTTTGAGCGATAGGGGGTCCGGCCTACCTGTTGGCCATTGATGTAGACCAGAGAAGCCGGCGTGGTCTCAATGTTAAGGCTGGCTTCTTTGGGTTTAAAATAGCCGATGAAAAAAAGAACCAGGCCGAGGAGAAATCCAATTCCCAAAACGACAAGCAAAATTATTCTGAGTTTCCCCATGCGTGGATGAAGTGTAACAAAAAAGTTTTGTATTGTGAAGCTCAATGAGATAAAATAGGCTGTCTCGGCCGGATGGTGAAGTGGTAACACCTGTGTCTGCAAAACACATATGCGCGGGTTCGATTCCCGCTCCGGCCTCACTAAATTTGCTTTTTTGACTTTCACAAGCTATACTTGCGACATATCTCGCCTCTGTGCGAGATTTTTTGTTGCCCCAGAGCAATCTGCTCTGGGTTTTTGTATCTGCCCGATATGACAAAACTGACTTTAAATCTGCCCAAATACCGCCTTTACATCAGCTTGGCTGAAAGGCGGGGATCTTTATTTGGAGAGCCTCTTATCCCCAATATCGAAGAGATCCGAAAGGACAAAAGGGGCCACAAATTTTCAAGATTCTTCAGACACATTTTTGGGCATAAAAGCATCAGAAAAATCCTTGGTGGAAACTTAGCGCTAATGCTTCTTGCCAGTACTCTGATGCCTACCAATTCTTTGGCCACTATCGAGGTGGAAGATACCGTTATCGAAGAAACAAATACTCCCTTAACGACAAAAAGGAATGTCCGCTATCCGACAAAAGAAGTCAAAATCACCCAGGGTTACGGACTATTTCACCCGGGAATTGACTTCGACGGTGTGACGGGAGACAAAGTCTACCCCGTCAAAGACGGCCATATCGAAGCCATTTCTCTTTCAAAATACGCCTACGGCAATGCCATTATCGTCAATCACGGAGACGGGCTCTCTTCTTTATATGCCCACCTTTCTAAGATTAACGTCAACGAAGGACAAGAAGTTACCACCAATACCGTCATTGGTGAAATGGGTGCAACCGGACGTGCCTTTGGAGACCACCTTCATTTGGAAGTCTACCAAAGCGGGAGAACCGTTAACCCTTATAATGTCCTTCCGAGGCTTTAAACTAGTCGTTATCTAATATCTTCCAGACGTACCAGGAAGCCGCGGTTCGGTAGGGTTTCCATCGCTCTGCGAATTTCCCTAATCTTTGGGAATTTAGCGGCTTTTTGAGTAACTTCTCTATCCCCTTTTTAATCCCCAGATCGTCGACCGGGAAGACGTCCGGTCGGGCTAGGCTGAACATCAAAAACATCTCTGCCGTCCATTTTCCTATCCCTTTAACGGCGATCAGTTCCTTCATTACTTCTTCGTCCGTTAGTTTATCTAAAATTTTAATTTTGAGTTTTGAGCTTTTAACTCTTTGGGCTAAATCTTTGACATAAGAACACTTGGCATAGGAAAGGCCGCATTTTCTTAATTCCTCTGTTTTTAATTTTTTGAGTTTTTCCGGAGTTATTTCTCCGCCACACCTTTCTTTGACCCTTTCAAAAATAGTCCGGGCGGCTTTTCCGGAAAGTTGCTGGGAAGTAATGGCGTCGACCAGGTCGACGAAGTAATCTTTTTTCCTACTGGGTCTTATTTTGCAAGGGCCGTGTTTTTTGATCAGCGGCCCAAGATACTTATCTTTAGCTAGAAATTTTTGTGCCTTTTCCCACATTTTTTATTTTGTAATCCGAAACTTTATTATTGTCGTCGAAATTAAACCAACCAACGATTTTCTTCCCCGCCAAGACTTTTGGCAACCAAAATGGGTCGCTCGCCCACATTTTGGCGAAAGGTAGTTTGACGGATTTAAACCACCGGGGCATCATCTCTTCTGTCTCTTTTGGTTCTCCACCCCAAGTTTCCGTCAAAAAGACATGGACATCCTGGTTCCAGTCTTTTTTCTTCGGGTCGTTTGGAAAATAAAAGTGAAGAATGGCAACCTTCTTTAATTTTTTTAGGTTAACCGCTATTTCTTCGAAAACCTCCCTGGAAGCTGCCTGTTTGATTGTCTCCCCTTCGTGCACCTTTCCCCCGACCCCGTTCCAAAGACCCTCGCCAAAGCCTCTTTTTTTCAGTGCGAGACAAACTTCTCCGGATGAGCCCCGACCTCTGATAAGAAAACATAAAGTAGCCTGTTGAACCGACATAAGAAGATTTTACCTGCGTCGCGGGCATCGGGCAAGAGAATCAAGTTTTGCCAGAAGTTCTTCCGCGGTTTCCTCTGAAATAAGATTCGAGTCTCTAAAGGAAGTTACTCTCGACCTTATCATGTGCTCATCCGTTTCCCTTAAGTTTCGCCTATTTAGATTGGTAACGGCGTCAATAATCCCCTGGGCATCCAAATCAAACCATCCATCGGGAACACCTGAAGGAACTTCTTTTTGGGGCATCTTGAGCTTTTTTAATATTCCATTCCCCCGCCGGGAACTGGGTTTTCTTTCTTCTCTTCTGGAAGCTCGACCACTAAGGCCTCTGTAGTCAAAACAGTCGCCCCTACACTGGCAGCATTTTGAACTGCACTCCTAACTACTTTTACGGGGTCGATTATCCCTTTTTCAATCATATCTACGGGTTTCTGTGCCTCTTCACCTTCAGACATAACATCTATTCCTATGTTATGTGCAGTTACTCCCCTTACTTTCTCGGCCATAGCCTGACCATTGTAGCCAGCATTTTCCATAAGCTTCATAAATGGTCTCTCTAAAGACAACGTTAAGATTCTCAATCCAGTTAATATGTCATCTCCTGCCTTGGCATTTTCCAAATGTTTATTGTTTATTTCTGAGGCTATTTCTAACAGGGCTACTTCCCCTCCGGCGACAACTCCCTCTTCAATTGCTGCTTTTGTTGCACCCACCGCGTCCTTGACTCTTTCTTTCTTTTCGTTAAGTTCAATCTCGGTGGCGGCGCCGACATTGATTTGGGCGACTCCCCCGGAAAGCTTGGCCAGTCTTTCCTCAAGTTTTTCTTTATCAAAATCACTATCGCTGGCGGCAATCTGTCTTTTAAGAAGAGCGATTCTGGCGTTGATGTCGCTTTTAACTCCTTTGCCGCCAATTATTCTGGCATTATCCTTGTCTGCCCAGATTTTTTCGACCTGGCCAAGGTCGGCCACTTCAATGCTCTCGAAGGTTTTCCCCGTATCTTCGCTTATAACTGTTCCGCCGGTAAGAATGGCGATGTCTTCAAGCATCTCTTTTCGTCTATCCCCAAAACCCGGGGCTTTAATGGCTAGAACATTAAATGTTCCCCGAAGCTTGTTGACAACGAGGGGGGCCAAAGCCTCACCCTCAATCTCGTCGGCCACAATGACTAAGTTTTTGGAAACTTTGACGAATTTCTCGAGGAAAGGAAGAAGGTCGGCAATGGCTGAGATTTTCTTGTCGGTCAAAAGAAGATAGGCATCTTCAATCTCGGCCTCCATTTTTTCCGGGTTAGTCACAAAATAGGCGGAGGCATAACCTTTATCAAACTCCATTCCTTCTTTGTACTCAATATCAATTGTTAAACCTTTCCCCTCCTCAACGGTCACGACTCCGTCTCGGCCAACTTTATCAAGGGCTTCCGCTATTTTGGCTCCAATTTCAGGATCTCCAGCCGAGATAGCAGCAACCTTCTTTATATCCCCACTCTTAATATCCTTTTTCTTTTCCTTTAGCCTCGTCACAACCAGCTCTACGCCCTTTTCTATACCTTTTCTCAAAAGCATTGGGTTTGAACCTGCGGTTATATTCTTTATACCCTCTGAGATAATTGCTTCAGCAATTACAATAGCTGTGGTGGTTCCGTCCCCTGCAACATCATTTGTTTTCGAAGCGGCCTCTTTTACCATTTGGGCACCCATGTTTTCAAAAACATCTTCCAAATCTATCTCTTTAGCTACAGTAACCCCATCGTGGACTACGTTAGGAGCCCCCCATTTTTTGTCCAAAGCAACATTTCTTCCTTTGGGACCCAAAGTAGTAGCAACGGCCCTGGCTAGCTTTTGAACCCCAGCAAGTATCTTCGCTCTAGCCTCTTCGGAATATATTGTTTGTTTAGCCATATTACTTTTCGACAGCTAGTATATCTTCAAATTTTGCAAAAAGATATTCCTGGCCTCCAATTTTGACTTCATTTCCGCCCCATTTCTTATAAATGATAATATCGCCAACTTTTGCGGGAGAGCTCTTTTTTGCTCCCGAATCCGTAATTTCGTCAGCGCCGACCGCCAAAACTTTGCCTTTTTGGGGCTTTTCTTCGGCGGAATCGGGCAAATAAATGCCTGAGGCTGTTTTTGTTTCTTTTTCGACCGGCTCAATAAGAAGGTAGCCCGCGGCGGGCTTGAGGTTCAATTTGCTTTTGACTGCCTTGCTCATAGTGTCTTGATTAAAAATACAAAAAACTGTTAGCAATTAATAACAGCGAGTGCTATTTTATAAAGAGGTTTGTCCCTTGTCAAGAGGTTCTCTCATCACGGTGGTTGCTTTGAGTTCCCCCTCCTCATCCTCTGGGGTTGGTCTATGGCCATTCTCATAAAGAGGCCGAACCTCGTCATATTGTTCCATTCCCACTAAAGAAGCGCCTTCTAAAATCAAAACTCTTCTGGCTGGTGCTATAACTACACCCTCGGGGACACGCAAATCTCCCGGATTCTGCATCCCTCTTGCTCCTAGCCTTTCGTTAACCGACATTCATTGCTCACCTCCCCTGCTTAGCCTTCTGGCGGGTGCTAAATAGCCTTTCGGTTCGATTTTGTCGTAGTCTAGTCCAAGACTATGGTAGAACTCCCTTATCGGCTCTAGGCTCCAACCGTTAGCCAGAAATTCACATCTTGTTGAACAAAATCCGTCGGGGCTCTCGCCGACCTTTCTGATGTGTATCGCCGGAGAACTACCGGATTTTTGACCTCCCAACTGGGCAACATAAACCATGCCGCACTCGGAGTAGGCACAAATTCTCGTGACTTCTTCGTGTTTTCCGATTTCAAAATTTCTGTCCATCAAAAACAAAAAATCCCGCTAGAAAGCGGGACGAAGTCCGAAAACAAAAAACAAAGAAATTGTCTTGTTGACAGCTGCCATTTTATAATTTTTCCTGCGGCTAACAGGTTCTTTTAATGTCTACTTTCAGACTAAAGTCTTTAGCTTGACACGTCAAGTCCTAAATATGGGAAGTTTTCCCAAGAAAATCATCTCCTTTAACGCCCTTGCCTGACCCTCTTGCTTTAAAACTGAGAGCTTGGCAACGACTCTGCCCCCGGCGGTGGCGATAAGTCTTTCGACCGATTCCATGGTCGCTCCGGAGGAAACGACGTCATCAAGAACCACCGCTTCTTTGCCTTTAAGAATTTCGGCGTCTGGTCCATTCATGACCAAGCCGGGAGCATCTTTTGAGGTCAGCGGCGAAACCATATAGCCGTGAATTTTTTTCCGACAGACGATATATCTTTCCTTTCCAAGAATCCGGGAAACTTCTTCTAAGAGCGGAACGACCTTGACCTCGGGCCCGACCAGAAAATCAAAGTTGATACTATTAAGTTTAGAGGCGACCTTTTTTGCCAGGGCCTCGACCAAAAGCCGGTCTCCCAAGAGGCTGAAGGAGGCAATTTTGATTTTCGGACCCAAAGGGACGATCGGGAGTTTCCTCGAAAGGCCGCAGATCTTTAAGTTATAGTAATTCACTCTTGAATAACAGCGTTACCGCTTAAAGCCTAAGCCCAGACTCGTGAATTTGGTTTTTAAAACCGCCCACCAATCGACCGGATGAAAAAGAGCACGTTTTTTGCCGACTCTCTCTTTGGTGATTTTCTTCCTCATATAGAACCGCTGAAAAGAAAAAGCGAGGGGCTCAATGAGACCGAAAAATAAATAGGAGACGTTCGTTAAAGATCCGGCTTTTTGCTTTTTCCCCCGTTTTCTATCAATTTTGACAGCGTTGGGCCAAAAATCCTTGACCCAACCGTTAACCTGGATAAATCTGTCGTAGGTTCTATCTTTATCGGCAATAAGTTTAATTTGAGCAATTTCGTGGGCAGAGTAAATATTCCTGTCATTTCTCGGCCAGGACAAGGAAGTTTCGTCCAGCCAGATATTTAAACAAAGTTTGTCTTTTTGATTCCTGTCGCCATATTTTCTTCTGGGAAAACCAATGAGATCCAAAAAAATGAGGGTGATGAGACGAGTTGCCCAAAGCGTTCCTTTTTGAGAAACGACCAAAAGGTCAATGTCGCCCTCCTCGGCGGCATTATCCATCGCCAAAGCCCCGGTGACCGCCACCATTTTGATTGTCGGAACAAAACTCAGTATTTGCCCAGCTTTTCGGGCAATTTCGAACTTTTTCGCCGAAACTCTTTTCCTCAAAAGCCTTTTGAGGACTATCCCGTCCCGTCCCTTAAAAAAATAAAAACCATTCCGACTCTTAATTGTTAATTCTTCATTATTGGTTGTTAATTTCTCTCCAGCTCGCCATTTCATGAGCTCCCCGAGGCTCAAGGGATAATCAAAAATATCGTGGTAAAGCAAAGAAGAAACCTCGCTGGCGTCAAGGTCTATTCCTTGTGCCATCGGTGGCGTCTCTAGTTTATTCTCGACTAAGTCCATATTGGGATAAAACTTGTTTAACTCCCTCGGCGGTCGTAACCAGGGCTTTACCGGCCGCAGTACCCGCATTGACGGCATTGATCGCGTCCTCAAAATACTTCGCTATTTGGGAGTTGATGCCGGTCGGGCCGTCAAAGGTCCGGCTGGCCAGATACCAACTTTCGGCATTCGGGGCCTGGGCAAGAAGCGCTCCCAAGGTCGGGTCGGAGGATAAAAGCGAGGCCATGTCGCTCCTAGGGTAAGGCTCGCCAAAAAGCCTTAACTGGGCGGCATTTTGATACATCTTCTCCAGCGATTCTTGGGAGGTGAGAAACTTTAAAAATTCCCAGGCGGCTTGGCGGGACTTGGACCTGGCCCAGACCCCTTCAACCCAATAGGTCGCATAGCTGATATCCGGCTCGCCCTGGCTACTTTTTGGCAGTTGAGGAAGGCCAACCGTCTTAAATCTTAAATTCGGATTTTGCTGCCTAATTTCAAAAGCGCGCCAGCTTGGACCAAAATACATGGCCACTTTCCCCGACGAAAAGGCGATGGTTGAAGGAGGAAGGGTAGCGTCCCAGACGCCGTCGACGGACGAAAAAACGGTAAAGAAATTCAAGGCATCCTCGGCTAACTTCCCGGTCGGGTTGCCCATCGAGACGCCATTTTGGAGCATCATTAAGGCCAAGATTTCCTGCCAATGGTCAACATTTTCCGTTCTTCCCAGGGCAACGCCGGCCTGGGTAATCGTCCCCTGTTCGTCTTTGGTGGTAAGACTAATCGCCAGCTGCCTTAAATCGTCCCAGGTTGCCGGAGGAGCCTTCCCGGCACTCTCAAAAATCTCCTCGTTGAGATAAAGGGTCAGGCCGTCATACATCAATGGAATTCCGGCCAGGCCGCTGCCGCTGGTCAGGTCTGAGGTGGCGACCGGGTAGAAAGTCTGGGCAAACTCCCCCGCACTCATGACGGATGCCGGAATGGAATCAAGTTCTTCCCTAAACATCGGCAACCAGGAATTGTGGAATCGGAAGATATCGGGACCGGTGCCTTTGGCTAAAGCATTGGTCAGCCTTTCCCGATAATCCTGCGGCGACTGCTTTTGGTAAGTAATTTTGACATTGGGATGAGCGGCTTGGTATTCGGCAATCAGTGGGGCGACGGTTGCCTCCTCTTCCCAAAGCCCCCACCAGGTGATGGTTGTCTCCCCGCCCCCAACTTTTGAGAAAAGACTCCTCCCCACCAAGAAAAGGACAACCAGAAGAACCAAAATAGCTGGTATGATGAATGCTAATTTGGGAATCCCCTTTTTGGGAGAAGGCGGGGTAACCGTCGGGGGTGGCGGAGGCTGGGTAACCACGCCCGGGGTTTGAGAGTAAATCTCAACCGGCGGCATATTGGGTAGTGGAGTGTTTGGATCCATACGGGTTCTCTTATACCATGTTATCATACACTCATGGCTAGACTAAAGCCTAAATTTTTCAAAAAATTCAGGAAACTAAAGCTCCCTAAAAAGCTCTTAATGGCAGCTGGGCTTCTAATTGTTCCTCTTCTGGTTATTTTTCTGGGTTACAATTTATACCATTATGGTCTCATTTTTCCGAATACTTTTATTGCCGGGGTAAATGTCTCTTCTCTTTCTCCTGAAAAGGCCTCTTCCCTCCTGGCCGAAAACATCGACGTGCCGGAAAAAATTTTACTTGTTGCCAACGATACTCCCTGGATAATTGAGACCAAAGAGATTGACCTCAATTACGATTATGCCCATTCGGCCAGGACCGCCTATGAAAGAACCCGGACCGGAAACATCTTCTACGATTTTGTCAAAAGGGCAGCTGCGCCATTTGTCAAAACAAATCTGGGTCTAAGAATGAGCCTGGATGAGGAAAAACTTGGAGGGGCCCTTTCGGTAATTGCCGGTGAAATCGCCGTTGAGCCGGTTTATCCCTCTGTCCAGCTGATAGCAAAGCAAATTAGCGTCGAGAAGGGGAAAGCAGGAACAGACCTTGACGTCAAAATCTTGAGGGCAAAAATCGGCCAGGTCCTGGCTTTTGCATCCAGTGAGCCGATAATCATCCCCCTTAAAGAAATCGACCCGACGTTGACGGACGAGGAGGCACGGGTTCTTGCCGGCCGGGCCGAGAAACTTAAAGACAAGGTCCTCACCCTAAAATTTGAATTTCAAACTTTTACCTATCAAGGAAACCAACTTTTAGGCCTTCTTGACGCCAAAAAGGAGTATCGTGAGGGAGCGACCACCGAGCTGGCCAACGAGATTGCCAAAAGCGTCAACAGAGAGCCCCAAGACTCCGTTTTTATCTTTGAAGAAAGCAGAGTCAAAGAATTTG
>Ga0209416_1001532_pt1 | contig 15573 bp, 19 predicted proteins | sample RifGroF1_FD_184001 | JGI IMG/M metagenome (GOLD analysis project Ga0209416, IMG submission 184001) | Groundwater microbial communities from Rifle, Colorado, USA - Groundwater F1 (SPAdes) (version 2) | ecosystem: Environmental > Aquatic > Deep subsurface > Groundwater | place: Rifle, Colorado...
TAGACCTACTTTTTAATTAGACGCTTCTTTTCGTGCTGTAAATCCATCAATCGTGCTTTTTTATTCGCTTCAATGAGGCGATCTTCTCTCAACTTTTTTATCTCATCAAATTTTAGCAATGGCTTGCTTTTCTTCTCTCTTATTATCTTATTAGGATTGACAATCATTCCGGACACCTTGCCATTATTCAGGACCAACTTAAAGTCATTAGTTTTTTTCTTTCCCTCATCCAGCTCATTAATCTCTGACGAGAACTCAACATCCGGTGATAAATGGTCCACCCTTGTTACTCTTTTTCCCTTAACGACCTCTGCCACAAATACCGGCTTAAACGGAACAACATACTTGCCTATCTCCGATTCAGGAACTTCATCAGGTCTTATGCTTGAATCTTCCAATTCTCTTTTATCATGAACCCTCCCTTGTATCATGCCGTAGATCTCACCGGTGTTTTTATTGTAAAAGATTATCATGTGGACAATTTATTCTTAAAGATGGTGTACCGGTAGTTCGTGAGAGTGTTGGAACTGAGCCATTTCAGATAAGTCCTTGGAGTATAAAATGGGAATCCGTCATTGTAGTTTACCGTTGTCTCAAAATAGGTAGCATTAACAGTAGATCCATTATCTTCCATGACAAATGCCATGTGATTTCCACTACTCCACCCTGCCCTTCCAAGAATTTCATTGAAGATAGAGGTTACATCATAAGCCCATGTACTTCCTACTCCAAGGCCGGAATCTTTAGTATTCGCTACATAGGCAGTAGTTCTGTCTCTGCTGAATGGGTGAGATCCAAAGCCACCTGTGTTGTCCTCGTCTATTCCCCATGTCTTTACCGGAGTAGTTACACCTCCTGCGTAAGCTACATAAATTCCTATCGAAGCCTTGTATACACTTCCTGATGTATTAACATCATTGAACCTTAAAGCTCCTTTATAGGTAGGACTACCGTCTGTTTCTATACCAACACCAAACCATCCTGTCATGTATGAGTCTCCATCTTCTCCAAAGTTGTCAGTTTCATTGCCTCCAAATGCGAAGTTGTAGCCAAAATCATCCTGTACCTTAATGTAAATATTGGTTGAATCTGCCCAACAGATCGTTGAACGGTTGTAGTAATGGTATGGCGATCCGATGTCAGTTGCTTCTAGTTGAATAGGAGCAATCATATATTTACCGGACATATCTGTAAAAGCATTCGAATAAAAGGCATCTCCCTGAGAATGAAATAGAAACACCGGAACATAACCCAAGCCGTGAGCAATAGTCTTGGTCCTTCCGGTTGAATCATAGATAGTTCCTGAGCCTCTGCTGTGTATCTTCAGATTGTCGAACTTAGAACTCATCACCATCTGAGGATCAGTACCGGTAAGTACGCTGTATCCGGGTTTAGAAACTCTGATTCCGTAGTCTTTACTCATACTGAGTTTTCAACAAATAATACATAATATATTTTCAAGTTCTGTCCTGCCGGAGCGTTGTGGTAATAACTAAGATTAACACTATCAACATACGAGGCATACACGCCTGATGAATACCATCCTCCACTATTCCCAAAATACCATTTACCGTCATTGTTCACTTGGCTCCAAAGAATAAAGCCCGGTGTGTACGACAGACCGTGAGCAATTTCACCGGTATCTCCTGCTCCACCGGATGTAACGGATAGGGTACCGGTCAAAGCTATCTTCAGATTGTTCTTTTCAGAGTTGAGAGACTGATTCTCAAGATCGGTTGAGGTTATCGCATAGCCGGGCTTCATCACCTTTATTCCATAGTTATTCGATGAGACAGTGGCGGAATGAGATGTGCCATCTACGCTCTCATAAAAAATATAATACTGGTAAGATTTTCCATTGTTACCTAAGAGTTTCAAGGTGGTAGTATCGGCTCCGGCAATGGCTTGATCGTAGACATCTCCGGTAGAGACTATAGATACATCTCCATTTCCAAAATCATATGCTACTTCTTGAAAAACCAAGAATTGAGGTACATATCCAAGACTGTGAGTAACTGTTACTATCCCTGAAACGCCAAATGTACCGGTACCACTCTGGACCACTTTAAGAAGAGAGGAATCATTTTTGAAAGCAGTTTGTATATCAGTAGCCGAAAAAACACTTACTCCTTCAACAGATATTTTAAGTCCATAATCTTCTGCCATATTTATTAAAATAAACCTGAACCATATCCGATCAATATACGATCATTTGTTCCATCATTAATAACGATTCTCTTGTTTGCTCCATCAATCAACACATTCGAAACTCCAAGACTAAAACTACCGGTAACTGTCTGTCCTGATACTGCCTTCAAAATAGCTTCCTGAGTTCCGGTATCTGATACCAGCTCCCACTCTCCGGCTGATATAGCATCGGCTCCTACCATTTCTGCTCTGTACATCTTGTTGTTATTGTCCTCGTCAAACCAGATATCTCCTATTGCCGTAGAAGTAGGGACCGCATTTTGCCGAAATACAGTAAGAGTAACCAAATTGGGGAATGAGGCTGAAGTAGCGGTAACATTTCCGAACATATCTACTCTGAAAGGAGCTGAGGCCCATGTATTGCCTCCTAGCCATATACCTGATTCATCTGCCTTAAAGGTCCTCGCTCCGGTACCAACCCGGAGAGCATTGACATTGGTTAGAAGATCAGCACCGCTATTAGCCACTCCTACAATTGGTACATCCTGAACATCATTGAATGGGTTTACTGTCATATTAGAGACACAAAGCCATTCTCTACACTCGGAGCATTGTCGCTGGAAGTAGTAAATGTGGCTTTAACTGATAATGCTGAAGCCTCAACACTTTCCTGAGATGAAACCGTCAATCTCTGAGTATCCTTTACACTTGTCATGGTTACATATCCGGCATAATTCTTGTCGTAGGCAAGAGCAATCGAACAACTGGCCGGAATCTGGTAGTAATTCAGGTTAAAGTTATCCATTGTCGATAGCATCTCCCGATTTAGGGCCATTACACGGCTCTCGAAATAGGCACCATTCAGTTTGTTTGAGTAATCTATCTTGTCTACGCCATAGGTCGCATCATTTTTCCATGCTACATAAACATTGGATCCGGAGACTGTGATGGCTCCTATCTCTATTCCTGTGGTAACTAAGGCTCCTGCTTCCGTTCTTTCTGATATTGGATATGGGAAGTCCATGATGAATGGATACTTAATATCGTGCCTTGCCAGTCTGTAAACTCCCAAGTCGCAGGGATTACCGGAACCATTACTCATACCGAAGAGAAGCTGTCCATTTAGGTTGCCTACCGATGAAGGATGAACATAGCCATACTTGGAGGGTGTGTAGTCTCCGGGGATGGTCTTGTAAAGATTAAGGACCGATCCATCATAGGTGTATAGATTCCCTGCCAGTCCTGCTTGAACCAGTACAAAATTATCTGCCGGAATGAAAGCATTGATACCTGTCTCCGGAATGGTGTCGCTGGTTGAGAATGAGACTGAGTATGTATTCCATCTTAAAAGTTCGGTTTGCGTAATAGTGTTGGCTACCCATGTTCCAACAAGAAGGTCCGTATTTATCTTCCCCAAAGCCTTTACCCTGAGAGGCGTTTTAATATCGAGAGCATCAGCAGTAAATGTTCCAGCGTCTACCTGAGCTACATAACTGGCATCTCCGATATAGAGGACCTGATTAAGCTCGATCATGGGATGGAAGAGAGCGTCTGTTTTGGTAAAGGTAGCCCAATTAAGAGCGGCGTTAGCGGTCCACTCTCCGGAAGTATCGTTTCCTGTTGCCGCTATTCTATGAAGTCTGGATTCTGTTGCCCAATATATGTAACCTTGGTACTCTAAGGCTCCTAAACAGCCTACACCGCCTGCCGCCGCCGTTGTGGTGAAGATGAGGGTGAATGAGTTATCAGACGGATCCTGTTGCCATATCTTGCCGTCTGTATATGAGAACCAGTAGACCATGCCATTAGATGAGACTACCGATTCTTTGCAGAAAGCAGTAACAGTCGTTGAAGAGATCTTGGTGAGCTTCTGAGCGACTTTAAGGAGTCCGGGAGTGGAGTGTGGGTCTAGTCCTGTTAGTTTGAAGAATGAATCTTTTGTTCCGGACCACCTAGAATCAGACAATCCTCCTTGATTAAAATTACCAATTTGTATCGGTGTTGCCATAGTTTAAGTATAAACCTAATAAGGCTTCTCGGTCTTGGTCCAGATACTAGAGACTGACTTGGCTACTTTAGTCCAAGTGTCGGTTGTCTTGGCCGTCTTAACCCATGAGGCCGTTTGCTTGGCTACCTTAGTCCAGACATTAAGGAGAAGGCCGTTGAGATACTTACGAATTGAGTCTGAGAGAGTTAGTGTTTCTGATAGAGATCTGGTGGCCGCTCTTTGGATTGTATCGGTTAGGCCGGAGAAGGTGTCGGTAAGGGTAGCATAATATCCCTTGATCGTACCGAATACCTCTGTGAGAGTTCCTGTTTCAGAGAAGGATCTTAATCTGCCTACGGTTCTAGAATATATTTCTTCTAAAGTAGTTGTGTCTAGAAAGGTGTAGAACCGACCAATTGATCGTGTCATGGTATCGGTTAGGCCGGAGAAGGTGTCTAAGAAAACTATGAATCTACCATATGATTTAGTGAATACTTCGGTTAATGTAACTACTTCTGAGTTTATTCTCGTGATTGCTCTTCTGAATACCTCACTTGGAGTAATAGTATCCATAAAAGCTAGTCCGTGTCCTGCTACAGTATCAAAAAAAGTTTCGGTAATTGTGGCTGTCTCCGATATTATTCTAGTAACGGCTCTGATTATGGAATCTGTAGGAGTAACAGTATCATCAAGGGTAGATGTGTAGTTTATGGAATAAGGACCACCATCACCTCCGTAAGGTATTGATCCATATTCATTTCCTCCGTACATTATGCCTCCTTCATTACTTCCTGATTGTTAAGTAGAGTAGTCATTTAGTCTATTGGATAGGAAATGTTAAGGGAACACACTCTGCCAGTTGAAAGTCCAAAGTTAGTAGTGTCTGATTTTCTAGTAGCAAAAGAGGTTGTGTTGCTTCCAAAATAATATCCTCCCATAGTTGCAGCATCCGTAACTGTTGTTGCACCCCTTAACCAAGTTATCGTTATATTAGAACTTACTAAGACAGGAAGATTGCTGATATAAAGTGTTGTGCTTGCAGTTCCTCCTGTTGTCCCCTCACCTGTAACCTGAATAGATGCCGAATAACCATCAACCAACCAGTTGGCTTCGTGGCTAGTAACCGAGGTGTATGTCATAGAACCAGAAGCGGAATATGTAGGTGTAAAAGTAAACCACCTCCCCTCCTCAAAACTATACCCATTTACCACCGCTGGTATATCCATCCTTAGCAGTCTAGGGAATCTTACCCAATCTTCAGGAGCAGGAGTCCAAGGTAGAGCAGTAGAACCTTCGTTAAGCATAACTTCTTTGAACCAGACATTACCATCTGAAACAGCATTATTTAGTCCTAAAGTAATTGAAGTAGCGGTAGAAGAAATGACTGAGGTTACGGAGACACTCACCCAAGCCCCTGTAGTGGCTGTGGTGGTACTGGTATCGGCTGAACCATCATTGACTGTCAGAGTTCCAGTAGAGGCAACTTCCTGCCACATCTTCGCACTCATAGTTACAGTTTTACCTCTTAATCGTTCTACTTTATCTTCTGTAAGGGTAGCGGTTAAAGAAGCGTTGGTAGTTGCTCGTCTTATCTTCTGTCCTCGGTAGGTGGTGGCAGCAAAGAGGCGTTTTACTTGTAAGTCGGTAAGGGCTACGGAGAGGACACCTGCGTTTTGGATAAGACCATCACAGTAACCTCCAGCAGCATAAGCACCCCCACGACCTATGGAAAATGCCTGAGAATTACTATCAGCCGAACCAGACGCTGTAGCTTGTTTTTTAACTCCATTCACCCATATCTTGATTAAAGAGTTAGCTGAGTCATAAACTCCACAGATGAAATACCACTTGCCTGTCTCTAACTTAACATCAGAAGTAAGGGCTGGGGTTGTTGTCAGTCCTTCAAGATTCCAGTCAATTGTTGGACCAGATGCTCCAGTAAACGCAAGAGCCTTAAAATCATCTGCGGTTGTCGCATTTCTAAATCCCATTAACGTTCCACCAAGTGATTCAACCTTAATATAGCAAAAGAAAGTTTGAGAGCCAGTTATGTTTAGATTTGTGGGAGAGGCGTTTGTTAAATATTCAGTATTGGTTGCCTCAAAATCTCTTGCCAGAGCCATCAACCCATCACTACTACTTGTTACCGTATTCGTATCTGTCAAAGTATATCCATTAGCTGAAAGGTCAGTAGCATTTCCACTAGCTTCATTTAAGTTCCAGAATCCCTCTATATCTCCATCTGCTACTCCTAGTAAGTCAATTAGGTTCTGCTTGGTCATAGCAGGGAAGCCACCCTGAACAGGGTTTCCATTAGAGTTAGTCCAATCATCGGTAACACCTCCGTATCCGTTTGTAGAGTTGTTTATGAAGTTGGAGTTGGGGAGGAGGTTGTCCCCACCTTTGTTCTCCACATCTATTTCTTGTTGTGCTGTTAAGACCTCTAAAATATCATCACCGACAATTATTGATCTCGCTGTAGTTACCGGAAGGCCCTTAGTTCTCTCGATTGTGTAGGTTGTTGTTCCACCGGAACTAGATCCTGCGGTTACTTTTAATATCTCTGAGTTGGCACGAGTAGGTTTGGCTCCCGATGGCTTAACTAAAGCCCACCAAGGATAAACATTAGGAAGATAGGCGGCATTAGCATCTGTAACCCCAAGTGTCGTACCTGATGTAGCCGGAGAAGGGGCGGCCGATATTGCTACTATGGATAAATCTGTGTGTACACTCATGTTTCAAAATAGCCTATTTGGTAATATGACCCATAAACTAGGCTACTTTTACCTTATGGGTTATTTGGAGTGTATCCGTATCAACTACATTGATAGCTGAGAATGTCTGAGAGGCGAGCATGATACCTCCGGAAGTGTTGTTATCAAATAAACCCTCTTCGGTAAGAGCTAGAGATCCGGTGAATGTGAAGGTCTTTACCCATTGTTCGGTATCACCGGTAGTATCGGTTGTCGTATTAGAGACTGTAGCGGCACCTCTGGACCCACCATTAGTGGTTGACTCAGATCCTAGAGCGGTTGCTGATGGAGTACCGACACCTAGAGCGATAGCGGTCACTGGACTGGTTGTGGTGCCTCCTAGTTGATCGGCGGTGGCTTTCTTACCAACACTTGTGATGGTATTCATCTTGATACCGGATAAGGACCACATACCGGTAAGGAAAGGGATCTGTAGATCTAGGTTGTATTTCTTCTTGAGAAGGATCCAAAGTTTATTGACTTGGAATAGTGCTTTGGCGTTGCCGTCTTTGTCAAACAGTCTCATCTCGGTCCAACCTCTAGCTTTTACTTCGGTATTTATATTCATTTGCTTTTAACTAATACTAATTCATCTTCCATCCCTGTCTTAATACCGTTGATGATCTCTTTAGCTTCCAGATCTACTTCTTTAGAGCTTAATCTGTATGACCATTCTTTTCCGCCAAATGAGAGAGACAAGACTTCACCGGCATCAGAATCTTTATCCTGCTTGAACTTTACTAAATCACCTATTTTGAACTTATTTTCTTTCATAGTGTTTATTAAATAATAGATCTTTTACTAGATAATATCAATTATAGATCAGCTCCGTCATTCCAGCGTTCAGTACCGGATGGAATATTGGCCTGAACCGTTCTGTCTTGGTTCTGAGGCTTTAAGGAGTTGATAGCGATAATTTTGTCTACCTTGTAACTAAGCTCTTTTTCATTGAGTGGGATGGGCTTTTCTTTACTTCCCTTCCATTCAATGATTACACCTCTTGCCCATATTTCATGAAGTTCTCTTGGAATACCGTGTGTGGTCGTAGAAGGATCCTGAGACATATCATTAGTGGCTGATAGGTCTGAGATGGGTGTAGGCCATGTATTTACGAGTATCTTCAAGCCATCTGTAACACTTGTAATGGTCCCGGAATAAATAACGATTGACTTCCTGTTGAGGCTGAAGAAAGCGTTGTCGGCTTCATTGCTGAACTGACCTATGATCTCACTCTCGGTATTGATGGTGGTCTTTATCTTCGAACTATCAAGCTCTTCCAGTTTAATGAAGTTAGTACCGTCTATCTTCACTTCTACCCTCTTTATGCTCGCCAACATATCTTGAGGTAGGGGATATTCCCTCTGACCGGCTACCAAACTGGTGTACTGAGGTATCAGGAGGATGTTTTCATCTGCGTCAAGGATATCTTTAGCTAGTTCGTCTTGGCGAACCGCCATGTAAGCCAGAATTTCCGCATCCGGTAAGGTCGTTGAATTGGTCTTGGTTTTGTACCTAACATAACTGGCAAATGTAGCTGGTGTCATATTTTAAGTATAGACCAGATGACACCCTGACTAAGCCGCTGTTACTTCCGCATCGGCTGATAGAGGATACCAAATGGCTGTGTAACGGATAACTCCGGCGGAGATATCGGCTGTGGCAACTGTCTGAATCACATCCTGAGAAACAATCTTCTGTGCTAGGACCGTAGTTGCTTCAACACTTGAATCAGGAGTAGCGTCATGCCAAATCTCATTGGTATCAATCGCTGAGGCGGTAGTTTGAGCAATAAGACCGGCTGTGGATAGGGCAGTTCCAACCTCAAGAGTACCGGATGAGCTTGTAAGACCGGTAGTACACTTGGCTAAAATCCTTATCAGGACCGTTCCGGTAACATTGAATAGGGTTTCCGGATTACCGGTGCCATTGAAGTCTCCATTACCATTCGTAGTAGAAACAAAGGTTACTACCTTATCAACCGAGCAAGCCCAATCCGTTGTAAGAATAGGGTTGCCGTTTTTGTCTATTGGTTGAGCATTGTTCATAGGTGTTATTCTTCCTTAGCTTTTTCCGCTTTAATCTCTTTCTCACCGCTCATGAATACATCCATCATCACTCCATCTCTCATCTCATGAATGATATCGGTAATCTTCGGCTCTGATTTTACTTCAGCCTTTTTGGGCTGGCTCTTTTTACTAGGCATTTGATTTAGCTAATTATTAAGAAGCTACTGCTACACCTGTGGAAGCGAAGGTCGGGACTGCTCCTGCGACATAGACACCTACTGCGGCTTGAGCCATAACTGTGTGATCTACTGAAGCACAATCTTGTAGTAAGACACTTCCCTCGGTCTGAGCGGATCCAAAACCTACTGCGTGAGCAGGAGTGGCGGCTCCAAGAGCGTTGGAGAAGAAGGTACAGTTTTTCATAAGTAACATACGCTCAACATCTGCGGCGTTAGCTCCGTAAACACGGACCGGTTCGGTTCCACCTGCTTTAACTAGGAATAGACAATCTTGGAATACATTGTCTCTAAGCTGGGCAGTTCCGGAAGGAGCGGTGTTTCTGCTACAAAGAACATTAGGTCTGATACAGTTGTCGGCTACGATATTGGCTAGAGAACCGAAAGTACAGTTAATGAATTGAGAAGAATCACCATTGGCTACAACTTCTGCGGCCAAACTCTCATCAAGATCTGTTGATTTGTAGAACTCACAACCCTCCCAAATGGCGTACTCTCCGGAATCAATAACCGAGTAGAGAGATTCGTCTTTGGTATTTGAGCTATCAAACTTAATTCCTTGGAAAGTGTTACCTACTCCGGTATTCAGTAAGACGGCTACATCAGTTGCGGCTGTCGTAACTCCCATAGTAACTCTGGCTCTGGCACCCATTCCAATACTTCCCGGTCTAAATCCAAGTCCGATAAAGTGAATCCGGCTCTTAGAGATCGTGAGCATGGAGGTCTGAGCATGAGCGGCATTCGCACTCAAGAGAATGACATCATGACGGTTACTAACTGCGGCGGCATATGCGGCGGCGATGGTGTTATAGATCATGACCGAACCATCCTTGTAGGACTTCTGGTGATCTGCGTAGAACTGTTCATAACCTGAATCGGAGGCTGGAATGACCATATAGACCTGACCGGTTGTTGCCGGTAAGCCTTGACTGGCTCCAAGACCTTCTAGGGCCTTTTCTAGTTCTAAGTTACCTGCGGAAGCGTTGCTATAGCTACTCATTTTGTTTTTTCTTTCTTGTCTCACTCCGGCTACCACTAGCCGGAGATCAACTTAAATTTTAATTTAACCTAATGCCATCCAAGCTACTTGTTCGCTTGTTACGATCACATCGGTATCAAGACCGATGGTAAAACCGGTAGCGGTAGGAGTAATACCCAAGGAGGTAATTAAGGAAGCGGTACCGTCTACTGTTGTTTTCCAAGCGTTAGCATCTGACATTCCTTCAAACCATTCCATCTGTGCTGATGAAGCGGCTAGATTTATCACTCTGACATAGCGAGGAGTAAACCCTAGTTCGACATCTACCGGGAAGGTAGAAGCGACTGTTCCTGTGTCGATAATTCGACCAGTAGCCATTCTAAGGGTATTTAATGGAGCTTTTGCTGATTCTGTTACTGCCATATTCTTTCTTTATTTATTTAATAATTAAGCGGATACACCGTGTCTAACAATGACTACGAAACCCTCATTGAGAATCTTAGCTACATACCACGCTACCCATCCGGAAGTGGCTCTCTGGTTCAATGGATCTGCGGTTCCTGCGGAGCCTAGAGGTTTAACAATGTTCTGTAAGGCTTTACCGGAGATTCTGGTCTGAGCAAAAGCATTCTGTCCGAAGATAGGAGTGTAGTGGACATCAACACTTCCGGCTCCTACTCCTGAGTTCACATAACCGTTGGTAGAAAGTAAGAAGCGGACATTTGATAAAGATCCGATTTCATCAGGCATAACACCGGATTTTGAAGGATACTTCTCGACTGGAATCCAGCCGGTAGCATCATCAAGATCAAATGCGGTATCCTCATCAACTATACCGATGAATGAGCGACCAACTGGAACGGTGTTGTAACCGGTAGAAGGATCAATCATGGAAGTAACAGGTTTAGCGTTGTTACCACGAAGGGTTCTGACGGCCTGTTTGACTTCATCACGGTTCAACTTCATGGCTGAAGATACTTCGCTATTTTGAGTAGCGGTTGAAGCGTATTGAATGGTCGTACCTGCGACTATGACATCTCTTGCGAGTTCATCCAAAGAATCACCGGCTTGGTCTCCCAAGATCTCTGCTGTTTCGGTGAGGATTGGATCAAAGGTCTCAACAAGGACTTTATCGGTTAAGGTAATGTAATCACCGTATTGGAGGACCGTAGCAGTTACATCAGTAACGCTAAGTTGTGAACCTGTCGGAGTAACACCCTCGGTAAGAGCGGTGGTCTGAGCGGTTAGATTACCGTATCTGCGGAACTTGATAACATTCGTACCACTATTGGCAGGAATATCCCTGACTTGAGCGAAGCGATTAAATACGAAAGAAGGTACTGCCCTATCTAGCAAAACCTTGTCGTAAAAATTATTAACCTCCACCGGGATCTCTGTTCTGGTTGTGTTAGCCATTTGTTTTTTTGTTATTAATAGATTCGAAAAACAAAAGAGGCCCGACTAGCCTAACTAGCCGAGCCTCAGTTTTTCTGTAATGCTCTACTTACCTATAAATATATGCTTATAATTTTTGCCTGTCAAGTAAGGTTACATCATGATCTCATTTATTGGCCTGCCGGTTTGTGGATCTGTGCGGTCCATTAATTTATCCTTTCCGGCTTCGCTGGTTAAGTGTAGTGATGCTCCAAGCTCTTCTGCTACCTGTTGGGGAACATCTACAAATACTCCTTTGGGAACAAAATATTTGAATCCACTCAACTGTACCGTTTGATAAGTACCGGAAACTACGAACTGATACTTCTTACCATTCTTATCTGTTCTCCACTCAACCACTCCCGGCTTCTCTTTTCCCTCACAGGGAATAAAGAACCTGATGGTGGGCTGTGCCATGATCTTATCTCTCATGATGATGGCCTTGGACCGGTATCTCTGTTCTACCAGCTTCTCTTCTTTTGGATCCTCTTTCTCTTCAAGCGTATCAACTCTTTTGACGGACTCCTTAGCCTTCATGGTATTGATAACTGCCAATAGTTGAGACTTGGTGTTGAAGGATTCCACCGCATCTGCCGGCATACCTAAACTGACAAGCTCTTCCTTGAGCTGTTTCAGCGTTTTCTCTTCCTTTACCTCTGTTTTGTTTTCTTCCATAGTTTTTGATATTTAATAATTATTCTCTTCCGTAAATCTTAGCCTTCTGTGCCTCCAATTCCTCCTTGGTAGCCTTGGACCAATCAGTACCGCCTCCTGACGGCTTCCTGACTGTCTTTCCGGGGACCTTTGTTTCTGCCACTCTCTTCTGTGCGGCTCTCTCCTTGGCCGCTCCTATCTTCTCCATATCCTTTGAAGCGACAATGGCTACGATATTGTGAATAGGAATACCTGAGTAGGTAGGATGTTCCATGTATTTCTTGGCCGCTCCCTTGTATTTGGAATACTCCGGATGCTCTGAAAAGTAAGTGGTGATGGCTGTCTGCTTCTTCATGGCCTCAAAATCACCACCGTATTTCTTTTCTACGATCCTCTCGATACGCTTCTTGTCATCCTCGTCAATTTCCTCATCATCTTCTACCGCCTTGGGTTCCGGCTTGTAATTCTTTACATCCTCATCAATGTTGGATTCATCAAACTCATTCGATTCCTCTCCTGGTGATTCTCCATCCTTGTCCGTTTCTTCTGCTGGTACTTCCTCTTTAACTTCTTCCTCAATAACCTCTTCTTCTATTGGTTCTGGCATATGTTTTATATCCGGTTTTTCCGGTAATAATAATAATTTATACTATCACGATTTCGGTTCCTCTGTTTCTACGAGATCATAGGGATCATCTTGGCTATTTGCGGTCTCAGTAGGCGGTTGGAGCCTGTCAATCATTGTTTCCGGAGTTTTCATCGCCTCTGTATGTATCCTTAAACGGTCTCTGAGCCGCTTTATGGTATCCAAGTCCTCATCAACAATAGATCCGGAGAGTATCTGTTCCTTCACCTTCTCGATGTTCTCTTCCATTATGGCTCTGAATCTTATCCAACCCGGATGTACCAGCAAACTCTTGAAGTCTGCTACCGCTTCTTCTTTGAGCTGTGGTGTAGAAAAGTCTAATAGTCTGTTCATCTTTGTCCGCTAGTCATGCTTGGAGTAATAGGTTTCATAGGTGGAGCCTTTATTCCGGGCATCATTTCCTTCTGCTGGCCTTCAGGGTTCATATCGGTCTGTGTCTGGTCTGCCGGAAACAGCTCCGGTCTGGTTTTCTTGATGCTTAAAGCCTCGATATGAGTTTTGATATGAGCCTTTGAAGCATCTGTCTCTTTTGCCATAGCGTGAATCTCCAAATGAACCATATGATCATCTTCCGGTAATACCGGAGCTGTCTTGTCCTGATTCAATAGATCGTTCTGTTGCTCGGCAATACGCTCATCTACCGTTGGAGGGAATAACCGGTCAATCTTATCCTTAGTCATTCCACTCACTCTTGCCCAATCTTTCCAAATATATCTGCGGTTGGCTGTCGGTTCTGATAAGGCGAGAGTGTAGAAGGGAGTAAGTAACTGCCGGTCCTCCAAGTCCTTAGCCCTACTAACCACCATCGATTCGATATAAACATCCGGATCCAATCTACAAATGATCTCTTTCTTAGATAGCGGTCTCCACTTGGCACCGAAGGCTCCAACTGTCCTGACAACCTTCTCATCGATATCATCATCGAAGTTATCCTTGTACATGTTGTACCAATGGATTCCCCAAAATCTCTTCTCGGACCATCCAAATACCTTGGCTGATAGAGAGAAACGAGTATCAACATTACTGGAAATAAGGTTTGTCTCTCCAAGTGGCCTATCCTGCTCCGATTGAATACCCATCTTAATATCCGGTACTGCCGCCGCTTTCTGAGCTGAGATATCAATGGATTCATAAATGAACTGAAGTAAAGCTAAATTCGGATTAGACTTATTGAGAGGTGAAATTGAGTTGCTTACCGATTCTCCGGGTTTAGCGTCTATGCCTACAAACTTGTTGAAGTCAAAATCAAGGTCCGATTTATTGGTGATCTTATTGGTGTCATAGATGTACATGGGTTCAAGGTCGGCTTTCATGGCTCTCATGCCCAAGTTCTGTGCTACCGCTCTGGCTCTTTGCTTATCTTCAGTAAGGTCCGGAATGGATGTGCCATCCCAATCATTACTGTTCTGGTACAAAGCTCTATCAAGAATAGGCCAGTAATCTCTCTTCAGGACCTTGAGACCGACCACCTTAGTTCTCTCATTGGCAAGCCATATCTTAATCTTCTTCACCTCATCACCTACCTTGGCATGGGTGAACCATTCTGTTACTGCGTATTCGGCATTTACACCCAAGTTGGCTTCACTATCCTTGTTGGTACTCTGATTGTTCTGTGCGTTGTCTCTGGCGGTTCTGGCATCTTCCAGTAAAGAATAGGTACTCGATCCATATTTAATCTCGTCAAACTTCAGGTCCTTGATGAATGATGGGTGTTTCTTCATCTCATCCTCACTAATCTTTATCTCTCTGCCTCCAAACCTCATAGCACCCTTACCGGAACGGTCTCCATTGACTGATTTAGCCGCCGGATCTCTCAACCATGAAGTGAAATCAATGTTCTCCGGTAATGGAATGAAGATGTTATTGTCAGGATCCCTGATAAACTCTTCCATGAGAATCAGACCACGACCACAAAATAGCGTATCCCAATCCCAATTGTAATCAACAATATCCTTCTCCATGTCATCGTAGTCAGACTTAGCCAAGGCATTTAGGTTATCTGCCGTGTCCTCATCCCCATCTTCCTTACCTCTAAAGTCCACAATGAGCCTATCGGCATATAGTGAGGCTAGAACGGTTTGAAAGATACTGAACATGGTCGTATCTCCTACCGCTCCCTTTTCCCTCTTCTGATTGTTGAGTAGCTTTAACCGGACCAGTAATTCATCCTTCTTCGGCTTCTGGTGCTTGTATGCCAGATCGTATTCGTGTTGGACCTGAGATATTACTCCTTCCAGTTCAACTCCCTTGTAATTACCCTTCGTACCATCTCCGGAGTATTCTTCCTGCTTCTCATCAGATACTTCCTTGGAATCCTTGACGATCTCCTTGTTGTAAGAACTATCTACCGTTTCTGTGAATTTTTTTTGTTTAGGCATTTACTTTAATATTTTATCTTCCTTTTCCGAATCAACCATCTGTCGAGCTTCTTCAAACTGGCCGACTATCTGCTTATCGGTATCTGACATTTCAATACCCAAAATGGTGTCTATGGTTGCGGCGGCACCGGCATAGCACATCTTGGTAACTTCGTTTATTTCTTTCTGATTCAGGACCTTGGAACCTTTCTTCGGATCCATGATGAGGTAGGAGGAATAAAGCTGGTTTGAGGCGATAACATCCCACATAAAAATATTCTTACCGATCATCCTGACATAGATGGGATAATTCTTGTAGGTCATTATCATCAGTATCCTCATCAGTCCTTTGTGATTCGGTTTATCATCCATA
>Ga0209416_1001533_pt1 | contig 15562 bp, 31 predicted proteins | sample RifGroF1_FD_184001 | JGI IMG/M metagenome (GOLD analysis project Ga0209416, IMG submission 184001) | Groundwater microbial communities from Rifle, Colorado, USA - Groundwater F1 (SPAdes) (version 2) | ecosystem: Environmental > Aquatic > Deep subsurface > Groundwater | place: Rifle, Colorado...
CCATTTGTTCTAATTGTAGCATTAATTGATACAAATGTGCAGGATCATAGCTTATGTCAACAACCTTGAATTCAGTATACAGTTTTATAATCATCTGTTTCAAGGTAGCATCCAAATCCAGCTGCTCGTTGGTAGGTGTCCAGATCTTATGCAATACATCTACAACTACACCCTTACTTGAATCATAACAACAAGCTACGAGTGCAGTTGAGTCTCTCTTGGGAGCAGCATCAATACCTAAGTACAATGGGAACTTAGCATAGGGATGGTCTTTCCATAACTCTGCGGAGTCTTGGATCTGTGAAGCTGCATACTCCCACCAATCCATGGGAATGAATTCTTCATGTGTAGTTACCCACCTATTCTCATGTAACCGAAGATAGGCAGCAGGACGAAGTGATTCTCTTTGTGATTCATAATAATCTGGTGTCTGCCAGGGCATAGTTGGTTCGTGATTCCAATAAGTGAATTGTTTCCCGTTCTCCCAGCAAGGATGATCAGGTATGGCAAAGATTGGCTTTCCTCTGCCATCCTCATGTTCATCTTTCCCTACACCATTCAAGTATAAATCCCAGAGAAGGTCTGATTCATTTATAAACCCTGCATAAGTAGCAATAAATCTAAGAGACCATGGGATAGTGGGAATGGGTGTCATCTCTTCGTAGGTACGCCTAGTAAGCTCTGTCGTAATGCCCCAAATTTCTTCAAAAGCTACAAGAGCATGTCTTGATCCTGCTACTGATCTATATGATTGAGCCAACGCTTTTATAGTAGTGTCATTAGGAAGTACTACCTCATATTTGTTTACTTTATACTCTCTTACTGCAGCGTGGTACTTTAGGTCACTCATCATACGACCCTCAGCCTGATCTAAGTCATTAGCAACAAGATAAATTTCTGACCCTGCTGGGCATATCTCTGCATACCAAGCTACAATAGATGCACCCCCGGCAGTCTTACCACTCTTCTTGGTTGTACTATAAAGAACTGTGGAATACTTGAACTCATGCTCCTCATTTTGTTGAAGTGCATAACCAAGAACATCCTTTTGAACTGGCTGTAGTTCCATCCATCCAGAACTTCCCCATTTTCCTATCTTACTATTCCAGGTATCTCTTACGAAAAAGCCATACTTATCTACCCAATCAATAAAAGGAATGGAGAAGGGTTGAACTTCTCCATACATGTCTGGTAAAACTATCTTTTCTTTCTCCTCTACTCTACTCAATTACTTCTCCTGTACAAGAAAAGATAACCGTGGCTTCCACCACTGCGTCTAATCTTGCGAAATCGTTGTATGCCATTGTTGCTCCTTGTTTGTTTATACTTTCTGCCTCGAACTTGATACTATCCATCACGCCTCATGCTAATCTTGATAATCGTTGGGGGGTTGTTGGTCGGTTATGGTAGTAATGCTAATACTGCTGCTGCGATTGCTGCATGTCCTGCGGCTGTTGGGTGTAGTCCGTCCGCTGTTTCGTCCTGTGCAATCCATGGTGTAGAATAAGTGTCCCAACATGTGATACCTTGTGCGGTACAGGCTGTGGCTATTGCGGTTCGGATGTTGGACTTGTCAACTTCTGCCCCTGTTGTAGCGTCTGCCCAGCGTGGTAAAACGTTCATCCAATAGATTGTTGCGTTTGGATTACTGGCTTTTAATTCTGCTATGTTTTCTTCTGCTTCTGCTTGTAGTGTTGTCATGTTTCCAGCGTTATCGTCAATAGTGCCAAGTTCAATTATTATTACATTTGCATCATCGTTAGCTGCTGCAACAACCTGAGCATCCATATTTGAAATGATTCCTTGACCTGATACCGCCCTATTTGCATAACCAACGTTTCCACTTTGCCACTCTTGAGAAACTAAATACCCCCAATTGGTTGTTGCTGATGCAGTAATACTATCTCCAAGCGTAGTTAGTTTATAAATCGTAGCACGAGGAGCATTTTTTATAAATGATCTAACCTCTGCATCTGTTATTTCTTTATTGAGTAATACAACATCATTCATCCAACCTGAATGTTGTTCCGCTGAACCAGTAAATGATCCAATCCTCGTATATAAATTACTTAGTGATCCAGCAAAAGTTCCCAATCCTGTTGATGATACTTGCAAGCACCCGTTTACATAAACACGAAACCTATCATTAGACTTTGACCAGCTTATAGCAATACAAAAAGGTTCATAACTTTTAAAAATTGAACCTAAACCCTCCGCCGTGCCTCCTGCTACATAATAATACCTGAGAGAATAATCTGCACTATGTTTGTCTATATAGATGTAATTTGATCCATCTACCCTAAAATATATAAGTTTTCTAATTGCTGCATCTGTTAAAGCACCAGTAGCAAATTGCCCCCAAAATATAAAACTTCCTTCCGCTCCTGAAAACGCGGAAGCCAGTCCAGCACTATAAGCGTTTATATCGGCTGTCCCAGTTCCAGGAAACAGTGGTACTGGTTTTCCTGTAACGCCTAGCTTATTAGCTAAAGTTAATCCAATATATGTTGCATTTAAATCATTTACGCCAACGTCATTTGCTACTGTTCCAGAGGACTCATATAATGGCCAATATGCAACAATTGATGATCCAAACAATCGCCTGATTTTTTTATAGTATGCGTTATCCGATGCCAACAACACCAACGACTTCTCCGCACTATCCATCGTTACACTCCTTTCCCCTGCTTTATCGCTAGAAAACTTACCCTTCTAGCTTTGCAATTATTACTACAAAATAGAGACAAGTGTTATGCCTTTATCCAGCAGACTTTTTCACCATTCACATCTGCATCAATAAATACATGGGTTAGGTCATTGACAGCCAGATACATTACTTCACTCGCATTGAGGGGAAATCCAGATGCCTTGGTCTGTCCTTCAAACATTACCCATACAGTATCTGTATTATCGGGATGTCCCTTTACAAAAAACCCACCTGCATTAGTAACAGCTGCCAGCTGTACTTCTGTTTCTGCAGTCGTAACTGCTGTTATGCCAGTAAAGTCAGATGATAATTCAACAATCGTCTGAGCTGTTGGTTGATTACTTACGTGAAATGCCATAGTTATCTCCTTAAATTAAAACATACTACTATAATGAGCTTATAACTAATTATAGGGGTATGTGTTATTTAAATCAAGAGAGAACCAGAGAAAGGACATAACCCGGTTCTCTCTATCAGAAAGGATTGTTTAATACTGTAGCACGAATTTATCTTTATTGCAAGGGGAAGGCAGGAATTTGTGGATCAGTTGGTACTGCATAGTAATCTTCCAGATCTTCAATGATCTCTTTTATCCTTGGTTCATCTTGCTCTTCACGTGATAACCATGATGCTAACTTCCATGTGATCAACTTTCTTGTGAAGCTCCACTCCTTGGGAAATCTTTTCTGCAGATACTTTATCTGTGTACCACTGAAATGGACTACTACTTCATATACTTTTCTACTCATCTTCTACTACTTCCTTTCCATCTCTTACCTCAATAACATCCACAATTTCTCCTTGCCCATAACATTCTTCACACATTTCATAATCTTCAATATATCCCTGTGGGCCAACATATGTAAAATAGCCTCTCCCTTCACATTCACGACATGTAACCAAACCCCATGTAACTTCTGGTATTGTATCAATCATCCCATCCCCCTAATCCACTCATCCCCCTTATCTCATTGTTTATGTTTATCTGCCATAACTGATCTATTTCATCATCCTCACTAGGATTGTATCCCTCGTAACAAACCTCAGTATTCCACTCTTTCTGAGCATACTTCTTTTCTTCCCAAAATCTTGTCTTGTTCCCACACTCCATACAAGACACATGCCAGCCTAACCACTCATACTTGTATTCAGCTAGTCCACCACAATTACATTTCTTCAAACTACCCACTGGTATTGGCATCTTTTCGCCTTTCCAGCTCTGCCAACACAAGAGCTACTTCTACTCTATACTTATTCAACATTTCCAATACTGGAACATCTGTTCTTGGTAGAACATCACACCCACAGCTCAACCAGAACTGACAGTTCTCCATTCCAGCATTGAGATCTTCTACCTCATACTCAAGTTCATCCGTTCTCCACTCAGAATACTTATTCATACTTCCTTCCTTTCATAAAAAGAATAGCGTATTCTTACTGTCATTACATTAAATTTAGATAAGAATTTCGTGGACATTTATACTCCAAAAGGTTATTATATAAAAGTATGTGTTCACAACGGAGGCATTATGATAATAGGTACAAGCCAAAAGGGGGCAGTTACTACCCTTGAACTAGCATTGGATGTGGGACAAGCACAATACATTTGGGTCACTTCTGACCCCCATGTAGACAGTGTGTACAGCAACCGAAAACTTTTCCTCTCCGACCTTGATGAGGCAAGCAAGAGAGAAGCAGCAATAGTAATAAACGGAGATCTAGTAGATGCCATGCAGGGCAGGTTTGATCCCAGGCGAGACATGAGTATGCTCAGACCTGAGTATCGTAGGGCAGATTACTATGACTTTGTTGTCTACGACATAGCAGGACTTCTTAGTCCTTACGCCAAATGGATGAAACTTATCTCCCCAGGCAATCACGAGTTAGCTGTTCTGAAGAACGCAAACACATACCTATCAGACAGAATCGTGAGGGAACTAAACAAGGAAGGTGGAGATGTACAACACGGGGGATATGGAGGATGGATCAGAGTACTGATCAAAGATGGGACTGGCAGTGGGGGAAGTGCAATAAAAATAAAATACTTTCATGGAGCAGGTGGGGAAGCACCAGTAACACGGGGGGCAATACAAACAAATAGACAGGCAGTCTACTTACCAGATGCTGATGTAGTTATAAACGGGCATTCACATAATTCTTATCATATTCCAATAACACGAGAGAGGCTCGGTAACAAGGGAGACCAGTATTTTGATACCCAACACCATATACGTACCCCTGGATACATGCAATCCTATGGAGATGGTACTACAGGATGGGAAGTAACCAGAGGTGGAGTACCAAAACCTCTGGGTGGGGCATTTATAAAGATTACTGCCACCTCTGGCAGGAGCAGTAAGCGTCCAATCGTATCTGTTGAACCAATAATACACAGCCCATCCCCTTTGTCCCCCAGTAATGACATATTTCAGGGGACTGTGTACCCACAAGAGTAGAAAGAGGGCTAATGCCCTCTAACTATTCAAGTAAACCATCATACTTATCAAGATTGGGGTTGAAAATGGGTCGTACCACAGGGTATCTTCTATTTCCAGCCCCAATAAACCTACAAAATACTGTAATCCTGTCCACGTGAACGCAATCGGGTGGTGCAAACGGAAGGATTGAGGGTCTACATTGGAGTTTGGCAGGTCTATCAGTACCTTTCCACCCGGTTTTAGCTTCTTCATACTGTCTTGAAGGAACTTTAGGGGGTGGTTTTGGTGTTCAAGAACGTGTGAGAGGATCAAAACGTTCACACTTTCGTCCTCAACTGCAGAAATGTCTGGCAAAATCCATGGAATACCACTCGTTTTGTTCTTATCTACCCCAAAAACTGTACAATCCAGCTCGTCTTTCAGCTTCTGTACCAGAATTCCAAGTGAGCAGCCAACATCTAGAACAACTTTTCCATCAATATGGTGCTGTCTAAGGAATTCAAACTGGTATTGTGCCCGTAAGTTCTCGAATTCTACATTCCTTTCCTTCATTTCCTCTGTCGGAGAAGTAATTTTTCTATAGATTGTCTCGTAATACTCGTCCGTAAACTCATCTGTCATGCGATTTACAAGCCAATAGTTCCCACAAATCCTGCAGAGGGCATAATATAACTCTACTCCAAGAAACTTCGTCCCATATCCACGACCATCTTCTACTCTACCCTGCCCACACACAGGGCATTTCGGCTGTCCTTCTAATTTTATCCGAACTGTTTCGCTCAATTCAATCTCGCTTTCTGTTTTTGCATCTCTCGATTTACTTTATTCGCTACATCAGCACGAACACGCAGTGAACAGGCAACAATTATATCTGTAATATCCTCAGCCAAATCACTTTCGTCCCCCTGTATCCTTTCAAGCAGAGTAGATGTCATATCAGTAAATGCCTGTTGATTCTCTGCCAGCTCACCCATCAATGCAAGTAATAGGTTTCTATCCATGTATGCTAAAAAGTTCATTTGTTCTCCAGCATCCAACCATAATCTCGTATAGACTTTATCTTATCACTTCCTATCTTACTTCTCAACCTTCCTATGTAAATATCCAGCTGCTTGCTATCCATCCCATACGTATCCCCCCACACACTGGTTGACAATAATTCTTTTGACAGAGCCTGGCCGGGGTGTAGCATGAAGACTTTCAACAGATCAAACTCTCTGGCAGTAAGGGTGATAGTCCTGTCCGTATAATGCAGATGCCCCTTCCACGAAAGGTTTAGATCTCCTACCTGTAGAGTTTTCTTATTAGCATGTCTTCGTAATAGTGCACGGGAACGAGCTGCCAGTTCTGCAGGATGAAAAGGAAACTCGACAACATCATCAGCACCATCATTCAAACACCACACTACTTCTTCAGTAATAGCATAGCGTGGGTTTTCCATCATAGCAATAACGGGAGCTGAGCTTACTTTTCTTACACCCTCAAACGCACGCATCTGAAATGTTTCCCAATCTGTGATGATCAAGTCCGGGGTAGACTTTACACACAGATCCTTTCCTGATATTGGATCATAGGCTATCTCTACATCATGTCCTTCATATAACATGGTCTTCTTTACTAGTGCTGCAAGATAGGCATTGTTACTGATAATCAATATAGTTGCCATCACATACCGTCCTTTGGTGGTTGGGGTAGGGGCATAACTAAAACAACTTCGTCAGATAATCTATAACCCATTTCGCCTTCATAGGTATATTCAAACCATCCTTCTTTAACCCAGTAACAATCGTTTTCTTCATCATACTCCGTGATACTTTCTTCACCGTAAAATTGGTCATCAATAAAATCTTCTTCTAAAACTGTCTTAGGCAAAAAATATTGTGCTAATGTTGTGTATGTTTTGAATTTATTGTATTTAGACTTACACAGTACAATATACTTTTTCCATGTTTGTAAGTCAGCTTCTCCAACAGGTATCCACCTTTGCTCATCTTCCAGTTCTTGCACGCGTGATTGGAGACGGACAAGCTCCGCATCCTTCTGTGCTATGGTTGCGGTGATGGTGTCAATTTCGTCATCCTTTTCTTTTCGTAATTTTTTGGTGTATTTGACTTTGTCATCTATTATGCCTAATAGCTCTTGTTGCGAAAAGTCTCCCATCATTCACCGTCCTTTGGTGGTTGAGGTAGGGGTCGCCAAAACTTGACATTTACGTGACCCCATCCATCTTCTTTTTTATAATATTCCTGAATGGTATATAATTCTCCCTTTCCCCAAGTGGATTGCCAAGCAATAATATAGTATCCAGTTTGTTCAGGTGGTGTACTCACAGGTATCCACATTTGCTCCGCTTCCAGTTCTGCTATGGTTGCGGTGAGGGTGTCTCGTTTTTCAACACTCTCTTTCCACATCGACTCAATCCATAATACACGTTCAATCAAATCACTGTGTGGCAAACTAAGTAATTCCATTCTTTTATAATCGCTCATCACTCCACCTCCACATACTTGATACGCTTGCCACAGGTGGGGCAAAAGTTGAACTCACCCTTTGTAATTTGTACCGAACTGTCATATTTTATTTTACAACCCGTCATCCAAAATCTCCAGCCATGTTCATTAACTTCTGTTTCATGCCACTCACACACACTATCAACAACAAGCGGACACGATTCCGGTCTATGTTCATCGTTGGTATAAATTACGAAGTGAGTAATAGAACAATCTGGCATAAACATTTCGTATGTTTGTTTGAACTGACAAACATGACACGACTTTGGTAATTCACCATCCACTACAATCTTGATTATGTTCATCTTACCTTCCTTTCTTTATATAATTATAGTTTTAATAATCCTAATTATATTAGAACCAGATTAGAGTTTCCCATAATTTAATCAGCAATACTGAACAAATTCATCACAATTTATGGAGTTGCCACCCACAAATTACAAACGTATTTCGTGTTGAAGTACACATAACTAAAAGGAATAATGTGGGAGTTTCACACTAATTATGGTATAATGATAACAAAACGAAAGGTGACAATATGCGAGATATAAAAGGTAAAACATTTAATAGACTAACAGTATTGGAATATATGGGGAAAACCCGGTGGAAATGTAAATGTGAGTGTGGAAACACTACAATAACTACAGCCTATAACATAATAAATGGTAGAACAAAATCGTGTGGATGTTTAGCAAAAGAGACGGCATATAAATTAAATTTAAAAAAATATGGAGAAGCTGCTTTTACTAATATTTATTGTATATACAGGCTAAGTGCCAAAAATCGGGGACATGAGTTTAACCTAACAAAAGAAAAGTTTAAAGAATTGGTTGATTCAAATTGTTTTTATTGCGGAGCACCACCAGCTAATGAAATGAAAAATAGATTTAATAATGGAAGTTATTTTTATAATGGTATAGATAGAATAAATAATAATTTAGGGTATGAACCAGAAAATGTAGTTCCATGTTGTTGGAAATGTAACGAAGCAAAAAAAGGTAAAACAGTAAACGAATTCTTATCATGGGTTAGATCAATTGCACTACTTCATCCAGGATAGTGCAAAGAATGACGAGTTACTATTGAATAAACGTTATTATCGGTAATAGATTGCAGGTTACCATCATACTTATCTAATGTCGCAAATAGGCAAAAATCTTTACATGATAACTGTCTCATGTATTAAAAATCACGAAAATGCAATATGACCGTTATGCACTTTGGACGGGTTTTGTTGTACAATTTGGCAATCTGATTGCAATATATTATCAATTATGATAAGTTATCTTCTTACATGCAGGACAAAATCACCATGTAATCATTCTGATAGTAGGACGGCTTCTTTTCGTTGTCATATAATATACAGTTTTATATTGTTTGCAGAAATGAAAAGAAGTAATAGTGCGTAGGCTGTATTGTCGTTTTAATGCGTAAGTGGTAATAAGGAATAAAAAGTCAGCCCCTAAACTTAATCGTTAGAGGCTGACTGGGTGAATCCTACTACTGGAATTAGTCCAGGTTCAGATCCTTTGGACTTTCCTCCAGCAGGGTGTCCAGTTCCGCTAGAGTTGCTAGGAATTACTTCCCGGCATAATCCTCACTAAAGAGGAGGCTCAACCACCGAAGTGATTGAGGGGGTAGGTGTGTCAGGAATCGAACCTGAATACGTTGTCTGGATACTCACCAGTCTATCCGGCGTAGTGTTAGCCCACAACACCAAAGCCACACCAAATTCTGATGCCTGTCGACTAGGCAGAGCAGAGACGAGCTGGATCGGTACGCTTGCAGCCTTGAGCAGAGGCGTTCCAGCTACTATTGATCTTATTATATTACTTCTTCTGTCTTGTTACAATAACTTCCTCATAGTACTCAATAGGGATGTCTCCAAGCATTTTAGAAAAGAACTCAGCATGATCCTTGGCTTGATCATAAGTTGAAAAGAATCCAATCCATCCTTCTGAATCTTCACTTACCAAATAGACATTATAGCCATGCTTCAAATCTTCCTTGACTTTTATCCACAGCCTGGGAAGTTCTGCAGGCTTCATCAACTTCTCCCACTCACCCTGCTTTAGTTTTATTCTATACATTGAGCAGGCAGGTGTGTCACAAGATACAAAAGAAATAGATTCATCCATACACTGTATAGCAATAAGTGGGTTACGTCCACATAACTTACATTTACTTACTTCCATCTTTTCTCCTATTATTCACCTTCACTCTTTATTGCATCCGCCTCTGTCCACAAGAATGCTTTAGTTAGTCCTGTTACAACTCGTTCTTCGTGATCAAGGCCATCTTCTCTCATTTCATTTACAAGGGCATGACAGAGTTCATGTATGATAATCTTCTCTACTTCCCATGCTTCTTTGGATTTCATGGCAGGAATATTGAGATAGATTGTACAAATCATGTATCTCCAGTCAGGATAACTCCTTGCCATAACAACAGACTCCTGATCATACCCAAACATCTTGTATGCCTCAGTCTTATCTGTAACAAAATTGAACTCTATCTCCCACCACTTCAACCCTAAACGATATGTCCATGTCTCACATGCTTTTCTTATTTTCTTCAGCTTCATGCAAAATCACTCTTGATGCACGACACAGCTAAGATAAGTATTACCCAGGGTATCGTATAGTAAAGAATAAAACCTATCAGTACTATTACATATACTATATTTTCAAAAATCTTTTTCATTCTTTCTCCTTTTATTCATCTTCAAGCTCAATACGCTTTCCACAGTGAGGACAATGAATAAAATCTATATTATTTGTTTCTCTGTCATACTCAAATTCTTTTGTGCATCCTGGATGAAAAATGTAACAACTAAAATAATTTTCTGATTCTGAATAATATTCTACGTACCATCTACATTTGAATAACATCTTGTTTCTCCTTTCAACTACCAGTATATCAAAAAGGGTAAGCCGTACATTAAACTAACATTAGAGAAGGAAGAAGATCAGTTTACCCATTTGATGGTAGTATCCCCGGCATACCCAGCTTCCCATACAAACCAACCATAGGCTACTGCTGACCCACCACCAGCTTTCATTCCATCAAAATCAGCATTCTTCGCACACATGATCCTGGAACTGGATACATACAAAACCTTTGGGGGAAATAAAGTAAATAATCTTTTTCGTTCCTGGCTCTCCAGAAATAGTAACTTCAAAAACATGGCAGCTTTTCTTCCTGGCTCAAGTATCTCCATGGCTTTGTAAATAAAGTCGGTTGCATACTTGTATGGGGGATTGGTAATGATGTCCATAGATAAGTTCTGAGCCTTTGACTTGAGAAAGTCTATCCCACCCTTCCCGTACCCACGATCAATAAGATCTGTACTGATAACTTTCTTCCCTAACTCTTCCATACGAATTGATAAATGCCCTTCTCCACATGCACACTCCCATACTGTTTCTCCAAACTCATCGGCTGAGAAAAGTACATCAATAGCATTAGGGTCAGTAGCATAATAATCATTAACTTCCCTTTCCTTGTCTGTGTGTGAACTTGCCCCCAATGTCTTGTAAATACTGTTTTCATTTCCTGTCCAATCCACTTTATCCTCCTTAGATTCTAGTAGAGTCTAATTGACTCTAACACTATTATATCACAAGAGTCTAGAAGAATCTAACATGTAGATAACAGGTGCTTTCTAATGCTTTTTTCAATTCCACAAATTAGGGGGACAATACAAAACTACACAACATACAATAAACAACCTACCCCACCTAATCTAATCCCAATCGCAATCTCCCCCTCGCTTATCAGTCTTATCCTTTCATCTACTACTATATACTTATCCCTTTGATCAAAGCCGCCCGTTGCTTAGTAACACAATCGTAACAATTCAGGCGTGCAAATAAAGCCGCCCGTTGCTAAACCGAAAGCCGCCCGTTGCTAACTATTCATTAAATGAGTAGTCATAGAATGAGTAGACAATTGCCCAAGTCAAAACATTATTGGTTGCGGGATTGTATCCTTTCCTTTCATATAGTGTATCTTTGAACCTTTCCTTTAATATAGTATCAAATAGTTTACAACGTGCAAGTATCATGCCAACCTTGTCATCTCTTTCTTATTACATGTAACCTTTCTTATATTACTTATGACACTTTTTATCTTATCTCTTATCCCTATAATAAGAGTATAGCTTCAAATTATGAAAGGATTAATCAAATGAATAACTATATGCGATTAGATACTATTAATAATAATTGTCACATCCTTATTCGGGATAATTGTCAGGTCTGCTTTTCTTATGGGGTCGCGGTTGCATGTTGGATAAGTGGTAAGGGATACTATAAAGTAAATGAGTTCTTCAGTGTAACTACATCAAAGCATATAAATTTATTTGCTCGCGAGATGTCATCAATGAAAATTGACTTTCAACCTGTCAATAATAAGGTTATGCTTAATCTTATCTCTGAAAATTTATAATCTATTCTTACCCTTGATTGTAGCTTAGGTTAGACAATCGGAAAGGACTTATCATGTATATTGTAACTACTCTTGTATTTATCATTCTTATCTTACTCTCTATCTCTGGATTGATTGACTATGAAAGGATTGATTAATGAAAACCAAACTAATTGACACTGTAAAGATACCCGAAATTTATTTGAACCTTATATTTAATGCTGATACTACGGGACTAACCGATAGTGAAATAGAATTTTATGCCATGTGGGAAAATAAAATAATGAATGACAATAATATAAAGTGGTTTGAGATTGATCCAATTAACCTTGACTCTTATTTTTCGTGGTCAAATCCTATCATACCGCTCGGATGCAATGTCATTGATTGTAATATCTTATATCTTTACTGAAAGGATTAATCTAATGAATAGAATTATTCAGGACTCCATTATTCGTAAGGATTTACCCTGTAATCCAATATATCAGTACCAAATTACTACTAATCTTAATGATGATGTAATCTTAGTACAATCTAATCTATTTCATTATGACTTAGTTAGAATGTACTTTCCTAACATTATAAATGTATGTGATAAGTTGAATTCAAGAGTAACTAAGTTTACATCCGTTGATCAAATCAATCGCAAGGGATGTACTATATACCTTACTGAATTATAAACATAACAAAAGTAACCGTTACTTAGTTACATTCTACACTTATCTTATAAGTAATGGTTGCTTACAATAGATATAAATAAGAAAGGATTATGAAATGAGAAAACATTCAGTAACTTATGATGTGCATGGTAGTATTGACGGTAAAATAATAGACGGCAAAGCTAGGTTACTTTACTTGTCATGTCAATCTGATGTACCAAAAACCTACAAGAAAATTGGAGTCATCTCACGTTATGTTAGTGAGTACAGCTATGAATCTGGATTGATAACTATATTCAAAGCTAAAGATAATACACTAAGATTTGAAACTTATCATAGCGGTAACTTCTATCCGTACTATGGCATGATTACATTTGAAAACATGGAAGGATTATGAAATGAATAAGCAAATTATCTATATTGTATTTGAAGGTAGACGCTGGTTCGATAAGGTAAACGGAAATACTTATCACTCCCGTAAAGTAACCGTTACTTACTCCGATGATACTAAGGATATACTGATTAATAATTTCTCTTACGGTTATGGCAATGACTACTATCATCAATCATTACGTGACCTTGTCAAGGCTGGAATATTTGAGAGTGTATCAGATGTCAATGATTGGTTGTATAACAATCATAATAACTGGTATGAAACTGTATCAGATGGACTCAAAAGAGACCTAAAATTCAACTAAGAAAGGATAATACATGCAACTATTCCCCCTCGTAATCTTTATCATTCTTATCATGCTAATCTATACCTTACTATTTGAGAAAGGATAACCTAATGAGAGAAGAAATTATTAAGCTGTATAAATTTGATGAGCTTGACCCTGACATACAAGAACAAGTCATTGATAAGCACAGAGAATGGAATGTTGATGACTCATGGTGGTATGAATCAATGATTGATTGTTATACCGATGAGCTACAAAAAATGGGATTCAATAAGGTAAGTATTTATTTCTCTGGATTCTCAAGTCAGGGGGACGGTGCGGTATTTGAATGTAAGTCTATTGACTTTGATACTATCCTTACTACCTTCATCAAAGAAAACTTTCGGGATATATACGACTGGTATATGGATGGATTGATTGAATTTGGATTCAGTATTTATCGGTACTCATCTATGTACTCACATGAACGTACAGCTAGGTTTGAAATTGATTATATAGAAGTTACTACCGATGATGAGCTTACTCAAAAAGAATATGATGACCTTGTGGAAAAATATAGTGCAAGGATAAATGAGTTTGGAAATTGGATGGAAGAGTGGCGGTATGACTATTGTCATAAGATATACAAGGAACTTGAGAACGATTACGAATATCAAACATCAGATGAAGCAATCAAGGAATCCCTTATCGTTAATGAATATGAATTCTTAGCTGATGGCTCTATGCACTAAGGATTAATGTCATGGGGTAAAGGTAACAAATGATACTATCCTTTACCCCTAACAATAACTAAGATAAGAGTAAGAAAGGATGTGTATGATGCTGGCTAAACTTGTAAGCCCTGATGATGTGCAGTCTTATGATAAGGTACTTGCCTATGGAATGGAGGCTCCTCTTAGTAAGAACCACAATGCTATGGATTACTTCCCCGACTGTATGATTATTGAACTCGATGAGGATGAGATTGATCCTGATGTAGAAGATTACTTGAATGGATTTGATAAGGTTGCTATCTCACGTACTAACTGCCCTATCTGTGGAGAAGATTACTTCAATGGCTGGAGATGTGACTGCTTATCCCCTGATGCACAAACAAAATTTCAATGGAGGTACAAATGAAACACGTAAAGATTGTAGGCATACATGAAGATGATGCGTTCTACGATACTGATGGATTGATTGGCATGACTGGCAATCTTCTTGATGATAGCAGATCAGTATATGACAAACATGCAAGAGAAGGGCGCTTCTTCCCTACTGATGGTGGATTTCCAATGTTCTTTGCTGGTGTATATGTGGAAGAATTAAAGGAGAAAGAAAATGATTGACATTATTATTCATGTACATGGTGGCTGTGTGTGGGACATCGTATCATCTGAGGCTGATAAAGTAACGGTTACTTTGGTAGACGATGACGAGATAGAACAAGGTGAGACTGATATTTATAAGGGTAACTACCCCGTCAGTCCTATGTTACGAGACTTCAGAGATTCTATCCTCATGTATGTAGGGGAAGATGATGTACAAATTTATGATGAGAACGGAGACCTGCTATGAAAATAAACTTAGAAGCACTTGCTTGTATCATACATAACAGTAATATGATTGTCGTACACCACCCTAATTTTAATTCTAAGTTTCTGGTTGGACACTTTACTGCTGAAATAAAATCAGAAGAGTGTTGTGTCCTGCTCCAACAAACAGAAAAGATTCAAATTACTTATGTGTATCTTGACATGATAAAAGAAATTATGCACAGCCACAGCCCAATAGATAAACTTACCACTATATTCTTGGAGGGATGAGATGACACTAACTAAAGCTGACCTTGAATTTGTTTCATCTGATACCCTTCAGGATTACTACGCCCTGCTTACTTGTAACGTTGATAAACGTAACCCTGTCATGGTAGCTGATGTAAGAGAGGAACTTGAAAGACGGGATGATCTTATCCCTATCAATTGTAAACTTATTCAGGACAATGGACACATGGCTGTCATCTATAATCTACTTGACACAAGGACTGTGTTTATCCAATGAGATTTGATCATACAACTTCCCCTCACCCACTCGGTAGAAAGTATTCACATGAACGATGGGAACAGAACCTTTACAATGCTATCAAACAAACAGGTTATTC
>Ga0209416_1001550_pt1 | contig 15341 bp, 15 predicted proteins | sample RifGroF1_FD_184001 | JGI IMG/M metagenome (GOLD analysis project Ga0209416, IMG submission 184001) | Groundwater microbial communities from Rifle, Colorado, USA - Groundwater F1 (SPAdes) (version 2) | ecosystem: Environmental > Aquatic > Deep subsurface > Groundwater | place: Rifle, Colorado...
AGGACGGCCGGACCGTGCTTCAGCTTTTCGGTACCCCCGATCCCGCGAGGTACCGTGAGGCCGCGAGAATCATGATGGACGACTTCGGCTACCGGATCATCGATATCAATTTCGGGTGTCCGGTGAAGAAGGTGATGAAGGTCGGGGCGGGATGTATCATGCTCCGCGATCCCGGACTGATGGGCGAAATAGTCGCGGCGGTGAAAGAGACGGGCGCGGTCGTGTCCGCGAAGATACGTGCGGGTTATTCCTATCACAACTTCGAGGAAACGATCCCGATAGTCGATAAGGCCGGCGCGGATATCATCATCCTGCACGCGCGCCTCGGGACGCAGATGTTCGCGGGGCATGCCGACTGGGACTTGATCCGACAGGCGCGGGCGCTGACTGATAAAATACTGATCGCAAACGGCGATATCGATACTCCCGAACGAGCGGACGAGTGTATGACGGCGACCGGGGCGGACGGGCTTATGATCGGACGCGCCGCTATCGGAAGGCCGTACCTCTTCGCGCAGACGATAGATTACTGCCGGAACGGGACTTATACGACGCCCGGCCTCGACGAGATCAAAAGCGGAATGGTCGAATTCGCCCGTCTGTTCGAGAAGCACTCCGGCGCGAAGAACCTTGTCCCGATCCGTTCGGCGCTCCTTTGCGCGATCCGGGGTGTCGGGAACTGCCGTGAGATACGGGGGCGTGTTTCCTCTATCGGGACTGTCGCCGATCTTGAAAACGCGCTCGCGGATTGGAAAATCAATGAGGAGATGCATTATGAAGCTCCGCATCGCTGACGGTTTCGGGTTATTCAAAAAGTACCCGGGAGTATATTTATTCTCGGCGGGGATTTTTATCCTCGGGCTTGTGCTGGGGTTATTCCTCTGGCGGAACTGGAACGGGAGCCTGATGTGGATCGTGCTCAACGAGGCGTTCTCGGGCGGGAAGGCTTTCCCGAAGGTGCTCTGGGATACGTTGTCCCTAATCTTCATCCTACAGGTCTTCGGGTTCACCCTTGTGCTTTCGCCCGCGATGCTGGTATTTCAGGGAATGGTCTTCGGTGTATCGATTGCGGTTCTTACAACTACGCTCGGAGCGGGCGCGGCGGCGGCCTATCTCCTGCCGTGGGCGATCCTCCTCGCGCCGGTCATGATCGCGGTGTGCGGTAACGGTATCCTCACAGGCCTGCGGGTGATCCGGATGATCCGGGACGAAACGATCAACGGGTTATTGGGTAAATCGGCGCTTCTGTTCCTTGTGCTGTTTTTGCCCGCGGCGCTCCTTTATTCGGGGATAAAGACCTTGGTCACCGCGCCGTATATCGAAAGCAGGATATCGGAGCTTACTCCCAAGTTGTCATTGAAGGAACTGGACCGGGTATTATTTGGATTTATCCCGGCGGACGATCCGGGCAATCCCTCGGATTTCGCGCTATTCAGGATCAGTATCTGGCAGGGGGCTTCGTTCCCGTCCATGCTTATATACAAAAGCGCTGAAGATAAAACGGTAAGGGTTTGTTTGTCCGGCGATACGAACCTGCTCGCGGGTCTGATGCCATTACCGCCCGGGACGACGAATAAGCCTCACTCGTCGATACTCTATCTCCCGGCACGGGGTATCCTGATAGAGTGGCTCGATCCGGCGCTTTATTTCGGCCACCTCGAAGCATTTACAAACTCGCCGTCGATCGCCGGAATACGGGCATTAGTTCCGAAAGAATAATAAAATTATCCTTGAAAAAAATCGGTAAGTGATGCATAATACTGCGTAAAATAAGGTGAGGATGACGATTGTAAGCGGGTTGAATTGATTGCATAATACAGTCAGTCACGGTCAGTGTTTGAATAGAGATGGATGCAAGGAGGAAGGTGTGGGCGAGGTTATTCATGACGCCGAGAACAGGATGTTTACCCTTGACACGGACGGTTTCCAGTCGCGGATGAAATACCGTGAGATATCCGATACCGAACTCGAATACTATACCACCTTCGTGCCCGAGGAACTTCGCGGCAGGGGGATCGCTCAGATCGTTGTCAAGGCCGCCCTCGATTATGCGCGTCAGAACGGATTCAAAGTCAAACCCACCTGCTCGTTTGTAGATAAATATATGCAGAAGAATAAACAATATGCCGATCTCAGGATCGGTTGACGAGGAGCCCGCATGCTGAAGATCGGAGTTGTCGGAATAGGCCACATGGGCCGTTATCACGTGAACATTCTTTCCCTCATCCAAAAATGCGAATTGACTGCGGTCTGCGATGTCAATGCCGAAGCGGTCAAGAAAATATCGGACGCCTACAGTATCAAAGGGTATACCGACTATAACGAGTTCCTCGAACAGGTGGATGCTGTCATAGTCGCCGTTCCCACAAACCTTCATTTTCAGTTCGCCTCGCAGGCGTTGGAACGCGGGAAACATGTCCTTGTCGAAAAACCGATCACCGAGAATATTCCCGACGCCGAGAAGCTGATCGAGATCGCCGAAAAGAAAGACCTTTATCTCCAGGTCGGGCATGTCGAACGGTTTAACGCCGCTGTGCAGGAACTGGAACACATCATTAAAACCCCGTACCTGATCCAAGCCCAGCGTCTGGGGCCCCGCAGCCGTATCATGGATGTGGGGGTGGTGCTTGATCTGATGATCCACGACGTGGATATCATTCTCGCGATAGCCGGCGCTCCGGTGCGTGAGATAAACGCTTACGGGAAGAAGATATACAGCAATTACGAAGACGTCGCGAACGTTTCGCTTCTTTTCGATAACGGCGTGATCGCGAATATCGCCGCGAGCCGTGTCACCGACAACAAGCTCCGCACGCTGTCCATCTCGCAGGAGGGATCGTTCATCCTGCTCGACTATGCCACTCAGGATATCACGATCTTCCGCCAGCCGCATACCGAGTATCTCGTGATGCGCGAAGAGATCAAATATACTCAGGAGTCGATTGTCGAACGCGTGTTTATCCACAAGGACAACGCGCTGAAACTCGAACTCGAGCATTTCATCGAATGTGTCGCGGAAGGGCGTGAGCCGGACTACAATTCGGAAGCCGACCTCGGCGCATTGAAGCTCGCGAAGGAGATCACGAAGAGGATATATGAAAACGGAATCTGATTTATCAAGGTATTTCGGGGATTTCGGCGGCGCCTTTATTCCCGAGAGCTTTATTCCTATTCTCGACGAACTGGAAGCGGCATATCTCAAGTACAAAGACGAGCCCGGGTTTATCGCCCAGTTCGATTATATGATGCGCGACTATGTCGGGAGACCGTCGCCGCTATTCTACGCCGAGAACATGTCGAAAGACCTCGGCTTTAAAATCTACCTCAAACGGGAAGACCTGAACCACACCGGCGCGCACAAGATCAACAACGCGATAGGGCAAATCCTGCTCGCGAAACGGATGGGCAAGAAACGGATCATCGCCGAGACCGGCGCGGGACAGCACGGGGTCGCGACCGCGACCGCCGCCGCGATCATGGGAATGGAATGCGTGGTGTATATGGGCTCGGAAGATGTCAAACGGCAGGAACCGAACGTTTTCCGGATGCAGCTTCTCGGTGCGGAGGTCGTTTCGGTGACCGAGGGCAGCCGAACCCTGAAGGACGCGATGAACGAGGCGTTCCGCGACTGGCTCACCAATGTCGAAAACACTTATTATCTAATAGGCACGGTCGCCGGGCCGCACCCGTATCCCACTATCGTCCGAGATTTTCAATCCATCATCGGAAAGGAAGCGAAGGAACAGATATTCGCCAAAGAAAAACGTCTTCCGGACTATCTGGTCGCGTGTATCGGAGGCGGATCGAACGCCATGGGATTGTTTTACCCGTTCCTGAACGACGAGGTGCAGTTGATCGGGGTGGAAGCGGGCGGACGCGGGCCCCAGCCAGGAGAGCATGCGTCCAGCCTCACCTACGGCAAGAAGGGCGTCCTTCACGGCTCCAAGAGCAAGATCATCCTCGACGACTACGGTCAGGTCGGCGATGTTCATTCCATCTCCGCCGGACTGGATTACCCGGGCGTAGGGCCGGAAGTTGCATACCTGCATGACGAGGGCCGCCTCGAAGCGGTCAGTGTAACGGATAACGAGGCTGTCGAAGGATTCCGTTACCTCACGAGGATGGAAGGGATCATTCCCGCCCTCGAGTCAAGTCACGCCGTGGCTTATCTGGTTAAAGATAAAAAAAGATTCGGAAAGGAAGATATCATTATTCTCAATATTTCAGGAAGGGGCGATAAGGACGTAAACACGATCAATCAACTATCGAAGAAGAATAGGTAAAAGAGAGTATTGATAGAAGTTTGAATGGTTTGCTTTACTGAGATCAAAACAACTTCAGGAGGTGGATATGGTATTAGGAATCCCTGATCCGTCTATATGGATCGCATACCTGCTATTGATCGGGTTAACTCTCCTTTGTGTCGTTTACGGAATTATCAACTGGAACAAAGAAGGCGATATTTCCGACGAGGAAGTCAAAGAAGAGAAACAATGGAACAAGGAAGAAATCGAGATTGAAGAAGAAGTCTCGGGCGGAGGTGACAAATGAATATCGGCTGGCTTATTATTGTTGTCGTAATTTATCTTGCGGTCACCGCGTATCTCGGATATATCGGGTTCAAGCGCACGAAAAGCGCCGCGGACTACATGGTCGGCGGACGCCGTGTCAATCCTATTGTCATGGCGCTATCCTACGGAGCGACGTTTATCTCCACATCGGCGATCGTCGGTTTCGGAGGATTGGCTTCCCGTTTCGGGATGAGTCTCTTGTGGCTGACTGTATTTAATATCGGATTCGGTATCTTTATCGCATTCGTTGTTTTCGGAAAACGCACCCGCAGAATGGGCCTCAATCTCGACGCGCATACATTCCCGGAATTTCTGGGACGCCGTCTCGATTCGAAATTCATCCAGTGGTTTTCTGGGTTATTAATCTTCCTTTTGATGCCGTTATATGCCGCAGCCGTCCTGATCGGCGGATCGCAGGTACTGACTGTATTGACTAAGATACCGTTCGATGTCGGACTCTCGATCTTCGGTATCCTTGTGGCAGTATATGTGCTGATGGGCGGATTGAAAGGTGTGATGTATACAGACGCGCTACAGGCGACACTGATGTTTGTCGGGATGATCATCATGCTGGTGGGGATATATGTAATGCTTGGCGGTATCACGCCCGCGCACCAGAAACTGACCCAGTTGAAGCCTTCGATGATTATGGCGGGGGATTACAACTGACAAAACCGGATATAGTAGTGAATCCGTCGAATAAAACCTCGGTCACGAATATAGTTCCCGCCACCAGCGTCTTCGACGGTGTTAAAGACGCGGAAGGACGACTCGGTAAACTCTATTCGAAGATGACCAATGATAAGTCCAACCAGCTCTCGCCTGAAATTACCTCTGAACTGAAGGCGATAGAAGCTAACAATAACCTGATGGTTACGACCCTTTTGGCCAATACTAATCTACCCCCGAACGCTAACCCTGAATTTGTCAAACGCTATGCCGAAACACTGATCGAGTTCGATAATAAGCTCGAACAGATGCTTGCCGGCGGCGGCGGGACAAACGATGTCAAGGCGCTCACAAAGTCTTACGGGATCATCAGTTTGAACCTGAAGATGGTCAAGGTTCCCCAGATGGGTGTTCCCGCCGGGGGTTGGACATCATCGCCGCCCAGCGGAAGTCCTCTTTGGTGGCTGATTTTCTCGACTATCGTGCTTGGGGTAGGTATAGGTGTTTTGGCTCAGCCCCAGCTCGTCGTCCGTTTCATGACAGTAAAGAGCAATCAGCAGATCAACCGCAGTATCCTGATCGGAGGAATATTTATCCTCGCGACGACAGGTACGGCGTTTATAGTCGGTTCTCTATCGAACGTATATCTGTTCGAGAAGTTCGGTTCGGTATCAGTGGCGTTTGTCGGCGGGAACCACGACCTTGTCATTCCCGCGTTTATCGCGAACGCTTTCCCCGACTGGTTCGGTTATGTGTTTATGCTCGTGATCCTCGCGGCCGGAATGTCGACCCTGAGCTCACAGTTCCACACTATCGGAACATCCTTCGGACGCGACTTCTTCGAGAACGGGATAATGGCTAACGCACCCGCGGAGAATAATGTTAAAAGTGAAGTAAAGGGCAAGAAGCCGAGAGTCAGTGTCGCAAAGACGCTTATCATTATCGCTGTAGCCTCGGTTCTTTCCGTGCTCATCGCGCTCATCATGATTAACGCGAAGATACAGATCATTACTATTATTATCGTGCTACTGTTCCTCTGGCTAATCCTGATCTTCTTTACATTCTTCAGCAAGGAAGACGGGCATTCGAGCAAAATGAAAGGCGGCATCCTTGTCACACGTATCGGTATCCTTGTGGGTATCCTGCTGACAGTGATCCTCGGCCTGAATCTCGAAGAGGGGATTATCGCGAGAGCGACGTCGATCTTCTTCGGCCTGATGGCGTCGAGCTTCCTCGCGCCGTACACAGCCGCGATCTTCTGGAAACGGTTTACGCGTAAGGGCGCTATCGCGGGTATTCTCGCGGGTGTCATAGCGTCGGCCATCGCGTTCCTGTTCTTCCATGAGAAGGAAGCGGCTTATTTCGGTATCAGTAAGCTGATCTTCGGCAAGCCGTTCCTGATCGAAGGACCTTTCGCCTCGGTCGACCCGCTTGTCCTCGCTCTACCGGTATCGATTATTTTCACAATCGTTGTCACGCTTTTGACAAAGGTTGAAAATCCCGCGACGGTTGAAAAAGCCTTCAAGGGTGTAGGTAAAAAGAAGTAACTATCTTAACGAAATGGGGCTGGCTTAATTGACAGCCCCATTTTTTATGGCATTAATCATAATCGCGCTTTTTTAAAAATAAGTATTGTTAGTAATAAATTGCTAAATGTTCATTTCCATTGATGAGGTGTTTGTTTAAAAATATTCTTTTTTTCCCGCTTGACAGAATCGGATAAATTTGTTATTGTTAATCCTATGTTAAGAATAAGAATTTAAGGAGGATTTTCATGAAGGAAATGACGAAAAAATCTTTGGGCGAAGCGTTCGCCGGGGAGTCGATGGCGCATATGAAGTATCTCAACTTCAGCGAAACCGCCGATAAAGAAGGCTACCCCCACGTAGCCCGTCTGTTTAAGGCTATCGCGTATGCCGAGCAGGTGCACGCGTCGAACCACGCCAGAAACCTCGGCTATTTCGACGAAACTATTAAAAATCTCGAAGCGGCAATGGGCGGCGAGAATTTCGAAGTGGAAGAAATGTATCCCGCTTATGACGCTATCGCCACTCTCCAGAAAGAGAACGGAGCGATAAAGTCTATTCACTACGCTCTCGAGGCCGAGAAGATCCATTATGATTACTATAAAAAGGCGAAATCGCATGTCGAAAAGGGGAAGGATTGGGAGATTGGGAAGGTCTATATCTGCCCGGTGTGCGGGTACACGCATATCGGCGAAGATGTTCCTGAAGTATGTCCTGTCTGTAAGGCGAAGAAGAGCAAGTTCGCGTCATTTTAAGGAGGCATTCTATGAAGTTAGGAGAATTGGTTCAGTCGGCTGATTGGAAGACCGAAAAGCATATTCCCGCTATCGAAGCTCCCAAGTCGGTGAAGAAGGGCGAAAAGGTAAAAGTACGCGTGATCACCGGAGCGGAGATCGCGCATCCGAACACCACCGCGCATCATATTTCGTATATCGAAGTGTTTTTCAAGGGCGATGAGGACAAGTTCCCTTATCTCCTCGGGCGTTTCGAGTTTTCAGCGCATGGCGCTTCCGCCAACGGCGCGGATACGAGCACGGTTTATTCCGATCCCGATGTGACACTGACGTTCAAGACGGAGAAGTCCGGAACGATCATCGCGGCTTCTTACTGTAATGTACATGGGCTTTGGGAGAATTCCTGGGAGATAAAAGCAGAGTAAAATTACAGAAACCGTTCCTTCCGGGGCTTGATGACGAAATAATATACACATGGTTTTTTGTCACTGCGAGCCTGCCTTCCTGTCCACCTTCTGACGAAGGCGGAAGGCGGGCTACCGAAGGTAGACAGGACGCGAAGCGGCAAAGCAGTCTGTATAACACCATATTTGATATTAAGATAGATTACTTCGGCAATGGTTCGGCCTGTCTCCTTCTCCGAAGGAGAAGGCAGGCAAGCTCACCATGACGCCTCGCAATGACAATACAACATTGTTAACACGCTCTGGAAGGGACGGTTTCTTTATTGCTGGGTATTCGCGGTACCGGAAAGCCGGGTGTTGATCTTACCGTAGGTTAGTAGAAAATCCTGAAGATCGTGGTTGGACAGCTTCTCGGCGATCCCCGGCGCCATCGACTGCATATTCGTGATAGTCTGGAGCAATATGTTCATACGCGCGGTATCCGGGATATTGGTTCCCGGCGACACAAGCCCGATATACTCGTTGACGTTGTTTTCATACTCGCCGAGGAAGACCTGCCAGCTTTTCAGCGCGGTTTCCGGCGGCGTCTGTTTATCGCATTGAGCGAGCAGGAGACACGTCAGCGCGGCGAGCGCCGTCAGCATCTTTCCCATCGGTTTCAAGTTTAGCCCTCCTGTAGGCCGAGAATGGACAAAAAGTCCTTTTTCAGGGTCTCATGCGCCGCATCGGTATCCGATTTGACCTTTTCTATCGGGTCGGCGGAGGATTTCCCGTATGTAGTAAAATAGAACTTGATTTTCGGTTCCGTCCCGGAAGGCCTCGCCACCACCTTGGCGCGATCCGACAGGGTGAGCCAAATCACATTGGACTTCGGCAGATCGAGCGGGGTAACCGCACCGGAAGCTAAATCTTTCACCGTGCTCTCCTGGACGTCAGTGACCTTCAACGTATCCAACTGCCCGACCTTTTTCGGCGCATCTGAACGGAGCGAATCCATTAACGCGTTAATCTTCTCGGCGCCGTCCATACCCTTCATCGTGATGGAAACTTGCGATTCGCGGTAATACCCGAACTCCTTGTAGATATCGTCCAGCACGTCTGCAACGGAGAGGCCCTTCGAACTGTAAAAGGCTGTCATTTCAGCGAACAGGCAGGCGTTGACAGCGTCCTTATCCCTGACAAACTCGGCGGCATTGTAGCCGTGGCTTTCCTCGCACCCGAAGACGAACGTCTCGCCCGTCTTTTCGAACCCGCGGGTAATCAGCCCGATCCATTTGAATCCGGTCAGGGTGGAGTAGGTTTTGACACCGAAAGATTCAGCTATCGCGAAGATCAGGTCGGTCGTCACTATCGTCGAGACCATGCGGGGATTTTTCGGCATCTTGCCGGTGTTTTTCAGCTCGGACGCGATATAATAAACGAGAAGTGTCGCGATCTGGTTGCCGTTCAGCAAAAGGTATTCGCCGTTCTTCTTACGGATCAGCGCGCCGATCCGGTCGGCATCGGGATCGGTCGCGATAAAAACATCGGCATTGGTTTTCTTCGCGTATTCCATCCCGAGCTGCATCGCGCCCAGTTCTTCAGGGTTCGGGCGGGGCGCGGTCGGGAAGGTCCCGTCGGGAATAGACTGCTCCTTCACCATCACGATATCCCGGAAACCGTATGCGGTAAGCGCAAGGGGCACCATTTTATATCCCGTGCCGTGTAACGGTGAATAGCAGATTTTGACCGGGGCGTCGGGAATGATTTCCGGGTGGATCGAGAGCTCCTTCACCTTCGACAGGTAAATGGGATCGACCGTCTGATCGATGATACGGAATACGGGCGAGGAGAGCGCCATACAGAACTCCATCGACTTCACCTGCGAGAGGCTAGTGATCTTTCCGACTTCCGCGATGATTTCGTCGTCATACGGCGGGGTGACCTGCGCGCCGTCGTCCCAGAAGACTTTATAGCCGTTATACTCTTTCGGGTTATGCGATGCGGTGATCATGATACCGCAGATCGCCTTGAGGTGGCGGATAGCGAAGGAGACTGTCGGAGTGGGGTGGATATCGTCGTAGTAGTGCACACGGATACCATTGGCGATCATGACTCCGGCGGCGGCTTCGGCGAAACGGTCGGACTGGATACGCGAGTCGCGTCCGATCACGACACCCTGCTCCGCGCCGTTATGCGAGAGGATAAAGTTCGCGAGGCCCTGCGTCACTTTTTTTATATTGTAGATATTCATCCGGTTCGTGCCCGCGCCGAGAATCCCGCGCAGGCCGCCGGTTCCGAATTCCAGATCGCGGTAAAATCTGTCGGCGAGCTCTTTCTCGTTACCGGCATCTATCAACGCTTTTATCTCATCGATCGTTTCCTTGTCGTAAGGGGCGGAACTCCATTCCTTAATCCTCGCGTTTATAATTGCGTCCATCTTATCCTCCGAAAGTGTGATAGAATATTTTATCATATCCCTTGTAAAAACTCTATCAATATAATATTTTTTAATATACTTGAAAAATCCCGGGAAAGGAGTATATTTATAGTAAGGGTTGGACGGTGAGTACCGCATTTAAAAAAAGGAATGCGGGATGGGCGCAAAAGGAGGACACAATGAGACCTGTAAAAGTGAGACAGACGCTCTCTATCGTGATGATCGTAACCGCCGCCGTCTTGTCAATAGTGGTTTACGGATTGCTTCTCGGCAGTATTTTTAAAGGATTCTCCGAAGAATTGAATCACACCCCTAAAACAGGGCAGATTCAAACGGGGCAAGCCCCTCTGCATAATTCCGTACAGTTGGCGTTTATCAAATCGGAACGATTCGGCAGAATGTAATCAGACCGCCATCGAATAGATCATATTCGCCAACCTGATGAGCATATCGAGACTGAATGCCACCACGATAAACGATACCACGTAGAACGATACCGCTTGGAAGATATCGCGAATCGAAACGGGGCGCTGGTTGCGGAATGCCCATCCGGCCGAGGACGAGAAGATCAGCAGGATTGTCAGGATGATATAATAGGATATTTTGTTGAAGATCAAATTGCCGACCTGAAGGAAGTTATACTGCGATTCGAAGACATAGTCGCTATTGAGGAATACTTCGAGCATGCTGATCTCTTTCACCGGATTGGACAGGTGATAGACGGCGGCCATATCGTAGACTACCGGTACGCTCTTCGAATCGGCCATCTTTAAATCTTTACTGATACTGTTATTCTGGTACTCGATGAACTTGGAACTGAGGAGCATGATCTTTCCCGCGGAGTATTTTCCGTACTGCGCGTTGATAATGTAATTCAGCTTATTGTTCTTATCGAAGCCGAGGAAGCGCACGCCTTCCATATAAAAATAAGGCCCGGCCTTGTATATCTTATCGAACGAAACCGCCACACGGCCCATCATGAACGCTACGTTATTCTTATGCAGGAAGTACTTGAGGTTTTTTACCTCGCTGTAATCGAACTTGTCGAACACGACACCCTTCAGTGAGGGAGGTATCTTTTCCTGAGTCTGGGCGAGAAGCGCCTTATGCGACGCGGATTCGTGCAGGTACGGGATCAGCAGTTCGTTCATCGCGAATGACGCCGCCGCGGTAAAGATGACATAGAAGAAAAAGGTGAATAGGAATCCCAGCTTATCGGCATTCGTAGTCTGGCCTGTCCCGCGAAACACGAGACTCCACACGATACTTAACGGTGTTATCAGCGGGAGGAAACGGCTGATGTCCTGCATGATGACGTAGAAGAGCCATGTCTGATCGATCTTATCCACGCGGAGATGGTAGATGAGCGACGCGAGAGAAACAAAAAGAAGAAGCCCCAGCAGAAACAATAAAAATTTAGGTACTTTTTTCATTAGGCGGCTCCTTTAGCGCGCTTCATCAGCAGGTCTTTGAGTTCAAGGAGTCCGAATGCCATCAGTCCGGCGAAAATCCCGACAAACAGGCTCGGGAGGAACAGGCTCCCGAACGGGCTCTTGATTCCCAGTTTGATGACTTCCACAAGGCTGAGGAAGTAGGGCAGGGAATAATAGAACAGGAACGACACCACAAGCAGGGCGCACGCGGAAAGTATATAGATCTGTTTTTCGTTCAGGAAGAAACTGATGCTCGCTACGATCCCGAAGAAACCGACACTGAGGAGGATGATCGCGATGATCGATACGAAGAGGCCGGTAGAGAAAAACGCTGTCTGGAAGATATGCCTGATCCGCTGGATGGTGCTGAGGTAACTGTCGATCAGGAAAGAGGATATGCCGGATTCCGGCAGACGGACGATTGGCTCCTTGATCGGGATCGAGAAATGGCTGGAGTTGTTATACACTCCGCCCGTACCGACCGCCTTGTAGGCATCGAGGATGATCCTGTCGTCCTGGACTTTACCGCTATTGATGAAATATGTGTTTTTATAGAACAGGACGCCTTCCCTGATCTTTGTATCGATCATATTGATGGCGTAGAAGTTATACTGGTTGATCGGGTTGATAAACCCCGGCTGGATAGCAACGGGAACCGCGAAGTTCTGCGGTGCCTGCGAACGTTCGAAATCGATGTTGACCGCGAAGAACACGATCAGCAGAATCGCGTTGATTCCCCCGATGATGGGGATGATGCGGTAGAGGAGCATCTTGTCGAACGTCAGGCTGAACCCGAAGAACATCACCGTGGCGACCACCTGCAGAAACGGCAGAGAGAAGAAGAGCACGGTCAGGTAATTGATGATGGCGGCGGAAATGAAGTTTGGATTTCCGGCGTATTTTTCGTAGGTCAGCACTTCGAGGAAATAAAGGAGCAGGATGATGACAACGAAGATGAGAACCTTCAGAAAAGCGAACAGGTATTTTTTTATAGAGATCAGGTAGATCAAATCAGACCTCCCTCAGGGCTTGTTATATTATCTTGATTATCGGCATTCTATCAAGTAAATATTTAGCGGATATGGCATAAAAATATTACCACTTTTAAAAATATTGAAAGAAAATGACCATAGGGCGTATTATTTGTGATTTTACATCGACTTGTCAGAAAAACAGGAATTTATGAACCGCCCGAATTACGAAAGACATAAAATAAAAAGTGAGGAAAATTCAATAAAAGTGTTGACCAAAATTAATTTTGCGTTAAAATAAACCGTAAACGAGAAATTATTTTGTTTTTCCTAAAACGGCAAAAAACTTTAGGAGGCTATAGATGTCTGAGGTACTACTCAAGAACGTCAGCAAGATTTACGAAGGCAACGTTGTTGCCGTGCAGGACGTGAATCTCGAGATCAAGGACAAGGAATTTGTCGTATTGGTCGGTCCGTCCGGTTGCGGTAAGTCTACGACTCTTCGTATGGTAGCGGGTCTTGAGGAAATTACGGAAGGAGAGATATCGATCGACGGTACGATTGTGAACAACAAACCGCCGAAAGACCGCGATATCGCCATGGTATTCCAAAACTATGCGTTGTATCCGCATATGACAGTGGAAGAAAATATGGCATTCGGTCTCAAACTCCGTAACTATCCCCCGGAAGAGATCAAGAAGCGTGTGAATGAAGCCGCCGAAATCCTCGGCCTGAAGGAATACCTTCAGAGAAAGCCGAAGGCCCTTTCCGGCGGACAGCGTCAGCGTGTGGCGGTCGGACGTTCGATTGTCCGTAAGCCCAAGGTGTTCCTCTTCGACGAACCTTTGTCCAACCTTGACGCGAAACTCCGTGTCCAGATGCGAGCCGAGCTGATTAAGATTCATGCGCGTCTTAAAGTGACCACGATTTATGTGACACATGACCAGACCGAAGCTATGACCATGGGCGACAAGATTGTAGTTATGAACAACAAGCTCGTCCAGCAGGTAGGGAACCCGATCGAAGTTTACCGCAGACCGGTCAACAAGTTTGTCGCCGGATTTATCGGAAGCCCGCCTATGAACTTCCTCGAGTGCGATGTTAAAGAAGCCGGCGGCGGTGTTATCCTCGACCTCGGCGATTTCCAGTTGAAGCTCCCTTCGGACCTTGCTGAAAAGGCGAGACCCGAAATCGGCAAGAAGTGCACATTCGGTGTCCGCCCAGAGGATCTTTACGATCCTTCGATGTACAATGCCCAGATCGACGGCAACAAAGTGATTGCTAATGTCGAAATCGTCGAACATCTCGGTTCGGAAGAATTCGTATACTTCACCACCGCGAACCATCCGTTCGTAGCGAAGTACGATCCTTCGGTGATTATCCATATCGGCGACACGAACAAAGAAGTCGTATTCGATATGAAGAACTCACACCTATTCGATATCGAAACCGAAATGGCTCTGTTCTAAAGAATAACGGGGGGAAGTTCGCTTCCCCCCTTTTTTAATCATTTGGAGGATACTTTGAGATTTCACGGGATTTTCATAGCGTGTGTTTTTACTTTCATATCATGTACAGCCGGCGAGCTCGACAGTGCTATTGCGGCTAAAGATTTAACGAAGGTGAAAATGATTCTTTCGTCCAATACGGGTGTAGATACGTCGAATATAGGGCTGGATTCTCTTCTGCATCTCGCGATACTAAAAGGGGATGTCAAAACCGCGAAGTTTTTTATTGCGATGGGCGCGGATGTCACGGTCAAGGAGTATATCAATTCGAACAATTTTAATATTTCGGTGCTCCATACCGCTTCGGTGAACGACGATCTGGATATGGTCAAGATGCTGGTCGAGAACGGCGCGGAAATCGACGCCGCGGACGGCGCGGGGCGGACAGCGCTTTTCAACGCGTGCGCGATCGGGAACCTCGATATGGTGAAGTACCTTGTCGGGCATAACGCGGCGATCACGGTTCGCGAGACGGTCAACGGGACTTATATCATCCACGAAGCCTGCTACTGGGACAATATCGATGTCGTGAAGTACCTGCTGTATGTCGGGATCAATAAAAACCTGAAAGACTTCAAAGGCAATACGCCATTTAAATACGCGGTGAAGGGAGAAAACCTCGATATCGTGAAGCTTCTCGTGGGGTCAGGCGTGGAGATCGACGCGATTTCCCCCGATGAGGGAAGCATTTTTCACGGGCTGGAAGACCTTGAACTCGTGAAGTATCTTGTGTCGCTCGGGCTTAACCCGGGTTTGGAGGACGCCAACGGTGAAACACCGCTCCAGATCGCGATTGAAGCCGGAAATGACGATGTGGCGGAATATCTGAAGGGTTTGCCCGCGGATACAGGCAAATAAATCCTCGGAGGTGGATTGAGCTAAAATACATGTGAATATAGAAATATTTCACAAAAACTATTGATTTTTTATGAAAATGTTTTATAATGATTCAGCAGTTTTTTGGGGAAGGGAATGCTGATTGATTTTACAAAAAAGGGGCTCGCGGTTTATGTGACCGCGGGTTTTCCGGACATGGAATTTACACTCGATATGATACTCACCCTTCAGCATTGCGGTGTGAGTATGATCGAGCTCGGGGTTCCCTA
>Ga0209416_1001552_pt1 | contig 15333 bp, 21 predicted proteins | sample RifGroF1_FD_184001 | JGI IMG/M metagenome (GOLD analysis project Ga0209416, IMG submission 184001) | Groundwater microbial communities from Rifle, Colorado, USA - Groundwater F1 (SPAdes) (version 2) | ecosystem: Environmental > Aquatic > Deep subsurface > Groundwater | place: Rifle, Colorado...
TAGAATCTCGTCTAAAACTTCTGCTTTGATGGTCATTTGTTTTCCTCCATTTTATTATACTACAAATTGACCATTTACACAGTTTTTTCTATACCCTCTTATTTCCCCCTCAGCGTGCTCCGTGTGAATCTTTCCCTGCGTTTTCATTATTCTCTCGGTTGTTTCCTCCGCGCCTTCGCGCCTCCGCGGTAGGTATTCCTTCTTCCCCGAGAACAAGCAAATAACGCAAAGTCTATTTTTAAACCGGCAGACTCTCTTAAAAATGAGTTTTTCATCTTCCCCTCCGCGTGCTCCGCGTGAATCTTTCCCGAGTGTTTTCATTATTTCCCCCTCGGCTGTTTTCTCCGCGCCTTCGCGCCTCTGCGGTCGGTATTCCTTCTACCCCGAGAACAAGCAAATAACGCAAAGTCTATTTTTAAACCGGCAGACTCTCTTAAAAATGAGTTTTTCATCTTCCCCACTGCGTGCTCCGTGTGAATCTTTCCTAAGCGTTCTTATTATTTCCCTCGGCTGTTTCCTCGGCGTCTCTGCGCCTCTGCGGTCGGTATTCTGCGATTTGAAGAGCCGCTGTCGGGTCACTGAATGCACTTTGGGATTACTTTGGACAAACCCCTTCTCCTTCTATGATAAAATGCAATGGTGATAAAATGCAATCGGTTGCCCTTTTCCCTGAAATGAGATATAATTATTCCGCAAGGATACCGGATAGTAAAAAAGCGGAAGGCATATGTTCGTCGATTACCTCAAACTCATGCGCATACCCCATTGGATCAAAAATCTGTTTATTTTCGTACCGCTCGTCTTCTCGATGAATTTTCTCGCCGTGCCGCTGATCCTAAGAAGCTTGTACACGTTCGCGGCGTTCTGCCTCGTGTCGTCGTCGGTATATATCCTGAACGACCTGATCGACCGCGATAAGGACAAACTGCACCCGTTGAAAAAGCACCGTCCGCTCGCGAGCGGAAAGGTGTCGCCAGCGCTCTCGATAGCGCTCGCCGCCTTGCTCTTTCTCGGCGGCCTCGCGGTCACGATCTTCATCAACCTGAATACGGTGCTGGCGTTCTCGGGCTATTTCGCCGTCACTCTCCTTTACTCGCTCGCGCTGAAGAATCAGGTCATCCTCGACGTGTTCCTGATCGCGTTCGGCTTCGTCCTGCGGGTGATCGCCGGCGCGGCCGCTATCGATGTCGCGGTGTCAAACTGGCTCTTCCTGACTACCCTCTTCATCTCGCTCTTTATCGGTTACGGCAAACGGCGGCATGAACTCGTGATCCTCGAAGAGTCGTCGCACAAGCACCGCCCGGTGCTCAAGGACTACAATGTCCGCCTGCTCGACTACATGATCGTAATCGCCGTGACATTGACAATTATCACGTTCTCGCTCTATGTGATCGACCCGGACACGATCCAGCGTTTCGGCACACGTTCATTGCTCTATACGCTGCCGTTCGTGCTCTACGGGATGTTCCGTTATATGTACGACATCTACGGCAAGGGCGAGGGCGGAGACCCGGCGGATATCGTGATCCGCGACAAGCATATCCTGATCGATGTCGCGCTCTGCGGGATACTGATTCTCGTGATACTCTATTTCAAATTATAGGACATGTGATGAAAATAAGCACCGGCATCAAATACGCGGTCTTCGCGGGGATCGCTCTTCTGATCAATCTCGGTACACAGGCGGTCACGCTCGCGGTCTATTCCGGCGACTTCTCGATCTATATCGCGATGGTATGCGGGACGGGCGCGGGTCTGCTTGTGAAGTACGTCCTCGATAAACTCTTTATCTTCAAGTACCGCACCGAGAACCTGAAGGAGGACGTGAAGAAGTTTACCGTGTACTCCCTGATGGGGATTGTCACGACGGCGATCTTCTGGGGAAGCGAGCTGTTGTTCGATACTCTGATTAAGACCGAATGGGCGAAATTTGCTGGCGGGGCTGTCGGGCTCACGATCGGTTATACGATCAAGTACTTCCTCGACCGCAAGTTCGTTTTTACGGCGAAGGAGAACAAGGAATGATCGGGCCTATTCTCCTCGGCGTCTCCATCCTGACAGGCGCGCTCGGGCAGATTCTATTTAAAAAGGGCGTGGACGGCATATCCGCCGAGGGGATCAATTTCTATCTCGAGATGTTCCGAAATATCTGGATCATCCTTGGGGGTGTCGCTTACGGGGTCAGTTTCATTCTTTGGATGCAGGTGCTGAAGATTTACGATGTCAGCTTCGCAAGGCCGATCACCGCCGCGGGATATATCGTCACCTACATCCTCGCCATCGCGTTCCTCGGCGAGAGTTTCACATGGCAGAGACTGCTCGGTACGGCTTTGGTCACCGCCGGCGTATTTTTAATGAGGTAAATAATGGAAAAAAAGATCAAGGCATCTATCTACGATTTCGATAAAACTCTCTATCGCGGCGACAGCCTGATCGACTTCTGGATCTATATGCTGATCCGCAGGCCGTACACGTTACTCCTCCTGCCGCTCCAGTTCTTCTTCGGCATCCTCTTCATCCTGAAACTCGTACGACTCGCGAGATTCAAGGCGCTCTTCCTGCTCTTCACGACCGGGCTGAAAACCGAACTGCTCGATTATTACCTGAAGGATTTCTGGAAGCGGAAACGGAAAAAGATTTTCCCGTGGGTACGCGAACGGCTCGCCGAAGAAAGGAAACGCGGCGAGTTCCTGATCTGCAATTCCGCGTCGCCGAGGTTTATCCTCGAGCCGATGGTGTCCGAATTGGGCTTCGATCTGCTGATCTGCACAGAGTTCGAGGCGCGCGATGGACGCCAGACAAACAGGATGATCGGCACGAACTGCCGGGGCGAGGAAAAGGTGCGCAGGCTTGAGAAATGGAGCGCGGAGAACGATATCGAATTGAGCGTAACCAGCGCCTACTCCGACCATCTGTCCGACGTACCCCTGCTCGAACTCGCCGAGCACGGCTACCTGATCGTCCACGGCAAGATCGAGCCTTATACCCCTACAAACCGTCGAAGTAACTAAGCTCTTCCGGCGTCAACTGGCGCCATTGCCCGGACTGGAGATTCCCGATACGGACATTGCCAATCCTGACCCGAATCAGTGTTTCTACCGATGCGCCGACCTTCCGGCACATCCGCCTGATCTGGCGGTTTTTCCCCTCGACCAGCGTAATATAGAACGAGTCCGCGCTCTCGCGCCTGATCCGCGCGGGCAGCGTCGTATCGTCGAGTATCTTCACCCCATGACGGAGCTTGTCGAGCGCGGGGTCGGATATTGTCAGAGTCGTCTTCACAAAGTACTCCTTTTCGCAATGGGTTCCTTCGCCGATGATCTTCGCCGGCAGAGATGTGTCGTTAGTAAGGATGATGATGCCGGAGCTGTCCTTGTCGAGGCGGCCGACCGGGCGGCAGTCGTCAGGCAAACCCGCTGTCAGGGAGTAGATGTTCGCCCCTTCTTCCTCGCTCGCCGTCACCACAAACCCGTCCGGCTTATTGAGCACTACGGTCGTTTTGGCCGAACGGAACGACTCCGGGTCGAACGTGTAGCCGACCTTGTCCTTGTAAGGATTGATCTTCGTGCCGAGCGACGTAACGGCCTCGCCGTTGACAGTGACCTTCCCGGCCTCAATCAGACGGTCGGCTTCACGGCGCGAGCAGATTCCCTGCGATGCGATCCATTTGTTCAAACGGACCTTGTTTTTCTCCTGAAAGTATCCCATAAAAGATTATAACATATCTTTGATTATTTCTCCCGCTTTTGATAAAATGAACAATCCGAATTCCTATAGGAGAATTGTTATGGTCAACCGGAAAACTGCCGTTACCGTCCTGTCTGCCGTAGGGATGGCTCTTCTGCTGACAGCGTCACTAGTGAGTATCCTTTCCGAGGACGGCGGTAAACCGTTCGCGGTAACCGCTCTGCGCGGTACAGAAGTCACACTTTACGGCGGAGAAGGTATTTACAATCAAGACAGTGTGACAAAAGCAATCCTTTTCCGGGGGTTCGACTGGGCTAATCTCGGCGTATGCCTGCCGTTGTTCGTACTGGGTCTGATTTTCTATCTTCGCGGGTCGTTCTGGGGCACATTGCTCTTGGCAAGCGTTTTTACTTATCTCGCATACAATTACCTGATAGGCGTCATGGGTAACGCATACAACGTCTTGTTTCCGGTTTGGACGGCGCTTTTCGCCATCGGCATTTTCGGGCTGGCATCAGTTGTCGGAGAGCTGAATCTTTCCGGAATACAGGAGCGTTTCGGTCCCAAGTTCCCCGTGAAAAGTCTCTCGATTTATGTCCTGTTTTTAGGGCTTTTTCTTCTCGCGCAGTACGGTGTGGAAATTGTGAAGTCGTACATCAGTTCCCAACCCCCTATCGCGCTAGAGCATTACACCACCTACGAACTTGCCGCGTTCGAGCTTGGGCTCATGGTCCCTCTGCATTTGATCGGAGGTATCCAGCTCCTGCGGAAAAAAGCGGCGGGTTATCTGATCTCAGCGCTTCTCGCTTTTACCGCCGCGATGACATTTATTTCGCTCTTCCTCGGAGGGCTGATCCTGTATTATTTCAATAATCAGAAGACGGATTTAATAGATGTGATCGTTCCGTCAGTTCTTGCGTTGGCCGCGTCATCGTTTTCAATAGTCATCTTCGCGAAATCCGCCCGCGGAAAAGGGAATATCCCGGCATAGTAAATTGAAATTCAGACAACGGGGATACCTGAATTCCTGAGGCGTTTTTGTTGTATTCTAAGCAAGCGGTGCAAGATGTCTGTCAGATCGATCAGGAGAGCATATCTACCCGCCCTTCGACAAGCTCAGGGTGACTTAGAACCCGACATTGCCTGTCAGATCGATAAAGAGAGCGTGTCTACCAGACTGTCGCGATGAACTTTTTAAACGTGTCGGTCTTGCGGATCGCGTTAAAATCCGGGTCTTTCTGGAGCTGGGACAGCTTTTCCCATGCTTCCTTCGAACCGAGCTTGCGGAGTTCCCACAGGTATTCGACGGACTTGACGGGATTTTTCATCAAAGCATACATACACGCCGTATTGTAGAGCGCGAGCACGAACTGGCTATCGAACGAAAGCGCCATAAGGAAACGGTCGAGCGCCTTCTTGTACTGCTTCATCTTGTAGAACCTGTATCCGACTCCGTTATAGAAACGGGACATATCGTAGGAGTTGAGCACGAGGAATCCTTCGCTCCCGGCGGCCGCCGCGCCCGCGCTGTATTTCTGATTCGCGCCGATTGTGTAGATCACCACATAGTAATCGGCGTTATGGCTCATGTACATCTTGGAAACGGTGTTCTTCCCGCCGTAGGGGTACGGCGTTTTGGAGACCGGGCTCGTCTTATCCCAAACCTTCCATTGGAAACCAGTGGCGGGATCGACCATGTAGAAGGAAAGGAGATCGGTCTTCGAGGAGTAGGATTTCGATAGAGGGCTGACCTTGTAGTCGATATAGAAATCGGAGTATTTCACCGGATAGAGCTCGGAACTGAAATAGTCCTCGTCGAGAGAATAGGTCTTCTTGTCGTCGCCGCCATGCTTACCGAGCGCCGAGGGATCGACCGCTTTTTTCGTCCATACATTGAGGATCAGGTACTTCTCGCTATCCCCGCTCTCTTTCAGCTTTAATGTGACATACTTACCGTCGATAGAACCCGCGAGCGGGCTCCACGCGTTCTCGATCGCCGCCGTCTCGCCGATCCACTCCTGCACGAACTCTTCCTTGTCGCCGATCACATTTTCTTCGTAGTAGTATCCCTCGTCAAGGAAATACTTGCTGTCGTCCTGATCGATTTTTACTTTTTTGCCGGATGAGCCTTTGTCGGGCGTAGTGTACTGTTCCCCGGCATAAAGGAAGGCGGTAATCCCCATCCCAATCAGCATTGCGGTAAATAAAGTCCTTTTCATTCTACCCTCCTGATATACATCCTAACCGAATTATTATATCTACGAACCCGGGGAAAAACAAGTCTTTTTCTATTTTTTCAGCATCCCATGCTTGAGGGCGTCGAATCCCAGTTCCATCGATTTCCGGTAACGCTCCCTCAGTTCCGGGATGTTCGTTTCGGCGTTGAAATCCTTATTCAGTTCCATCTTGATCCCGGCCATCATCCACGATACGACTCTGAACGACGACTCCAGCCCGAGGCGAAGGCCGCCCTCATCGACACCCATCATGATCCGGTAGAAGTACTGCACCGCCGGGGAATCCATCCCGTAACTGCGGATGTAACGGGCCATAAGCGCCTGATTCGAGTTGTCGGTCAGGATCATGAAGAACCTCAGGTAACGCGAACTTTCCAGATAAAGTTCGAACGCGATATCGAGTATTTCCCACATCCGGGTGAAAAGGTCGCGAGAGAGAGTATCCTTACGCCTATCCATCTCGGCGAGAAACTCGTTCAGCACCTGCTCGATCAAGAAAAAATAGATGTCTTCCTTATTGCCGAAGTATTTGAACAGACTGCCCTTGGCGATACCGAGCTTATTGACAATCCTGTTCGTCGAGGCCTGATCGAAGCCGAATTCCGCGAACTCGTCGATACAGGCATCGATCACGGCCTTTTGTTTCGATGCCGGGAGATTTTTAAAAACCTGACTGACCATTTCACCCTCTTAATGACCGACCGGTCATGAATAATATATCACTTTTTTAACAAACTGTCAATACGCGATTTTTCCGGTGAATTCTTTCATATTTCAGGAATACAGGTTAAAATATATCAGTCGAGGTAAATATGAAAACAACCATTTTCGCGGCGGTGCTTGCCGGTATTACGTTTCCATTGTTCTATTTCGGCCTGACCAATACCGGGCTATGGGTATCGCTCGCTATCACCGCCGGGGTGTTTGTAGCCGGGCTCGCGGCCTCGCCGTTCAGGAAACCCGCCGAACCCAAGCCCGCCGAAATACCGTCGGCCGCGCCCGAGCAGAAGCAGAAGCCCGCTCCCGACGCGCCTGTCGACCTGATCGCCGAGGGAAACCGCCGGATCGGGATCATCCTCGAAGAGGCGAAGCGCATCAAGAGCCAGGAAGTGAAGGACAAGATCGCGGCGATCTGCGAAATCTCCGGCCGTATCTTCGATCACCTCCGCGAAGACCCGTCCGACCTCAAACGGGCGAAAAAGTTCGTCCTCTACTACCTCGATTCCACGACGACAATCGTCAAGAAATACGCCGACCTCTCGCGCCACACAGTGCAGAGCGCCGATATGACCAAAACCCTCAAACGCGCCGAGACCCTGCTCGACACCATCCGCGAAGCGTTCGAGAAACAGCTTCTCTCGTTCCTCGAGAACGACGTGATGGACCTCGATGTCGAGGTAAAGACGCTCGAGAGCAATATCAAGATGGAAGGTTTTTAGGGGGGCTCATGGAACTTCGGGATATCCTGTCTATTATCCATGCTCAACAGCATAGACTTAAAGAATTCGGCGTCCGTAAAATCGGAGTGTTCGGTTCGATAGCCCGCAACGAGGCGAAGGATGGAAGCGATTTAGACCTAATCGTCGAATTCAAAACGGGCTTCTCGACATTTAAGAACTATATGCGCCTCTACGACTTCCTCGAAGAGGTTACCGGGAAAAAGGTCGATCTCCTGACATCCGAGGGGGTCAGCCCGCATATCAAGCCGTACATCGATAAGGAAATCGTTTATGAAGAACTATAAGGAATGATATTTCGAATAATGTTTTCCTGATAGAAGATTGAGGGAGCAATATATGCCCGCGGCAGTTCAGTATCTCGACAAGCCCAATATCATCGAAATCGTTTACGACGGCGTCATTTCCCCTCAGGAATTGATCGACGCCGCGAAAGACGCGATTCGTGAGTCGAAAGACCACGGCTCGAAACTCATCCTTGCGGACTGTACCCGTCTCGAAGGCGGACATAGTATTGCCGACCTGCTCGATCTGATCCTGCTCTTCGGCGAATTGGGCATCGACCGTTCGTATCGGGAAGCGATCGTCCTCCCTTCGCTCGCGCACCAGTTGGGTAATGTCGAGTTCTTCGAGACTGCGTGCCTGAACAGGGGATATAATGTCCGGCTATTCGGCACACGAGAAGCAGGGATGGGGTGGCTGGGGGAATTTTTGGGATAGTTCAATTTGGGGCTATAAAGTTATAGAGAGTATCATACAGTTTCGAGAGATAAAACTATGTTGAAATACCAAGGATTGTTATGAACGCGGATGATAAAAATAACACTGATTTTTGGAATGAAGAACTATCAGAATATGACTCGTTTTATAATCAACTTAAAGAATTCTTTATTTCTATACGAAAAAAAGATGATATGGTTTTTCAATTATTAAGTAAAAAATTATTTGAATTACCTGCACTGGGAGAAAAAACTTCATATCCAAAAACATGTATGATTCTAATTGCTTTTTTAGTGAGAGTAAATTTCATTAAATGTTCTATTATTGATATTTGTGAGAAAGATGATAATTATTCTTCAAAGATTTTATTTAGATCATTAATTGAACACTATTTTAAGTTTTTATATGTTTATATTAATGCAATAAAAATAAAAAATGATTCATTTGGAGATGAATATCAGTTCTATCTAGATTATAAAGAAAGAATCCTTTTACTGAAGAGTTTGAAAAAAAATGCTAAGATCTTTGAACAATATAATAAAGATATAAATAATTTTCAATTACTTTGTGAGGTTTATCCTGAATATAAAGCACTTTCTGAAAATGAAATGAATCGTAGAACCAAACAATTTGAGATTGACAATATTATTGAATTTTTATCTTCTCAAGGTTTCCAAAAAGATAGTGCATTTCTTGAAGCTATAATTCCAAAATATTCCGAGTTATCGTCTTATGTGCATGGAGGAATTCTTGCAGAGAAAAACTTATTCTATGACTCTGATTATGAAAAAAGTATCAATCAAATTAAAGAAATTGTTGATCTTACTTTAGCAATTGATATTGGTACAAAATCATTCGTTATGATGTTTTTTTTTATTGCTACAAAAGAAAAAGAGTTTCTTTTCTTTAGTAAACGGTTTCAAGAAATCATGAAAGAATAATTAATAATACTTTGTAAACCAATTTAGGATAACATCATGCCCCACCCCAATAAAATCGACTTCTCCGCGATCGAGTGGATATCGCCCATGCCCGGCGTCCGGTTCAAACGGCACGTCGTCGGCAATAAACAGCTCCGGCTCGTCGAGTACTCGCGCGAGTTCGCCGAGCCGGACTGGTGCGTGAAGGGCCATACCGGGTACGTCATCGACGGCGAACTCGAGATCGATTTCGACGGAACTCCCGTTCTTTACAACACCGGCGACGCTATCAACATCCCGGCGGGTGAAGAGAACCGTCATAAAGCGAAGATTTTATCCGAAAAAGCGACCGTCTTCCTTTCGGAGGACGTATGACCCCGGCGCAGTTCGTCCGTACCAAAAAAGCCGTCCTGTTCGACCTCTTCCAGACCCTGACATCGCGCGAGTCCGAGAAGAACAACCTGCCCCAGACATCCGAACTCCTCGGCGTGACCCGTGAGGCGTGGTACGAACAGATATTCCGCAATTCGCCCGAACGTCTGCGCGGGATCGACACCGACCCGTTCGGCATCATGGCGAAAATGGCGCGCGCGATCGATCCGTCGATTTCCGACATTACGATCCGCACGGCATGCGAAAACCGCCTCAAGATATTCCGACGGGTTCTGATGAATATCCCCGCCGGGAATATCGCCGCACTTCGGGCGCTCCGTGCTGCGGGGATGAAGACCGCGCTTGTGAGTAACGCCGATGTTACGGAGATCGCGGGATGGGACGACAGCCCGCTCAAGGGCGAGTTCGATACCGAGGTGTTCTCATGCCGCGTGGGGCTGATTAAGCCAGAGCCGGAGATTTACCTCTACGCCTTAGATAAGCTGGGTGTTTCGCCCGACTGCGCGGTGTTTGTCGGCGACGGGGGTTCGGACGAGCTCAAGGGCGCGAGAGCGCTCGGGATCGCCACGGTCCTGATGACGGGGGTGATCGAGGAGACTATGCCCGCTCTTGTCGCACAACGGCTGCCGTTAGCGGATTATGTCATCCGCCGCATCCCGGAACTGATCGAATAGCCGCCTGTAAAAAACCGTCCGTCCGCTTTCCGATTCCCGGGATAATACTTATATTCTATCTATACTTCATGGAGGCCGCTCGATGAAAAACTTTTTTAAGAATATGCTCGATTACCTGAAAGACTGGAAAAATATCGTCATGCATTCCCTGATAGGCTTGGCGATCCTCGGAATTACTGTTTTTCTGCCTATCCCGCTTCACGCGAGAATCTTTTTTCTTGTGGCGGTCGTAGCGTTTAATATCCTGCGGATGCGCATGGAGAAAAAAGCAAAGATGAAAAAAGCGGAAGTTCCCGTCGAGATAGACCCGTCGGATAAGGAATAGTTTCACGCCACCATAACCTGATATTCAGATTTTTGCCCGGTAAACTTTCCCGCACTCCGAACAGAAACCGTCATGGAGTGAGACGACGCCCCCGCATTCGACGCATTCCCATCGCGCGCGCTCCTGTTCCATGAACACACCCAGTCCATAGTCGGCGGCGGCCCGCCCATTTTCAATCAAACTGACGCCGTATCGCTCTCGGTAACTCTTATCGAGGCGTTTGATCGTTTGACAGGGAAACTCAGTGCACTCGAAACAGAAGCCGAATCCTTTCGAGAACGCGCAGTCTTTGATCGCGCATTTCCGGCAATGTTCCGGCTGTGCGGTATCCGCGCCCCGGCACCCTTCGCACGCCTTCTTTTTCTTCAGACGGACATAACAGACCGCGCAGTCCATCCCGCATGGAGCGAACATGTTTTCCGGTATCGAGTTCCCCATCATCATAACAAAATCCTCATCACCCGCGATTTTCCGTAATGGCGGATTTATGTTATAATAACCGCGCGGAATTGTCAACCGGGAGGAACGAAAATGAAGATACTCGCGGACGCAGACGCGTTGCCTTCGGCGGTCAGGGAAATGCTCTGCCGGGCGTCGCAGCGTGTCGGAATACGGCTTGTGTTTGTCGCGAACACGCGAATCGATCACCCGCGCTCGGAGTGGATCGCGTGCGAGGTAGTCGAGGCTGGGCCGGACGAGGCCGATCACAGGATTGTCGAGATGACGTCCCCGGGCGACCTGATCGTCACCGCGGACATCCCGCTCGCCGACCGCGTAGTCGAAAAGGGCGCGACCGCGCTCAACCCGCGCGGGAATCTCTACGACGCCGAGACCGTCCGTCAGGCTAAGGTCATGCGCGACCTCATGAGCGAACTCCGCGATCTGGATATCCGCACAGGCGGCCCCGCGCCGTTCTCGCAAAAGGACAAGCAGGCCTTCGCGAATCGGCTCGACCGTTTCCTCACGGCGTATACCAAAAATAAGAAATAGATTTTATCGTCAGAAAGGACGAATTTACCGATAGAACCCGATGAAACTTAGCACTCAGCGTTTAGAATACCTTGAGCAGGAGCTTCTCGGCTTCCTCGATACTCATATCTCTCGGATTGATCATCATAGTGGGATCGTTCACCGCGAGTTTGGCGATCTCCTTCAACTGTGAAGTCTGGACGCCCGCGTCCTTGAGCGATAACGGGAATCCGCAGAGCTCGTTCAGCGTCTTCTGGAGCTTCCGGACTTCGTTGATCAGTCTCGTCGCGCGGATATTGAACGGCGTCTGCGCGAAGAGGTCGTCGCCCGCGAACGGCAGAAGCAGCTCGCCGTAGTACTCTTCCACACGCCGGACATTATACTCCATGACGGCGGGAAGCAGAAGCCCCATCGCCGTACCGTGAGGGATATGCGCGACCGATCCGCAGGCATGGCCGAGCGCGTGCACCGCCCCCACAGCGGAATTGTTGATCGCGATCCCGGCGAACAGAGAGGCGTTAGCGAGCGCGAACACTTCTTCCTTCTCGCCCTCGTTCTTCAGCGCGGGAATCAGGTTCCGGCGGATCAAGTTCACCGCGGCGTAGGCGTACATATCGCTGATAGGGTTCTTCTGGACGCATGTATAGGATTCGACGGCGTGAGTCAACGCGTCCATCGCGGTCGAAGCGATCAGTTTCTGCGGCAACGTTTCGGTCATTCGCGGGTCGAGCACTGCCGCGACCGGATGCATCAGCGGCGACGAAAAGACCGTCTTGACCTTTTTCTCCGGGTCGTATACCACCGCCGTGGCCGTCACCTCGGAGCCGGAACCCACAGTTGTCGGAACGACGATCAGCGGCTTCTGGGGCGTTTTGAGGCTATTGAGCCCGGCAAACTTGCGCAGGTCGTCGGTCTTCTCGGATATCAGGATGTTCGCGGCCTTCGCGGTGTCGATCACCGACCCGCCGCCTATCGCGACGATGCTGTCGCAGGCATGGCGCTCGAAGAACGCGGACGCGGCTTTTACGGTGTCGAACGACGAGTCCTGCGGGATGTCGCTGAATATATTATCCGCGGAAATCTTTCCCGCCTTGAGCGCGGAATTGACCTTCAGCATCATCTTGGATTTCGAGATATGCGGTCCCGTGACTATCATGGGGTTTCTGACACTGTGCTCGAAAAGTATCCCGGGGATACTTTCCAATGCCTTCTTGCCGGAGACGATTTTAACGGGATTGTGAAATTCATAGTATTCTGGAAGCATACTTTTTCCTTATGGTCACTTTTAAATACTTAATGGCGGTTCTAAAAACTAACTATTGACATTTATAACATTAGTAGCGATTTATCTTATCAAGCGAAGTTACCAGAACTGTCCTATATTAATCCAAACGGTATTGCCAACAAGTAAACGAGAAGCCTCGATATCTGGCGGAGAAACCCCATCGCCGGTACACCCCGCATCACACGTTCGCAGACGAACGCCGGAAAGAGGTAACGCTGTACGATGGCGATACACCGGCTGACCGTCATCGCGATATTCAGGTCGCCGTGGAGTTCCAGACGGTGCCCGGCGAACGCGCCTGAGACACCCATCCTTCCGGTGAAGAACATCACAGCAGTCTCGCGCGACTTCAGAATGAGATGCATATCCGGTTCGGCGGATGACGTCCCTATGAAACGGACAGAATTTTGCGATTTTTTCAGGAGTATCGACGGACCTTCCGGAAAGACGGAGAGACGGAGGGTAAAACCCTCGGGAATACCGAGAAGCTCGTCCTGAACACGGGAATCTAATTTGGATACCGCCTGAAACGCTCTCCCGAAAACAAACAGTCCGGCCTTGACCGTGACGTCTTTCAGCTTATTGAGCCATCCTTCGCATTTGATATCCCAGTAACCCGCCGGGTCTGTCGCTGGCATTCTTCCTCCGTAACACAGATATCCATGAGAGCGGTCATAACAACCTTGCTTTTTTATAAATCAAAGCATTATTATCAACATGACGCCCCACGGCCACTTCCTTAAACTGGTTTTTAGAAGTGACCATAATTCTATGTCAAACCGCGCGATTCGTCAAACTTTTTGAGCGAAAGGAAATAGGAATAAAAACAATATTTTTAAATATAGCTTATTCGCTTTTTTTGCCGGAATATTTTATAATTTTCCGGGGAGGATTTATGAAACGGTTAATTCTTTTTATCTTGATAGTATTGCTCGCGTCCTGCGGGGACAACAGTATCCCGGACGGCGCGAAGGTTCTCGGCTTTATCCAGTCGCCGAAGGGCGATCAGGCGCTCGCGGTCTTTTATCACAACCAGGGAATGTATGTCAAGACCGGCACACGCCTCAACGGGCCGTTCGACGATGTGCAGGGATTTTCCTACTCCCCCCTCGGTACTTCTCCGGCATTCATCTTCAAGAAAGACGGCATGGACTATCTTCAGATCGCCAATACGATATACGGCCCCTACGACAAGGTGTGGCTGCCGGTGTTCTCGTCCAACGAAACCCGTTACGGCTTCTACTTCATCCGCTCGGGTAAACAATGGGTGACGGTCGGGAACGAGACGTTCGGCGAGTTCGACATCACGAGCAATCCGGTGTTCTCGCCCGACGGTAAGACGTTCGCCATAGCGTACATCTCCAAAGCTAAATACTATGTCCGGGTGAACTCGCAGACATTCGGCGAATTCGACCAGGTCTGGCTTCCATCGTTCTCGCAGGATAGCGCCCAGTACGCGTTCCGCTACCGTGTCAACGGCGCTGAGTATATCGTGCTGAACGGTGAGAAGTTCGGCCCGTTCGAACAGGTCAATCCGGCCGTGCTCGCGAACGGCGGACACTACGGCTTCACCTACATGGAAAAAGGTAAATTCTATATCCGTATCGACGGGAACGTCTACGGCGGTTACGACTTCATCTGGGACCCCTCGTTCTCGCCCGACGGTTCCCTTTTCGGCTTCTATTACAATCTCGGCGGGGGAACGCTCAATAACCAGCAGGTCATCGGCGGAAAGTACTACTGCAATATCGGCGGCAAGGTGTTCGGGCCGTACGACAAGCTCTGGTCGGCGACATTCTCGGCCGACAGCGCTCGTTACGCCTTCAGCGCCCAGAACGGCAAGGCCATCTCGGTGTACACGAACGGGGCGTTACTCGGCACATTCCCCGACGCGTGGACGCCGAAATTCGCGCCCGGGTGCTCCTCGATGGGATATCTCTACTACGATGACGGTTTCTTTTTGAATGTCGACGGGACGAAATACGGCCCGTACGAAGACGCGGCGGGGCCGGAATTCTCGCCCTCCGGCGACGGATGGGGCTACCTGTACTACAAGAGCTCGAAATGGACGATGGTGGTGAACGGCGCGGAATTCCCGGAACTCGACGACGCGCATAGCCTCATGTTCGACGCGGCGGGAAAGGGCTACACCTTCCGCTTCATCAAGGGCGGAAACCGTTATGTCAATATCAACGGTACCGTGTTCGGGCCGTACGAGTTTTTCGATGTCAAGCCGGTATCGGACGGTTTCGCGCTTGGATATATCGAGAGTAATAAGATCGTAATAAAGAAAGTCCAGTAGAGGAAACTATGAAGAAACTCATTATATCGCTTTGTTTCGCCATCGCCCTGCTTTTCGGAACAGCCGCTCAAGGCCGCGCCATCGGGATCGGAGTTATCCTCGGCGAGCCTACCGGTCTCTCGCTCCGTATCGGCAATTTCCCGATTCTCGGAATCGCATGGTCGCTGGATAACTATTTTCATTTTCACATGGACTGGTGGATTTATAGCGGGAAGCTCGCCGGGCCGCTCGATTGGTACTTCGGGATCGGCGGAAAGCTTTCGGTGTTCGATGCCAACAAGCAGGGGGGCGCAATCGGATTAGGCATCCGCGTCCCGTTCGGTATAGACTGGTTTATCATCAAACCTCTTGAGTTTTTCGCGGA
>Ga0209416_1001559_pt1 | contig 15239 bp, 11 predicted proteins | sample RifGroF1_FD_184001 | JGI IMG/M metagenome (GOLD analysis project Ga0209416, IMG submission 184001) | Groundwater microbial communities from Rifle, Colorado, USA - Groundwater F1 (SPAdes) (version 2) | ecosystem: Environmental > Aquatic > Deep subsurface > Groundwater | place: Rifle, Colorado...
ATGGCAGAAGTTAATGATGGTATGCAAAAGCTAAGTCAATTCTATTTAAAAGCGGCATAATTTCCCACTTTTGAAATTCGCGCCCAGGGCCTAATATTAATTGACTTTTTTTTAAATCAATTTTATAATCTAATCAGGAAATCAAATGATTATAAGATTATTATTATCCGTCTTAATACTCTCAGGCATAAAATCGCATGCTGCGGGCTGGATTGCAAAAATCGATAATGCGGTTCTTGACCTGGATGAATTTAAAAAAGTAATAAACATCCAGAAATACATGGTTGGTAATGATAAAAATCTTGCCGATCCGATGGGCGGGGAATTTGAAAAACGCAAATTGCTTGATTCTTTCATTGAAGAAAAAATTATTCTTGACGCCGCGTCTCAAAAAGGCTTTTCATCAACGCACAAAGATGTCATCAATGAGTTTACCAATACCCGTTCGACATTTCTCGCCCAGTTTTTTCTGGCCCGTGAAATAGATGTCAGCCAAATCGATATAAAAGAAGCCGACATGAACACTGTTTATCTTCAGGAAAAACGCAATCTTCCTAAAGAAGTCACATATGAACAGATTAAACCCCAGATTTATCAAAAATTATATCTTGAAAAAATGTCGGCTCTGCGTGACAATTACCAGAAAAAACTTGAAGGATCCTATAAAGTCCGTCGGTTTAAACTCGATGATTTTTATATTGCATCTGTAAGCAGCAGCAAAGGCGACGAACAAAAAATAAAAAAATCAGCAATGGAAGATGAATATCAAAAACAGATCCAACAACTAACCGAAGCTTACAGCATGAAAGAATCAGAACTGCCTGCTGCCAAAATTACCGAATTAAAAACCAAAATAAGAGAAGAACTGCTTTTAGCAAGACTAATCGAAATGGAAATTATCCGCACCGGTTTTGAAAAACAAACTATGGTTAAAGATGCGCTGGTATTGTTTCAAAACGAGATAATTAAAGACCAGTTTTTTCAGAAAGAATTCATCAGCAAGATCAAAATAACAGACGGAGATATTGCTGCAGAGCACGATCGCAATAAAAAAGCTTATGAAAATATGAGTTATGAACAGGTCCGCCGTCTTATTAGCGATCGTATCCGCATGGGTAAAGCCCAGGCAACTATAAAAGAATTCCTGGAAGATAAAAAAATGGAAGCAAGAATAATCATCAACAAAGAAGAGCTTGGTAAGTTGAAATAAAAAAAAAAACAGTGTATTATTCTACAAAAATGTTGATTTTTTACCGATAATATTAAGAATAACAGGTTTAATTACATAAGGAGACCGGATATGAAAAATCTTCTTAAGCTCATCGCTTTATTGGTTATGGGTATTACAATTCTCGAATCCCAGACGCCTTTCAAGAAAAAAATGACCATCATTGAAACTATTCCGCTTTACACCTTCGAACAAGACGGCGAATGGAAATTCGAAACCAGTAAATTCGGGGTACAGGAACAGACAAAAATAAAAATGTACAATTTTGCACCCAAAGGTCTTACCGGCAGTGCCAATGTATCAGAAAAATGTCTGGGTCTACATACTGCTTTCACCAGAAAAGGCAATAATTATGTCGATTTAATACCAGTGCAGGAACCAATTCCAATCGCCGGGCAAGTTCAATCTCTTGACGTATGGGTCTGGGGAGGCAATTTCAATTACAAACTTGAAATGCATTTTGAAGATTATACTGCCAGAGTATGGATATTTGATCTGGGAAATCTAAAGTACTATGGCTGGGAAAATAAATCTACAACTGTAGATGCCTCTATTCCCCAGGCTGAACCTTATGCACCCAGCGTAAAAGGGCTTACTTTCCGCAAATTCAGAATCTGGTCATCTCCCTCAGAACGTGTAGACAGATTCCATGTTTTCTTTGATTATTTTAAAGCTGTTTCCGATGTTTACCGCCAGCAATACGACGGTTATGAACTTGAAAAAGCCATTGCCGAAGAAGAGCTTGGTTCCAAACAGTCAATTTACGGCGGCACTAAAACAGTTAAACCGGCAGCCGGAACTGCTCCGGCCAATTAAGAATATACATACAGGAGTATTACATATGAAAAGATTACTGATACTTATTATCCTGCTGGGAGTCTACAACGTCTATACGCAGGCTCCTGCTCCTGCGGCGCAGCCTGCTGCAGCCCAATCCGGTGAAAAGGCAGCTGATCCTGACGCTGAAAAAAACAAAACTACTGCCAAGCTTGATATCGAAGAATTTTTGATCGATAATTTTGAAGACGCCGGAGTTTATATCGGCGAAATGCCGAGAGATATCGGTATCATAAGATGCATGAGAAAAGAGGGTGGACCCGGTACTATTACCAAAGCAGATCCCCAGAAAAATAAATATGTCTTAGGCACTAAAGTGCAGTATTTCCGCACCGGATACAACTGGTTTGGTATATATCCTCCCAACGAATTAAAAATTCCCGGTATTGCAAAAAAAATGTCAATCTGGGTGGCAGGAAGAAACTACAACCACATGGTTAAAATAATAATCAGAAATATCAAAGATGGCCTTAATGAAGTAGTGCTCGGTAAAATGAATTTTCTCGGCTGGCAACAGCTTTCAGCTCCCATTAACAACAGTATTCCGCAAGATGATTATAAATCATTTGCCCGCCGCGGTGTCACCTTTCATTCCTTACTTATTCAATGCGATCCTATGGAAACCAGCGGATCTTTTTTTTGCTACTTCGATAATTTCACAGCGCATACCGACATGTTTATGGAAAAAGACGAAAACAAAGATCCTGACGACATGAAAGACGACTGGTAATACGGCTCGATAAATAATATTTTTTCAGTATTCTGATAATATAACTGTTAAACAAAAAGCTTTTAGCACACAGGCATAATAAGGTCTGTGATGAATTATGCAATCATAAAACTCAGCTGAAATTCATTATAAAAGCATTTTAATAAAATAGAAATTTTATAAGTTAAAAATTGTTTAAAATTTTAGACATAGCCATGGCTGCATTTTTCCAGGTATAAATTTTCCGTTGCGCAGAATAATCTTTAATTATTTTTTCTTTTAATTGCTGATTTTTTAAAAATTTAATAAGCGGATGACTGCTATCTATCGGTTTTTTTATATCAAACACCGTCCGTCTGCTGATATTAAATTCCTTTAAAGCCCCCTGATTGGATGAAAAAACCGGCGTATCGCAAAAAAATGCTTCAGCAGCAGTGAGGCCGAAACCCTCGATCAACGAGGGAACAACAAGGCACAAAGCACTGCGAAAACAGGCGTATTTTTTATTTTCCGGAATATAACCCTTATAAATAATAGTTTTATCAGCAGCAAGTCTTCGGAATAATTTTTGTTCTGCCCAGCCGTATTCCCCGATGATCATGCATTTTATTTTAAAGCCCTGCGCACGGCAGAAAGCGGCTAAATCCATAAAATATTGAATATTTTTTTTAGGTTCAATATTACCGGCAAAAAGCAGATATTTTTTTTTATTAATAACGCTTTTTTTATTCCTTTGGATTAAAATATGATCTCCACCCCATTTAATTATTGTTGTTTTCTCTGCATGGTGCGGAAAATATTTTATAATCTGCTGTCTGGTGAATTCCGAAGGACAGATTATATATTCCGCCTGCTTTATAGAAAATGGCAGCAGCAGCCTGAAATATATTACATTGCTTTTTTTACATAAAGACGCATGGGAATAGACAAATAGATCATGTATAATTAAAACAGCCGGTAATCGGGAAAAAAAAGAGGAAACATAGGCAGGATAAATCACTCCTGCCAGCTTATGTTTTTTATAATAGAACGGCAGAATAAAATGTTCGCAGAAAATCCGGTATAACCGCGTATTTCCTATTTTAATAACCGGAATGATTTTTATTCCGGTTAATGCCTGCGAGGGAAAGGCGTAAATATAATATTCATTCTTCAGATCGTATTTTTGTAATTGGCGGCAAAGTTCCAGTGCCGTAATTCCCACTCCTGAATTATTTTCCTTTATACACAGGGCATTAATACCGATTTTCATTTTATTCCGGCAGGTGCGGTGGAAAATTTTTGATTATTTACAGCGCGATCCTTTTTTGCCAGTCTTCCAGATCAAACAGATCTTTAACCATTATACTTTTTCCGGCAGCAATGGAGCGGTTTCCGGCAATACCGATTAAAATTGATTTGGCCCCATCCATAATTCCGGCAGCGCGGTTAAACGGATCGTTTTTTGCGCCTGAAAAAACATCATCAAGCATAACCACGTCGCCTCCACCGTGCCCGCCCGTTCCTTCTTCCCATGTAATATTTTGCGGCTTGTTCCAGAGCTTCTGCAGGGTAATGATTTCTGTTTTCTTTTCCTGTTCTTCTTTTTCAGCCTGCATATTAAAATCAGGATTATTCTGGTCAAAAGCGGAACCGCTGACATAAGATCTTTCGACAATATTCATTTCGAGTCTTCCTTTGGTACCGTTGAAGCTGATTCTATAACCTTCCCACGGACAAAAGGCATTTAAGGAATAAGTCAGTACGGCTTTGGTATTGTACCGCACCATAACGCTCATGGTATCTTCAATTGAAATACCGTCCCCGAAAACAGATTGATCGCGTATATAACCGTCTTCATGTTCGGCTTTAAGATAAAGGCCTTCCAGTTCTGCGCCGTCTTTCATGTTCAGGGCAAAATTATCTTTTTCTGCCAGCTTGCTGCCGCTGCAGCGCGTATAAAAATCATGAATGCCGCGGTTTTCAGCATTTTCACGGCCGTAAAAAGCAAGACGCCCCATGGCAAAAACTTCTACCGGAACTGCACCTAACCACCAGTTTACCAGATCAAAATGATGCGTTGCTTTATGAACCAGCAGACCGCCGCTGTTTTTTTTATCTCTATGCCAGCGCCTGAAATAATCTGCACCGTGTTTGGTATCAAGCATCCATTCGAAATGCACAGAAACCACATCGCCGATAGCCCCTGATGCCAAAATTTCCTTCACCTTGGTGTTACGAGGACTATAGCGGTAATTAAAAGTAACCGTCAGTTTTTTTCTGGTTTTTTCCATAGTTTTAAAAATATGTAGGCATTTTTCTTCATCAACCGTCATGGGTTTTTCACTGATAACATCGCAGCCAAGTTCCATGGCACGAACAATATATTTGTGATGTGTGCGATCAATAGTAGTTACTATTACTGTATCCGGTTTTTTTTCGGCAATCATCCTGTCAAACTCATGTGCCGGATAGACCGGATACGGCCCCTTGTCGTATTTTTTTTTGATCTCTGCATTGTGATACCCGGTACGCGAAAGATTCAAATCGCAAAGCGCACACAGTTCGGCGGAAGCTTCGTGAGTTTTAAGCAGCGCATTTAAAAACATGCGCGAGCGGGAACCGCTCCCGACTAAAACATACTTTTTTTTCATAATACATCCTTTGCCTTTACCGGCATTTTTTATTGTCCTGAATACACCGGCTTGTCTGCGGAATATTCGGAATAATAAAAAATCAGGTACTTTCTCTCGGTATAAAAAAAGTATTTACCGGAAAAATCTTTTTTTCTTCTCCTTTAAGCCTGCTGACAATATAGTCGCAGGCTTTGGCTGCTATTTCTTCTACAGACTGACTGATGGTAGAAAGAGAAATATTTCCATATCTGCCGTATTCATCATCATCAAAACCGATTACCCCGGCTTGCTCCGGAACTGCGGTTTTCAGGTTATAAAGAGCTTTTAAAACACCGCTGGCAATTTTATCATTATAACAAATATATAAAGTTTTACCGGCAGGAGGATTTTTCTCCACAGCTGATTTGCCGGCAGTAAAAGGATCGCAGAAAAAACGCAATATTTTACTTCGTCCGGCAAGCGCTTTTTTTTTAATAAAAGACATATAGGCTTTTTCCCGGTCATCAGATTTTTTACTGGTAGTAATCAGACAAAATTTCTTATAACATAAATAAAGAGAAGAAAGAGCCTGCCTGACTCCGCTTTGACGATCGACCTTCAGAGAAGGAATTTTATCTATAACACAATCTACTGCCAGGCAGGGTCCGGGAAAAACCGGAAGTTTATATTCTGCAAATGACTGGGAAAGATAAACCAGGGCATCAGCCCCTGCGCTGAAACTGTTAATATAATCACAGGCCAGGTAGTAATCATTATGGGTAAAACCAATCAATGTTTTATAGCCTGCTTTAAAAAAAGAATTCTGCAGGGCTTCTGTTTTTTTGGAAAGCACTTCAATATGCAGATTCTGTGCAAGTATGCCGATGGTTTTAGTCTGCCTGGTTTTCAGGGAACGCGCCGAGGCATTAAGGCGGAAACCAAGAGTATCTACCGCTTTTTTTACTTTTTCTGCAGCCTGTTCTGAAACATGAGCTTCATTATTAATCACCCGGCTTACGGTTTTAAATGACACACCGGCCAAGGCAGCTACATCTTTAATCGTAGACATAATGAATATTATAATACATTTTGACAACGTTGTCAATATCTTTATAAATCTTACAAATTCCCGTTTTAAAAAAACTAAAAGCGGGAATTTTTAAATCTAATAAATATTACCTGATAGCTGTTTTAATATCTTGTATTGTGTAAAAATGGGGCATAGATTGGCGTAATTCCGGCATATCCGGAGTAACTTACTGCCTGCCGGTTAATTGTGATTTAACGTGCAGAATTTGTTTTTTAGATGAGTTTTTATACTGCAAGGAGCTTGTCGGGTAAAATGAAATATACAATCTTTATCTGCTTTAGGAGTATACAAGCCTGTAACTGTCCCTGTAAATTCAAGCTCAAAGTTATCTTTTTTTTTATGAGCGTGAAATGTTCCGGTACATCCAGGGCATTCTATTTTTTCTCCGTCCGCAAGCTTACCCGGCGGGGATATTATCGGCCCGCAAACAGGACAGTTTAATAATAATTTGTTTTCTCCGGCGTGACCAAGAATATGAGATAATCTATCACCCTGATTAAGGGAAATAAAATTTTCAACCAGGGATTTATCAAATTGAGTATTACATTCTTCCAGCAGAATACTAAAAGCTTTTTCCCTTGTCATTCCTGCCCTATAAGAGCGTGTGCTGGTCATGGCATCAAAGGCATCGCAAATACTTATTAACTTCCCGTAAGTTGACAGCTCTGAAGTGGCAATTGGATATCCGTTTCCGTCAATTCTTTCATGATGTTCGGTAATTGACATTACAACCAGCGGCGCAAGAGGATGTTTTTCAATGATCGAACCGCCTGTAACCGGATGATTTTTCATAATTTTAAATTCTTTTTCATCAAGCGGCCCTTTTTTATTGAGAATGGCATCAGGAACAGAAATTTTACCGATATCATGTACCAATCCGCCAAGGGAAGATATAAAAATCTCATCTTTTGAAAGACCGATTTTCTGCGCTAATAAAGATGCATATTGACTAACCCTCCATGTATGTCCTCCAGTATAGGTATCACGAGCTTCGATCACAGAAGCCAAAGTTATAAGAGATTCAAGTAATTCAGTTTTAATTTCGTATTTCACAGGAATGTCCTTTGTGCATAAATTTAATACCGTTAATAAGATAAGTCAATATTGAAAACTCTTTGCGCATCTGTAAAACCCAAAGGTTCTTTTTCTTCAGTTATTTTTACAAGAAAAAGATATCGCGATATCAAGAAAAAATAGTATAAAAGTATTCGCTTCCTTATCACCGGCAAATATGGATAAATAATTATTCGTACGTACCAGTCGATTACAAAACATTATATATAATTTTATTGAATAATACGTATTTTTTTGTTGAAATATTACATATTATGTATTAAAATATATAAAAAATTACGATTATAGGAGAAATTTATGAAAATCGGACTTATTAGAGAGATTAAAAAAGATGAATTCAGAGTAGGCTTAACGCCTGCAAGCTCCCGGGAATACATAGATAAAGGTCACACTGTATTCGTTGAAAAATCTGCCGGTATGGGATCCGGATTTTCCGATGAGGAATATAAAAAAAATGGATGTAATATTGAAACCGATAAACAAAAAATTTTTGATGATTCTGACATGATCATAAAAGTCAAAGAACCATTATCTGATGAGTATAACTTTTTTCACGAAGGACAACTACTCTACACATATCTACATCTGGCAGCTGATAAAAAATTAGCTGATGCGCTTTTAAACAAAAAGGTTGCCGGTGTAGCTTATGAAACAATTATGGAAAAAGACGGTTCTTTGCCATTATTGAAGCCAATGTCTGAAATTGCCGGAAGGTTATCTGTGCAGGAAGGCGCCAAGTATTTAGAAAAATATTTTGGCGGAAGAGGAGTGCTGCTTGGCGGCGTACCCGGCATACACAGAGGTAAAGTTGTGATTTTGGGAGGCGGTACTGTTGGAACTAACGCCTGCAAAATGGCAGTGGGACTTGGAGCTGATGTCACTATTATTGACTTATCTCATAAACGATTAACATATCTTGATGATATATATGGAAATTCCATAACAACATTATATTCTAATACTTCAAACATAGAAGAAAGCATTAAAGAAGCTGACGTTGTAATAGGAGCCGTGCTTATACCGGGCAACAGCGCACCCAGGATAATCAAAAAAGAACATCTTAAAATTATGAAAAAAGGAGCAGTTATTGTCGATGTTGCTGTAGATCAGGGCGGTTGCTGCGAAACGACAAAAGCAACATATCACTCTAATCCGACTTTTATTATTGATGACATTGTACATTACTGTGTAGCGAATATGCCGGGTTCTGTTTCATTAAGCTCCACAATTGCCCTTACAAATGTAACCAATTTCTACGGATTGCAAATCGCCGATAAAGGAATAAACAAGGCAGTTGAACAATGTGAAGCAATAAAATCAGGGTTAAATACATATAAAGGAAATATTACCAATAAGGCTGTTGCAGAAGCGCTTGATTTAAAGTACAGCGCATTATAAAATCGGCGAATGAAAATCGATGAAACTGATTTAAAAATTATTAAAATTTTTTGTAAAAACGGAAGAACAAATAATAATGATATAGCCGCTCAATTGAATATATCCGAAGGAACAGTAAGAAACAGAGTCAATAAACTGCTAAAAAGTGATTTACTTATAATAAAAGGTTATACAAATCCAAACAAAATTATTGACAAACAGATAATTTTTTTGGGAATAAAAATAGCGACAAGTAAAGAGCTTGATAAAAGCGCCAAAGAAGTATCCAAACTTGCCAATGTAACGTCTGTTTCAATCATTACAGGCAGATATGATTTAATAGTAGAGCTGTTTATCGAACCGCACAACCTGATTAATTTCCTTAGTAACGAACTTACAAAGGTAGATTCAATAAGTTCAACCGAAAGTTTTGTAACTCTTAAATCCTATAATAAATGGGTATAATTTTTTTTATTGATTAGTATTAAATCTTATTTGCCAAATTTCTACGGTACATTAACGGTGTTTTTCCGGTTTGACGACGGAATTGACGATGAAAATAGGCAATATCATTAAAGCCTACTTCAAGGGCTATACGGGTAACAGAATAACACGGCAGACCAAGTAACTCCTGCGCAAGCCGGATACGCAGTTCATTAATATATGTTTTTGGTAATTTTCCTGTTTCCTGTTTAAAAAGCGCTGAAAAATATTTCTTTGTCAAACCAAGCCCGGCAGACAAATCATTAATACTGATATCAGTACTGATATTGTCTTTTATATATATTAAAGATTGACTGATAATCTTGCCGGATGACGACATTCGTTCACTCAGATTTTGAATGAATTGTTCACGGCACTCAACAAATAACGCAGAACAGAAAGATAAAAAATGGTTGCGGATGTGATATCTCTCGGTTGTCTCTGCCGAATAATAAGCGCTCACAAGCGTATAGCATAGCGGCAATATACGTTGTAGCGCTTCCATGGGTAGGCGTAATAAACGAGAGGATTGTTCAGTACCAAAAAAAGGCGCCAGCAGCATAAAATTAAATAATATATCTTCTTTAAAACTGATATCGGTTTGCTCCGCTACGAATGAAGGAAGAAACATGATTGATGCATGCACAGTAGATTCATTTCCCTGTATGGTTTTATGCGTATCTCTGGGTTTAATAAGCAATACGCTGCCCGGGGCTATCTTGATTGTCTGCCCACCAACTACATGGGAACAATTACCATACAGCATAACGATCATTTCATAATGATCATGTGTATGTAATGGTATTAGACTATTCACTGTACGTTCTACATAGGATACATGAAATGGCAGAGAGGATTCATCTCTAAAATGACTGCAGTTACCCTCAAGAACTTCCATTGATCGTTGCCAATACTTGTGTACTTTTGTCTGCTTGGGTAATGAATATAATTTTTTTAATTCGTTGAGTTTGTCTAAAGAAATGCCTGAATGTTTTTCAATGAGCATTTTTGTCCACTATTAAATCGTATTTGTCTATGATTATTCTACATTTTAACATTAGTATATAATGATTTTAAAATTCAATGAAGCTCCCCGACGCAGAGCGTCGGGGTATCTAATAGTCGCATTTATGAGAAGCTCATAAATGCTATTTCTTTTTCGAGGCAAAGCTGCGGGGAATTAAACCCATGAGGATTAAATACGCTTTACGATTTAAACAAAAAATTGTTTATAGCATTTGAATTTATAAATGAATAGAGTATAATTTTTTTAAATAAAGTATACAAATGAAATATTTTTCGCCAGATGGAGACGATAATGACTCAGATGCCGCACAACAGGAATAAACCAATTACAACGGTACTTTGGCGGGATATCATTCCCTATGTTGTTATTTTTACGACGCTACTTTTCCCTGCCTATGCTGCGGATAATGGATGTGTAATCAATATACCGCTCTTCCAGGAAAACAGTAACACTACCATCGACCTATCGGACCCTAAACAAAAATGCAAAATTGAGGGTGCCGAGTGGAATGATGAAGGATTTCTAAAATTTAACGGCAGTAATACTATAGTAACGATACCGACAACCGGAATACAATTATCAGATTTCACATTTTCTTTTTGGATAAATCCTGAAATTGTTCATCACAATCAAAGCAAAACAGCAATTTTTAAGGGGCATGGAAATGGCTACAACGTTGGTTATATTTGTTATACCAGCGAAGTCGGCGGCGCAAAGAAGATCAAATTTAATATCAATTTCGGCGACAAGTCGCCAAGAGCGTTTGAAATCGGAAACATTTCCAGGGATACTTTTTCCCATATTATAATCCGTTATGATCACAAAGAGCTCACTGGATTTATCAACGGGAAAATCACAGGTTCAATACCCGAAATCCGTGAGGCAACCTATGTGAATCAGGGTATTCAAGTCGGCGCCGGCACTTCTGATTACCCGCGATTCAAGGGGATAATTTCCCGTTTTAAAGTGTTTGATCGGGCAATCAGCTCTGATGAAATCATGCAGCTTTCATCAGAGTCAACATTTTTAAAAAATCGAGTAAAAAATAATTCGCTGGATAAAAAAACATTTGTAGCCCCCGTCTGGTATGATGACAACAAGTTGACAGCGCCCAATTTCAGTATCTGCCGAAACCTGGTACAGAACCCGTCATTTGAATCTGCTTTTCACTACTGGTGCGAAGACGTTCGTCCGATGAAAACATTTCTCGATAAACGGCAGGAGATCGATACAACCACGGCACGGACAGGAAAAAAAAGCCTGCATCTCTATGGATATGCTGAAGGTGATACGGTTATGGCGAATGCGAGATCATTCGCTATTCCTGTAGAGGCCAATGCCGACTATACAGTGAGCTTTTATACGAAGGGAACTAAAGGAGAACGCGTGAAGGTCTCTATCTGGACGGGAGTTTGGCCGGTTTGGCCGGTTTCAAAAACAGTCATTCTGACAGACGCGTGGGAACGGCACACATTCCCGTTCACCGCGCCGAATGCTATTGTATCTGTCACTTTCGCTGCAGCCCAAGGCAAAGCCAACTTTGATGCATGGATCGATGATGTTCAGGTTGAAGTTGGGAAAGAAGCTGGCGGGTTCACCCAAAAACCGCTGCAGATGGAATTAATTACCGGCACAACAGGCGACAATATGTTCGAACCTGATGAAAATGTTAAAATGAAGCTTCTCGTCAATGCATTTCAAAAATCCAGAGGAATACTGACGTACACCATTGTTGATTTTTATAAAAAAATAATTCTATCCAATAACAGTACCATTGCACTGGAGAATAATACCGGCGCCGCAATCGCCATTGATCTAACCGATCAGCTGGGAGAAGGCCGTTCGGGGCTGTATCTCATGAAATGCACATATCAACTTGATGATGGATATATGGATTATGATTATTTCCGTTTCGGTATACGAAAAAGTCATACGGTCACAAACAGACACGAAAACCTGTTCGGATATTACAGCATATGGAAAAGCGCTCCGAATGAAATAATCGGCATGGAAAGATCAAAAAAAATGGGACTCGGCTCGTTCCAGATCCACTCGGGCAATGAATCAATATCGCGGGAAATGAATGATCTCGCGGGAAAAAATAATGCAACCGTAATGTGCGTACCCTATCCCGGCTCATTCTTAAAACTTGTTACTATGCGGGAATATAAACCCGGGATGAATATCGATCTTGAAAAGCTTGGGAATGCTGTCTTTGCCAGAGTCAAAGAAATGGATTATATTAACTACTGGAAACTCGCCAACGAACCTGATCACCGGATATTTGACAGTCAGGAACAGACCGATATTTTCATGAAGATACTGCTGTGTATAGCGGAAAATGTACGAAAGGCGAATCCGAAAGCAAAAATACTGTCGCCCGATCCGTCCAATATGTACCCGGGGAACGGCATTAATGAGATTAAAGTCATGCTGCAGAACGGACTTTTGAAATTGTGTGACATTATCGCGATTCATCCTTACCGGCCAAGACCTGAAGATCCGGATTTTGACGGACATACGAAAATATTCCTCGCTATGCTTGCGGAATACGGATATACAGGCGATATCTGGTTTACAGAAGGGATCGATAATATGCCGTACCGCATTGCGCAATATGGTTTGGAACCGACTCGCCTGAACGATCACTATCGCGGAGGGCCGCTTTCATACGATATCGGGCTTGGAGAACAAATATCTGCCGCATACCAGTCCCGAATGTGGCTTGTAGCTCTCAAATATGCATCCAGAGTTAAAGTACTTGCCGGGCTACACAGGGATCATATCATGGATCTTGCGTGGACGCCTTATGCCGGTTATTGGTCGGTCAATACACTTGCGAATATTCTCGGCAACGCGGATTTTGTCAGAGATGTGAATATCAGCTCCAAGGTGCGCAGCTATTTATTTATTGATGAGAAAAATCGCCAGGTATTTGTATTCTGGAATATCGACGCCAAGATCGATGACGGTCTTGAGCAGCCCGTACGTCTTTCCCTGCCTTTTCAGGAGAATGACGTTAGGGTGTTTTCGCTCATGGGGGCAACAATCGCCCTTGATAACGGTACGCTCCCCGCACTTCCTGTACCGACGTTCGTCAGGGCAGACAAGATCTCTGCTGCCGAGTTAGATAATAAACTCGCACAAATCAAGGTCAGCGGCGATGTAAGCACCGCAGTGAACATCAAGATCAACATGCAAGATGCAAATACAGCGACAGTTGCTATTGACAACAATACTTCCCGAAAACTGAACGGTAATACCGCCATATTTGTGAATGATAAAAAAATATTAACTGAGAGCATCAGTCTCGAACCGGGAAAGGGGATATCCCTCACCGTTCCCGCACTTTTGCCTGAACAACAATTAATAAAACTTCCAGTCAGAGCAGAATTTGTTTCGAGCGACCGGACAGTGGAGCGGACTTTTTCAGAAACGCTGAGGATCATGATTATAGACCGGATAAAAAACAGCATCACGATTGACGGCGATCTTTCCGATTGGGGGGAAAACAAAGGCATAACAATAGCAAACCGCTTCGTCGATTTTTCTCCGCCGAAAGGAAAGGAAAAGATCGGCTGGAAAGGGGAACAGGATCTTTCGGCAAAATTATTCTGCGGCTGGGATGAGAGCGGACTCTATCTCGCTTTTGATGTAACGGATGATGTTGTTTCACTGCCGCCGGAAGTAAAATATGGCTGGCAGTACGACAGTGTGCAGCTCTATTTTGATACGTTCTGCGATGCAAAGAATCATCCGGAGCGCAATGGATTTGACAATAATGATTATAATTATGATATCAGCACGGCCGGCAGCGAAACGGTTGTTCAGCGTGCAGTAGTCCCGGAATGGCAATTGTGTTTTTTAAAAAAAGGGCCGGCAAACGAAGTAAAACGCGCCTTCAGGAAGAATGTAAAAGGATATACGTATGAATTATTCTTCCCGGCAAGCGAAATCGCGCCTTTGAAAATAAAAAAAGGCAGCATCTACGGATTCGCATGCCTGATCAATGATAATGATAACGATTTCCGAAAAAGAGGATTGACGCTCACTCCGGAAAACACCGAGCCGTTCATGCGCCCGGAGCTATATCCCATCGTAATATTACGATAAATATGTTTTACGCATTGCCGCTTTGTTCTGTACAGAAAAGAATCCGCAGATAATAAACGTGAATCTAAAAGGACTTGAAGAAATAAAAGAAGTAAAATGGTTGCCTGTAAATTTCAAAGGGACTAAAAAGCTATCCGTAAAACATTATGGAAAATCCATGAAGATTGAAATTTCCCGGTACACAACTGCATCTATTCTGATTTTTAAATCAGTATTATATTAAAAAAAACCCCCGAGGCAGAGCCTTGAGGAATTAAACCCGCCAGGATTAAAAACTAAAAAAATAGTAAACTTGAGTTAAGAACCTCTATTGATTGTTCCCGGTATTTGTAAGTACTTTCGCTTCTGCCTGGGTAACGAACATAACTTTTTTATTTTATCGGGTTTTGTCAAAAAAACGCCTGACTGCCCCCTTTTTTTGAAAGCTTTTTTGTCCACTATTAAATCGTATTTGTCTATGTTTATTATACATTAAAGTATTATTATATAATAAGAATAATATATTTCTATGATTTAGCTATCTCAAGGGGGTGGTAAATATAACTTATAGCTGTTTAATTTTAATTTAATCATAATATTTATTGAAATATTAAATAGTATTCCATATAATGTAAATGGAAGGATATTCATTTTTACTTGTTAAAATATGAAAAACAAATACAACGTTTTCATTTTTACTGCATTAATTTTACTATCATATTCATCAT
>Ga0209416_1001563_pt1 | contig 15224 bp, 26 predicted proteins | sample RifGroF1_FD_184001 | JGI IMG/M metagenome (GOLD analysis project Ga0209416, IMG submission 184001) | Groundwater microbial communities from Rifle, Colorado, USA - Groundwater F1 (SPAdes) (version 2) | ecosystem: Environmental > Aquatic > Deep subsurface > Groundwater | place: Rifle, Colorado...
TGATAAGGTAACGCCCCGTCAAGGCTTGCACCTCTGCCACTGACCCGTAACTGTTCGCGTTGAGTGCCATGGTCTAATCGTCCAGGTAAATCCAAACGTTGATAATATCGCCGGTGTTAGCCTGCGCCACTGTGACTTTCAGGAAGTCATCGACCGCGATTTTGTCATGGGTAGTAAGATCGCTGCCGTCCGTGTTGAGGTGCTCCAGGGCGCGCGGGAAGTACCAGCCATCCGTTGCGCTGTTGGCTTTTGCCAGGATGGTTGTCGCGGGCGGTTTGGGGGAAGTGCCAAGCGTCGCCAGTGTTACATCGGTTGTCGCTGGATCATCGCCCACGTATTGCACATAGACCGCGTGCACCTTGCCGCAAACTTGCATGCTGCTTGTCACGGTTGCCGCGCCGCTGCCATCTACGCCAGTGCAGGCGGGAGTAGTGATCGGGCCGAAGAGGCGGGCGCTCATAACTTGCGCTTCCCTTTCGCTTTCGCCGGGTTGGTGATCTTCATCTCGACCGCGTCGGCCTTCGGCGCTGGCTGCTGCTCTTGTTCTGGCTCCGGCGCCTCTACGCCGTGCGGCTTATGCTCGACTTCCAGAAACGGATTGACGCTGATTTCGTGCTGCGCCCATGCCGGAACGTCTTGCCACTCGCGAGTAAACATGATACCCGCGCTGCGAATACTCGGATAATTGCTACTTGCTTTGACTCTGGCTCTCATCTGCTAACTCCAAGCCAAGCGACGCCAGAGAGACGGGGAGAGCGTCCCCCTGGCGGTCTTGAATAGTGATAATCATCGTCTCTAAGTTGACATCAATCTGCTGTGTCATATCTACACCCATGCCGCACGCGCACCCGTCTACAAACTGTTGTAGCTGGTTCTGTAGCGCCATGATCTGCGCTTGCACCTGTCGGATGTGCTTTTGTGCGTAGAGGGGTAGGGATAACTCAGTCATTTGATCCTACGAAATATCAACGATGATATAGCCTGTCTCACCGCCCACATTGACCTTGACTTTGCGAGTCGCGGTGAATGTGTAGTCGCCGTTGACATTATCGCCAACCATGCCCGATGCCGTTGCGATCGTGAACAGGTTTGTGATCTTGTTGCCAGCGTAGATATAAAAGGCGTTATCGAGCGTGGTGCTGCCGTTGTTAGTCATGTAGACCAACTCAGACAGGCCAGCCGTCACGGTCTTCGCAAGCTGGCTATCAAACCAGGCCGCATTGACGTGAGAGACTGCGGTATAAGTGCCGCCGTCTGCAATCAGGCCGTAAATGCCCGAGATCATGATCCCGCTGCCGTTGAGGGTGCCCAGGTTGCAGGCTTGCCCATATGTGCCGATCACCGAGCCGCTGGTCATGGTGTACGACGCCGCCAGGCGACAAACGCCGCCCACGCCGCGCACACCCATTCCACTCGACGCGGTGGGGATATGGTCAACGGTCGTCTCAATCCCAAAGTGCGTACCAGTCGTGGGGTTCGGCTCGCTTTTGACTTCCAGGGCGTAACCGGTCGTTGACGGGCGATTGTGGATTTTACTCACACCATCGGTAGCCTGAAAAACGGTCTGATCGGTGTCGTCGCCGGTCAGGCGCAAGCGCCCCAAGTTAGTAAGTCCTACTGCCATAGTATTTTCCTTTCAGGGCAGGTGTTACCCTGCCCCGTGTCGGCCAATCGGCCTAAGTGTTGCCCAGGAAGGCCAGGCGGGGGTCGCCAAACACTACGTTGTAGCGCCCGTAGAATTTGAAGTAGTACTTGCCGCCATCGGGGCCGTCAGGGTCGAACCAGGCGTCCTGCAAGAACGGCTCTTCGCGCATGACAACCGCCAGCGGCTTCGCGCTCTCGTTGCTCGCCAGGCCCACCCATGCGGTGCTATCCATGTACGGAGAGACGATATAGGACATGCGCCCCGCGTAGGGGTTGGTAGCGCGATTGCCGGTTGCGTAGTCTTCGGTGTTGCCGGTGATCTGGGCCGCAATGCGCTCGTAAGCCGGGGGTACAACCAAGAGATCATAGTTGCAATCGGTGTACTCGCCGCCCTCATCGGTGAAGGCCTTCGCCAGATTGTAGTTGGTCTGGAAGTTGTCCAGGGAGAGTGACAGGGCAAAGAGGTTGTCATAGGTGCTGGCTGCGCCGTTGGGGTGGGCGTTGGCGAAGAAGTTGCCGCCGTCATAGGCCAGGCCGTAGGTCGTGCCGTCGCCGCCGTTGAGGGCCTGGAAAACGAGCTTGTTGATCGCCTTCTGAAAGTTCTCGCCCGCGCCGCGTACTTTGCGCAGCAGCGTGCCGCCGGTCTTGTCATCCTGGACGGTGTTGTAACTGATTCCGACTTTCAAGACCCAGTTGCGGGGCTTGACGGCCATAGCGCGCTCCGAGAAGTCCTGCAAAGGCCCCATGTTTTTGTCTTCGACGGGCATGGGCGCGCCACCCAAGTCAACCATTTCGATGCTTGCGCTATCCATAACAATCCGCTCTGCAACGCGCTGCCAGGGCATATCGGCGCGAGACGTTGCGGCCAAAAAGCCCGCACGTGCGCCTACGACTAAGTGCTGAGGAACGTTTCCACTAATCATGATGTTTTTCCTTTATGCCCCGGTGCAAACCTGGGTTACCAGCTTGACGAAGGCGTAGCCGTCTTCAACAAACTGCAAAATCCCGATGTACGGGATGTCGGCGACGGACGCGACCAAAACCAACTGGTTTCCTTCGCTCAGATAGATGCCCAGGCCCGCGCTTGCGTTGGTCAGGCTGGTGTTGTTCTTGAAGCCCAGGATCGTGGGCTCAACCCAGGCGTTGACGCCAGTACCCAGGATGGTCTCGGCGGTGGAGATGGCGAACGATCCGCCTTCCATAGCAATACCCATAAACACATCGGTGCTGGCGACTACCGGGCTGGTGATGGTGTGGACGGGGGTCAGATTGACAGTGTCCGCGCTCTGGTCGATAATCAGGGCTTCGCCCCGGTACCAGGTCTGGGCAATGGACGAGTCCAGGATAAACTTGTGAGTGTATTCTGCGCCGTACACCCGAAGCGGCTGGTCGCTGGTAATAGCGGTCATTTGCGTTTTACTCCTTGATAAATTCGGTCAGGTTGTAATCTTCCATCGCCCCAAGCTCGACGGCGTTGGCCTTGAAAAAGTCCTCTTTAGAGAGTCCTTGTTCTATCCAGGCTTTGAGCAGGGGCTTGATATTATCCGGGAGTTGCGCAGTACCTTGCTGGACGCGACTATGGCCCAGCTCTGCAAACGAGAGCGGGCTGCGGGTAGCGGCTGCGGTCAAGATGTCTGCGGCCTCTGGATACAAGTCAGCCGGGAGTTTGCCGAGAAAAGAGACGAGCGCGTCATGCGCAATCGGCAAACCCTGCGGCTGTTCTGGCGTGCCACCGATAAGACGGGCCGCCAGGGTGGTGATATTCTCGGCGTGCTGGCGCTCTGCCAGGATCACCGCTGCGCGCTCTTCTGCGCGCTGATTGATTGCGAGTTGGATGTCCGGGCTGGACAGGTCAACCGCCACTACCGGCGTAACAAATTCGGGCGCCGGTGTCGTGCTTACCGCTAATTCTGCTGGCATAGTTGTGTCTCCTTGTGCGTCCGACTGTGGAGGAACAGCCGGGATAACTTCGGGCTTGCCCAGCCCGGACAACATGGTTTGAAGTTTATTGATAAGTCCTTCTAAGATGCCTACCGGCGCTTCGGCATACGTCTGCATCTGGCTGGATAACTCGACGGGCCGAAGCAAAATCTGGTGGTTCGCGTTGCGCGTCGCCGGCCAGTTGGTGAGTGATCCACCGATAATGACCTTGGCTTCGATGTCAATCGTCGGGCTGAAGAAGCGCATAACGTCGCTGCCAATCGCGCCGCGCCCTAAGTCATTCCAGCGGGGGGTGAATTCGATTACGTCCCGCCCTTCTGCCTGCGCCACATCTACAATCCAGCCCGCCGCCTCTTGGCTGTTGTGGTTCATGGTGTCAATCGGAAAGCCGACAATTTGCCCGCTGGCGTCCATTGTGCTGGCCAGCGCCAGGCGGGTGTTGCGCACGTAATCGGGGAGTTCTTCAGGCAAAAAGACAGTCTCTCTGCCCCACATATCCACGAAGCGCCCAGCCGCCATGCCGTCAAAGCTGCGGGGTAGGCCGTCGCTCATGCTCAAATCGGTAAAGCTGAAATTGGTTACTGTCATTGGTTCACCTCAACAAAAAAGCCCGTCACTGAGGACGGGCCATAGTTCGGGCGGTTCTGTTGTTTGCCGGGTTGCGAGTGCAAGCGGGCTAAATTTATTATACGCTCATTCTTTCTCGGACGCAATAGGCATACCGTCCTTTTGCATGTACTTCTTTTCGATTGCCGAACAAATCATAATCAGCGCGCGCCTAACGATTATCCAGAATTCTGCCTCACTCATGATTACACCGTGAAGATTTCGCCTTTATCGCTAAAAAGTACGTGCTGGCAACGGAAACCTCCGCACTCGTATTGACTATTACCGGGCTGCCCAGGGATGAGTCCGTGATTTTTCCACCACGACGCGCGGTGTCTTGCGCCCTTGAGTTTCTGACAGGTATCGCAACTCTCTTCGCCATCGCTACCACCAAACGTGAGCATTTGGTTTTTAGCACCTCTGATTTTGCCTTCGCTGTACACCGCGTCCAAGGTGCGCGCATACCCAGCCGCCCGCGCATCGCCCACGCCAGCGAATAAGTTTTCGGCCTGGCGGTTCTCTTTCTTCGCTGCCTCATCTTCGGCGCGCTGCTCTGCCTTTAGTTCTTTGAGTTGCTGCCATAGCATATCGGAGAAACCGCGCTCCGCTTCTGCCTTTGCATTGACCCAGGCTAAATCATCGCCCTGCGCTGGCACTTCGCCGCCGCCGTCTTCCAGCCCTTGCTCAAACGCCGGGTAGAACGCCTCTTGAATGGCGCGCTTGAATGCGTTTTGATAGGTGGTGACCTTGACATTATCGCTGTACAGGTAGTCATTTATCAGGCCGGAAATGGTCGCTGTGTAGACATAGCGAATAGGCGCGTAATCTCCTAGCGCAAGCTGCGCCAGTGCCAGGTCAAAGACGGTCGCGGTGTCACTTGGCTGGCTTGTCATCTTGGAGTTCTCCGGAAACTTCAAGCGCAACACCGCGCATAGCTAGAACGAGCTTGACGGTAGGCGCTCTGTCACCCGCCGAGAGCGACCATTCAACGCTATAGCACAGGATTTCTTCGCCCGTCTCGGTGTTGATTACGTGGGTGTTTTTGGGCGTTCCGTCACTGATGATTTTGATTTTCATTGCTCTCCCTCTTGCACCTTGCGAAAGATCATCTTGTATTCCGGTTGGTTTTCGCTATACTCGTAACTAACGATGTACTTTCCGGCGGGTACACCCGGTATCGTTTCGCCGTCTACGGTCACCCGAAAAGCCGAATCGGTGCACATAAACGCCTCTCTTGTGGATACCGGGCCGGTTAATACAACCTTATCGTTGTCCTGCTTGTCGCTCATGCCTTCCTCCCAAGTCTTGCAAACTCTGCCCGACTGTGCAACCGCGCCCACTCGCGATATCTTATCAGCGCCTGTTGCACCGTCTCGGCTGTTGACTCTGCATCATCTTGCACGCCCGCGCTCTCTGGCTGTTCCTCTGGCGCTTCGTTGGTGTCTGGTTCGTTGCGCTCGCGCCGTTCGCCAGCGGGCAGGCTTTCGGGCAAGAAGCCAGTCTGTTTGCGGATCGCTACCTGGTCTTCGTCGCCCATGTCAAGCACCTGTGACAACGGGACCAACAGCGCGCCCAACTTGCCCAGCTCGACTTTGTTGATCGGGTCAGCTTTCAGGCGCGGCCGTTTCGTCATGCCGGGGAATTGATTCCAGATAAAAAGCCGCCTGCCAACTTGCGAGTCTATCTGGTCGACAAAACCCTCAATCATTGCGTTATAAGTGCCTATAAACATGCCGCTGCTGTCTTGCATCGCAGAGTAACCGCCCACGCCACCCACGCCCGCAATGGCAACCCACTGCATGTTGTAGACCATCAACTTCAATAAGCCGAAATAACGGATTGCCTCAAGGATCGCCGGGGCTGCCTGGAATGGTACATCCTTGAGTTCGCCGGTAACGCCCTTCGGCCAGGCGGCGTAGTTGCCTTCTTGCGCGCTCATAATCGCCCGCGCCGCCCGCTTGATTTCCGCTTTGTCTGCGGGGGTCAGCGTATTCTCGGCTACCACATCAAGATAGCCGGCCGCGTGCTCAAAGCCGATACCCTGGACAATCTCCAAGCCGTATTTGATCCTCTCCAGTCGCCACACCGCTTCGAGCGGCGTCAGCCCTTCGGGGTTGTGCGCATCGCCTAACGTAATGTGCAGGCTGTTCTCAAGTGGCAACAACACTTGCGGGTCGGGAGATGACCATTGCCACATCCCCTGTAGCGTGCCATTGTCGGCCATTTGCCACTTGTAGAACGAGCTGCTATCTCGCCACGCGAGACGCCGCACGCCGATGCGGTTATCGTCGTATTGACTGCGCCAGGGGTCGCCGCCTGGCGGGCGCCAGGCCGGGTTACGGAAGCCGGGTAGGACCTCCCACCATCCCCAGCCGAAGAAGGGCACGTTGCCCACCAGGCTTTCCAGGAACGCACTTACGCCGCCTTCGATGTCTTGCAACACCGAGTCTGCAAACTCTGCCGCCTGCTTATCCCCGTCCGTCGGGTTGTCGGGCAATTCCCACCGAAGCGAGACAGAACGCGCCAGGCTGGTGAAGGCCACGCGCACAACGCTAACCTCTGGGTCACTGCGCCGCATCCGAGAGTATAGGGGCTGCACGGCAGGCCAGAATAGTTGTGTACTGTAGGCTTCCTCAACGTAGCCGCTAAATTCTTTCAGTCCATTGTAGCCAAGTTCGTTGTAATTCATAATTCCTCACTTCCAGGGGCTAACGTAATCGTCAACCTTGCCAAGCTCGTTCACGTCGTCCCATTCGGCGTGCATGTCCATGTCGCCTTCGTAGGCGTACCGCCCAGCGTCGATTAGATGATTGTTGCGGTCAACTGGTACGCGCATCGCTACGCCATTTTTATCTTCGCGCCATTTGTATTGTCTAAATTCGTTGATCGTATTGACACATGACGGGTCGATTATAACCTTTTGCTGCTGTAGCCACTGGACGCCATAGATAACCGAGTCCTTGCCCTTCGCTGCGCCCAGTGCCCGGACGCCGTGCTGGACAAGCTCTGCAATACTCTTAGGCTCCGCGCTGTCACAGATAATATAGTCGTCACCGCACAAGCGCTTGAGTTCAATCGCCAGCAGGTCGTTTGTCAGCCCCTTCTCGTACAGCTCATCAAAGATGTAAATCGTCTTGCGTGCCCGGTCATAGTGCGAACGGTGTAACGCTGCCGGGTCGCTGCTAAAACCGAAGTCTAGCCCGTTGCGCCGGTTTGTAAATTGCGCACGCATCCCGCTCAAATCCTGTACCGCCCAGTTGGTGAATATGACATTGCCGAGTACGCCCCAATTGCCCAGGGTGTAGACTGCGCGGAAATAGGAGTCCGTCTCGCCTTCCAGGTCGCGCACGTCAGCCGGGGTCAAGAAGCGGTTGTGAATGTACCAGGTCTTGAGTATGCTCAGCTCATCGCCCCGGTATTCCGTCTGGGTGTCAGCCCAGCCGATGCCTGAAAAATACTCGTTGTAAATCCAGTGATTTTGTAGCACCGGATTGAATAGCAACACCAGGCGCTTTGGGTATCTTTCATCGCCGCCGCGCTGCCGTTTGTAAAGCTGCTTGACGGTGTTCCTGTCTGTTTCCGTCGCCTCTTCAACGACGATATCAGTGATAGCGCCCTTCGCTGGCGTGATGGATTTGACCTTCTCAATATCGTCCAGCCCGCCGAATAGGATCTGGTAGCCATTGACGCACGTAATCACCATGTCGCTTTTGTTGACGCTGAACAGTGCGCCGACTCCCCAATCAGAAATCACCTTTAGCACTTCGTTGAATACTGAATTGCGAATTGTGCGCGCGACCCGCCGACAAATAAGGTAATTCCTGCCGCCGCGCAAAATATCGTAAATAGGTCGCTGCCCAACTGCGAACACGCTTTTACCAGAGGAAGATCCGCCGTAAATGATCTGAGTGCGCGCCATGTTGTCAAGGTGCGGGTAGTACACATCGTTATAGACGCCGGTCTCAATCTCGACTTTCATCTTTGCCCCGCGCCCTGACGTGGATAACTTCTATCGCGCCGCCATCTTCCCCCGTCACTTCGACCCGCTCAGTATAGCCGCGCTTTTTGCCGATGGTCTTGAGTGCCATCGCTACCGCCCAGGGTTCGCCCGCTAGAATGGCTTGCTTGAATTTAGCCTCTGCCAGGTCGACCAGTTCAACCCGTGACGACTCGACAATCTCTTGAAGGTATGCCGTTGCTTTGACCCGGTTCTGTACCGTGTTATAGCTCACGCCCAAACGACGCGCCGCGAGAGATACCAGGCCGTTGGTTTCCTTCAACGCCTGTGCTATCTGTTCGTTACTGGTCTTTGGTAGGGCTGGCATAAATCCTCACAATGTCACTAACTCCGGCGTCTTGCCTGTCATCTGCGACCATCGCTCAAGCGTCACCGCGATGTACTTGGGGTCTTTGTCTATCCCGCGACCGCGCCGCCCTAATCTTTCACAGGCCGCGATTGTCGTTCCGCTTCCGCAGAATGGGTCATAAATCAGATCTCCGGGGGTGCTGCTGTTTGTGATTGCCTTCTCTGGCAATTCGACGGGCTTTTGTGTCGGATGTTCTTTGTCGCTCCGCATTGGGCGGTCAATTTCCCAAACCGTGCTTTGGGTGTGGTCGTCGCAAAAATAATGGGCTGCGCCATCTTTCCATCCGTATAAAATGGATTCGTGCTTCCAATGATAGTCTTGGCGACCAAATACCGCGTTCTGTTTCGCCCATACAATACATTGTCGCAAGATGAAAACCTTATCGATGGCATTCCTGAATTGTGTCTCCGTGCGCCCCGCCGGGGCGCACACATAGAACACAGCTCCACCGCTCATTGCTAAAGCCATAGACGAAAACCACAAGAACAAGCTTTCGTCAAATTCTTCATCGCTCATACAATCGTTTTCAATGCGCGGGCCTTTGCTGAAGTTCTTCTCGTCGCGCGGGTCGTGGGTTCCGCCCACTATTGCCACGTTATAGGGTGGGTCCGTGAACACCATATCCGCCTTCTCTCCCCCCATCACCCGCGCCACTACTGCCGCGTCGGTGCAATCGCCACAGATTACCCGATGGTCTCCCAGGCTCCACAACTGCCCCGACTCCACACCCCACTTTACCCGCAGTTCTTCGGCGCGGTCAATCTCTGCGCCGGGGTCATCTGGCGGGGGCGCGCCATAATCCAGGCCGTTAGACTTTGCCAACTCGCTCAGAAACTCTTGCACCTGCTCGTTATCGGTATTGACCATGCGCAGCAATTCGTCTAACTTTGCCTTGTCGGTGCCAGCCATCGCCGCTATCGGGTCAAGGCTCATAAGCGCCTGCGCTTCTTCGGCCTCTGTCAAGTCAACGTAAAGCACCGGTACAAGCGGCTCATTATTGCGCATGGCAAGCTGTACGCGCAAATGCCCGTCAACTACATGCCCGGTCAGGCGGTTGACGATAATCTGTTGTATCCAACCAATGGTATCCAGGCTGCCTTGCAGCGCGTTCTGTTGGCCGCCTGGATGAATACGAAAGTTGTCAGGATGGGCTAACAATTGCGTTGGGTCTACGTTGTCGCTGCCAATGATCCGGTTAGCCCATCCATGAGCGGGACCACCTCCATTGACTTTACCGCTTCCGTTTTTGCTTGCCATCTTTATGCGTCCTCTTGCTAAATCTACGCCGCCGCCATCGTTCGGGCGTGCGCTTGCTCATTCGCTAGTTCTCCGAGTACATCGGCGGGAGCATAAACACCCGCTGCTTTTGTATTTCAAACGCGCCGAGTCGGAATGGGTTCTCGATCCCGCTTCTGTCCATGTCGCGGCGCATAACGGCGCAGCTCTGTATCTTTGCCCTACGCGCGTGCTCGATAGAATTGTATACCCTGATAAGCCTGGCCATGTCTGCGATGGTGTAATATTCGTCTCTCATTCGTTCGGTATCCAGCCGTGTCCACAGCGCGGGCAGATTATCACGCCCTCGGGCGGGTTCGCGCCGAAGTAATCGCCCACCGCGATTGCATCGCCATTCCAGCGGTTGTAATCTACGGTAGATATCCCGCCTGGGCCGTTCAGGCCAGGCCAGGCCGTGATCTTGTCCGCTGTTTGGTGGATCAACCAGGTATTGACGCCGGTCGGCTTGATGGGCGGCTCTTCTTGCTCTTGCGTGCGGTCGCCCAGGTAGTCAGCCAGCCACCAATCATACTCATTTCGCCACGCGCCGGTAGTGGTATGTTCGTTGATCCAACCCGCCCGGCTGTAGACTATCGGGTCTTTGCCCGTCACCTGCTTGACCCGCTCGCACCATGCGATAGCGCAGGTCGTGATTGTGATCCTGCTGTAATTGTGATCTAACTCCAGGTCCAACACAGGCGCGGCTCCCGTCCAATCTTCGGTTATGGCTAAATAGTTGTCGGCCTGGCGTATGGCATTCTCGCCAGGATATAAGACGTGGTAGGGTAGCTGGAATATGCCAGCCTTGCGGCATTCGGCCATGTTGTATAAGCCGAAGGGGTCACGGTAGCCCCATGATATGCTTGCCCGGATACCAGCGAACACGACTAGATTGTCTTTCGCAACCTGCCAGGATACCAGGCCGTTATAACGGCTAACGTCAATACCAAGGGCTTCAAGGGTCATAGCATCGCCGCCTGTTCTGCCCGTTCTTCGTGCCTAAATAATACCGGTTGCAATTCAGCCCGCGCAATCCTGCGCTTTGCAATCTCAAAGTACCCGTGTTCCGTGTCGCTATCACTGCCGATGAAGTTGCGCCCGGTCTCTACGCAAGCGACTCCCGTTGTACCGCTGCCCATGCAAAAATCAAGCACCACATCGCCGGGGTTGGTGTAGGTGCGGATAAGGTAGGCGTACAGCGCGACGGGCTTTTGGGTGGGGTGATTGTTGTCGTAATTTCCATTCGAGAAAGCAATAACGGAATTTGGGTAACGCCATCCGTCGTTTTCTGAAATATAATCATGGTTGCTTGGTCTTCCTATTCCACCCCACTTATGCTTTGTTTCAACGTTGTTGAATTTTTTGTAAGGTTCACCGGGTTGCATCTGGGGGTTATACGTCATCCTGTTCTCGTTCTTTCCGTCGTGCGCTACACTTCCGCCGGAAAATACTACAATATTTTCGTGCGATTTCAACGGCGCATTTTTTGAATGCAGAAAGCCGGATGGCATAGGCTTATCCCACACCCATTCATACTTAAACCACTCCAAATTGCTCATCACCAGTTTGCTTGTAAATGGCTGGCTCGCCGTTGTCACAAAAGCGCCACGCAGCTTTAGTACCCGCTTCACGCCCGCCCACATTGGCGCAAACGGAATAATCTCATCCCAACTGCAAGCGGTCGTGCCATAGGGCAAATCGGTAATGATTGCGTCAATGCTGCCCGGCTCCAACAGGTCAAGCAGGGTCAACGCGTCCAGGTTGTACAGGGTTGCGGTCATGGCGTCCCCCAATCTTTGCGCGCGTGGGTCTGGTTCAGCGGGTCTGTAGCGTCTCTCGCTGGCGGCTTGACCGGCACATGCCCCAGGCTTTGCACCTGCTTTACCAATCTATCAGCCCAATCAGTCAGGCGCTCGATCTCTTTTTGCTGTTGGCCTACATGGGTTCTCAGTTCGCTAAGTTGTAGCAGGGCGTTGATCAGTTCGCGTTCCAACGTCTCTACGCGTGTCTGGAGTGGGTCGATAAGCGGCATACGCCGCAATGACCGATAAAGCGCCGCAACGCCGACCACGATAGCGAGTAATGATAATACTCCGTCTATGCTCATTTTCCACCCCGTAGGTGATACAGCCGCTCAATAAGGATCGCACTGGCAAGCAGCGCAAATAATAGCAGTGTAATCGTCGGGCGCACAGCAGCGCGACCAAAAGCCGTATAATCTATCGGGGCAATGATACCGAAGATGTCAAGCAAAACGTAAGAATAAACACTCGCGGTTGCGGCGCCAGGGATAAAGTACATCCAGCGCAGCCAGCCGTGCATGCGCAATGACAGCATGACTATCACCAGGGAAAGCCCGGTGATTATTACCGCCATGACTGCCGCTAACATGTCCATTATCGCACCTCTGGCGGGTCGCGGCGAAACAGGGACAACAGTCTATACCACAATTTACGCAAGTATGCCATAAATTTATTATACGCTTGTTTTTGTCAATGTGCAACAAAAAGACCCCCGAAGGGGTCTTAGTTGGTGGTGGATGGTGGGTTACTTGTTCTTAGGCTTCGCGCCCGCGCCGCCGCGCCGTCCGCCGTGTCCGTTGAGGATAAACTTCTTCACCTCGGTCGACTCGCCGTTGATCTCGACGCGCATGATATGCACCGTCCAACCATCGCCGTACTGATGGCGTGCTTGCGTCTCAAGCTCCCGGATGTTCGACGCATGCCCGATGGTCATTGACGCGCCGTCGCCGTTCTGCACCCATGCATAGTAATGCTGCTTTTCCATGTCATTTTCTCCCGTTTTGCTACCTGGTTTAGAGGTCGATCCGTGCGATTTCTACGGTCTCGGTCGTCTCGCCAAAAACTAACTTGCCGTCCTGCGCCTTGCTGGTCCCGGTGACGGTGGTCTCGGTGATGATAATCTGGCGGCCCTGGCGGGTGATCCGTGCAATGGTCTTGCTGCTTGGGGTGCGGTTGATTACTGCGCCCTCTTTGATCATCATTCCGGCAAATTCCTGGTCGGTCATGCTGGTGTCATTTTTGCCGTGAGCGTATTCTGTAATTTTTTCCTGTGCGTTCATTTTCATTTCTCCCGTTTGTTTTTGTTCTTGACTATATATACATTATATATTCAAGTAGCTTGATTGTCAAGCACCAATCTGGCAATTCTCAAAACTGCAACTATTCGCAAACAAAAAGCCCGCATAGAGGGAGTCTACGCGGGCCGGTCAGCAAGGTGAGGTGCTGACTAAGGGGATTATAGCACATTTGCGCGCCACTTCTCAAGCTTTATGCGCTCTTCGTTGCCATCAATCCACCCCGTATTATTCAGCCAGTCACAAAGCATGTTGCCGACATAAATCATAGTGCCATACTCAAGGTTACAATCGCACCCCATTTCATACTGGATTTGGTCTACTGTTGGCGCACCATCGTCGGCAATAAAGTGATTTTCTACCCCTTCAAACCAAACAGGTTCGCCGCAGGCCGGGCATTTCACGGGAGACGCCTGGGTAATGGACACGTCAATGATCTTGGATTTCATCATGATCCCACCTGCTTGCATTTTCGGAGATAGTTCATCGGGTTTCGTTTTCATTTCATTCCGCGTCCTTTAGCGCCCAGGCACCCGGAATACTAAATATAGCAGTCAGCGTGATTTGTTCGCCCCAGATCAGCCCAAGATCCTTGACTCTCTCTTTCTTCTCTGATGTCGCCACGGTTACTGCAAGATTAGAGTCGTATATCTCTGAGCCGATCTTGATGAAAAATTGTTTCTTCATCGCTTCGTATGTTTTGACGCCATATTCCCGCGGCGCTCTATCGGGAATAAAGCACTGATAGGCTATTCTAGTACCACTCTTTATTTCAGTCATCATCCCACCACCTTGCAATGGATCGCCGTTCCCGTCTTGCCCGGGTTGCGCTCCCTGAACGCGTCCCCGCCGCCCGCCTGGTTCTTGACGATCTGCTCAATCGCCGCATCTATGCAGGCCTGGCACTGGCAACCATGACGCCCGTTTTTGTCCGCTTTGCATGGTGCCGCCGGTCGCTTCACGTTCGCGATTGTGCCGCGTCTCTTCGGTGCTGGAGCTGGCTTCGGTTGCTTCGCTGGTTTCGCCGTGCAGTCATGGCATTTGGGCGCGGCGGCGTCTTTGTGGCCGCCACATGTACAGCGCGTCCCGTTGGCACTGGCGCGCAGTCGGTGCTCACGTTTTGCGGTGTAATCACAGCAGCGGTCGCTACAAAAGCGGGGCCGGTTGTGCGGTAAGGGATTGTTGCAGCCTGGACGGCTGCATGTTGGGGCGGTCATTTCCCCACCGCCGCGCCAATCTCCAACAGCGCCACGCCAATCAGCGCGGCAAGGATAGGCCCCAAGATCATGATTGCAATCATCCTAGCACGTCCTCAAATGTTGACAGCACACTATGCCAAATGCGCATCTTGACGCCATGCTCTGCAAGCGCCGTTTGCATCTTAGCCTCTTTCTCGGTCAGGTCTTCGCCGGGCTGCTTGACTTCTGCCAAGTGGATGACGCCACGAAAGATAACGATCAGGTCAAAGCCCACCGCGAAGGCGCTGACAACAATCACCAGCGCGCCCACCTTGCGCAGTGCCTGAATAATCTCGCCCTGGTTTTTATCGGGTTTGCCCATTGGGATTGTTTTCATAATCCCTGCCGCTTTCGATCTGCCGCCACGTGACAGTTCGGGCATAATACCCGCAAATCCTGCGGGCGTTCGCGTCCAAGGTTGGCATAGTTCAGGTGGTGTACTTGGAGACGCCTACCCGAATAACCGCATTCCTGGCAACGATTACGCGCTGCGCTGATTGCGCCAGTCCTCACCCGCTTCCAGGTGTCAGAGCGTAGGTAGGCGCGGTAGAAATGGGAGTGACGACGGCGGATACCCAGGCGGGCTTCGAGATAATCTAACAGACGGGCGAGTAGAAGCGTCATGGCTTCGCCTTCCTCAGATAGTTTCGGCTTGTCACCACCAGGTGCCCGTCCTCAAATTCGACCAGGGCGCTATTCATGGTTTTTGACCTTACCAGCACCGCGCACCTTTGGCCGAAGCGTTCTGGTAGCCGTGTTTTGACGCGCCAGATATACGGGTATTCTCTCGGCTCTGGCTTGCCTATGGTGGCGATACCCAAGATAACTTCGGGAGTCATTTGATCACCATAACGTTCTTGCTTCCGCAGTATGGGCAAGTATCCAATCCGCTCGCCCTTGGGCCTAGCGAGGGTCTATAGCACACGTTACACGCCACGCGATAGCCGTGACTGGCTTTTGTCATCTTGCGCCACTTATCGCACTCTTCTTTCACCGTCTCCGAAATGTGCGCGTAATCTATCGCCTGTTGTAGCAGGTGTCCGCCGTTACTCGCCC
>Ga0209416_1001566_pt1 | contig 15200 bp, 9 predicted proteins | sample RifGroF1_FD_184001 | JGI IMG/M metagenome (GOLD analysis project Ga0209416, IMG submission 184001) | Groundwater microbial communities from Rifle, Colorado, USA - Groundwater F1 (SPAdes) (version 2) | ecosystem: Environmental > Aquatic > Deep subsurface > Groundwater | place: Rifle, Colorado...
CAATATCTTTCACAAAATACGGCTCAGTTACCCCTAGAGCCATTTCAAATAATTTATTTTGCATGGAGTATTATATCCCATCAATTCTGATTTATCATCTTTACCCACTCGTTTGGCGAAAGAACCATATTCTTCTTTTGAAAACAATGAGGATATCATATTAGAAAAAATTAACAACTTTTTGGTAGAAGCTGTTCAGATTATTTCAATCGGTGAATTAATTTCAATAACAAATTTTTTAAAAGCCATAGATAGATATGATAAAGCAAGTGAAATAATTAAGAAATATTTTCAGAAAAATCGAGTGAAAATTGAATCATGGGATTATATGTATTTGGATGAAGAGAATATTAATGATGAAGAAGTACTCAATCATATCAAAAGTATTATTAGTAATGTTAAAAAAGAAATAAAATTAATTGATATAGTAAAAAATATTTTCGAGCATAGAGGATATGATCAAGAAGACAAAATTATATTAGAATCTGTTACAGAAGATGAATATTTCGAATGTTTTAAGTTAATTCACGACGATAATCTAAAAGGTTACATTGATACATTATGGTTTTTTTTCAAAAGCAACGAGAGAATTTCAAAAAACATCAAGTCAGCTTTAGTGAAAATTGCTACTGAATCAAAGTTAAATCAATTTCGATTAAATGGGTTTAAAAAGCTGGTTTAATTTATACAGATACAGTAATCACCTGCCACCCGCAAACTAAAAAAGCGGCAGGATAACTGCCGCTGAGTTTGGGCGATGCTGGAATCGAGGCAGCGACTCGCGGTACGCGAGAAGTCCCCAGGATGACATGGATGTAAAAGCGTGGGGCAACAGCAAAGACGAGAAGCACGTGACCCTGATCTGTGATGCGACAGAAAAATTGAATGGGGACTGAAACTAAAAAAGCGGCAGGATAACTGCCGCTAGCGAATGGGCGATGCTGGAATCGAACCAGTGACCCCCACGATGTGAGCGTGGTGCTCTAAACCGTCTGAGCTAATCGCCCTTTTCTAATACCTGAAATGCCTGAAACCATACTTGGGTAATACTGGATCGTACCAGCGACCATCAGGATGATGGGAGTGCCGAAAAGAGCCACGGATGGCGGTTTCGGCCGACTCACCGAAGGCGGGAAGCACGTGACCCCTGAACCAGTGCCTCAAATCATATTGGGTAATACTGGATTCGAACCAGTGACCCCCTGCTTGTCGAGCAGGTGCTCTAAACCAACTGAGCTAATCACCCATAAAAATCTATCTGAAACAACTATCATTCGAACCAGCGACTCACACGATGTGAGAAGTCCCGCGATGACACGGATGTCAAGGAGCGGGGCGACTCCCTTGGATGTGAGAAGTCCCGTCCCCATTGCTTAGCAATGAGGACAAGCACCCAGCGGGATGACCCCCTGCTTGTCGAGCAGGTGCTCTAAACCAACTGAGCTAATCACCCATCGGAACGTCAATATTATAATCGATATTCCCGATAATTTCAAATAGTGAGCGCGATTTTTTTGTCAAAACGGCGAGGATAGGTTAAACTGGATGCCGTGGAAAAAACGCCGGGGGCGAAAGTGAAATTACGGATGAAACCGAGCTTTTTCTTCTATTATTTACTCATCATGGGAGCCGCGCTCGTGTCATGCGCCGGGGCTGTCCCGATAGTCGTGGACTATACCGACGACCCGGTGGTCTGGAACATCAACAAACCGTTAAAAGTCGTCTATGTCGGCTCGTTCGCGCAGACCGGTTACGACCTCGTGCTGATGGACGGCGAGAAGAAGATCGCGCTGACCAATAAGAAGTTCACGGTTACCCCGACCAATCTCACGGTCACGGCGAACTATCCCCCGGATATGCCGCTTCCTGTGGACGACGGGCTGATGCTCAAGCTGACGGTGCCGTCGATGAAATCCAATCTCTACTCCGCGACACTGATCCCGGACTTCGAAAACCCGTCGATCAAGATTCTCGCGATGTCGCCCGCGATCAAAAAGGGCGGTTCCGGGGTGGTGATCTTCGAGGCCCGCGACGCGAATATGAAAACGGTGACAATCAAGGATAACTCGAAGAAGGTGTTCTACGCCCAGCCGTTCCAGGCGGATGGGTACTATATCTGCTTTATCGGCTGGCACATGAAACAGCCCGCCTATACCGCGTCCATCTATGCCGAGGACGTGGCGGGTAATCTCAGCATGCTCCCGGTTGGGTTCAAGACGGTCGATTTCAAATACCCGGTCGGCAAGGTCGATCTCGATAAAACGTATGAGAAGGACAAGACGAAGGAGCTCGGCCTATCCGAGACCAATCTTCAGGGTGTCGATAAGTATAAAGTGATCCAACAGGAGCTTGCCGCCCAGTCGAAGGTCAATATCTCTCAACTGACATCCCTGCACCCGAAGGGTATTATAGAAGGATTCACGCTGAAAGCGTTCAAGCCGCTCCTGAAATGGCGGGTGACCTCGGCGTTCGGAAAGATACGCGAGTACTTCTTCGAGGGCGTGAAGCAGAAGGAATCCGTGCATATGGGTGTCGATCTTGCGAGCGAGCCCAAGGACAGTGTCTATACATCCAACGAGGGCGTCGTCATCTTCTCCGGGTATAACGGCGGATACGGCAACACCGCCGTGATCGATCACGGCCTCGGCATCTACACAATCTACAGCCACTGCACCGAGATACTCGTGAAGGTCGGCCAGACTGTTCACCCGGGCGATAAGATCGCGATCACCGGCAAGACCGGCGTAGCGTCGGGCGACCATCTCCATTTCGGTGTGCTCGTGCAGGGCGTCTATGTCAATAGCGAAGAATGGCTCAATCCGTACTGGATACAGACGAATGTCACCAAGGTGATCGATCAGGCTAAGAAACTGATGAAATAGCCGGGATGTCTTCTCCGGCAAAATCCGTAAAACCACAAGGCAGGCAATGTTGAAAAAGCTATCTCCGGGGCTGAAAGCGCTCGCCGCGCTGATCGTCCTCGTACTCGCCGTCACCGGGATGCGTCTGACTGCGCTCGACCGTGAGCCGCCCCGTATCGAGATCATGGCGCTCTCGCGGACGGTCAAGAACGGAGGATGCGCCGCCGTGGTGATCCATCTCGCGGAAGAGAACCCCGGCGTTATCCGGCTCTTCGATTCCGCCGGCGGGGTGTTTTTCCCGGCGGTGTTCCGGACAAACAGCTATTACCTCTGCCTGTTCGCGTGCCCGGCCGCCGAGTCGAACTACTCGCTGTGGGTGATCGCGTCCGATACGGAAGGCAACTGTGTTACAAATAAAATCCCGGTGGTGTTCGAGTATGTAGATTACCCGAAAGGCCGGGTCGAACTCAAAGGCGGGTTCGGTAACGACAAGCTCGCCGAGATGGGACTGCCGGAGTCCGGGCTTACCGGGACGAACCTCTACGCTTATGTCCAGTCCTGCTTCCTCGCGAAGACCGCCGCCGATCCGTTGAAACTCTCGCTCGGCCCTGTGCCCGCGATTCGGGGTGATTTCCGTTTTCCGGTTTTCCTGCCCCTCGCGAAACCCGTCGTGACGTCAGGTTTCGGGAAAACAAGGGAATACTATTTCAAGTGTAAAAAGATGAAGCAGAGCACGCATTACGGCGTAGACATGATCGGAACATTGCACGATACGGTTCTGTTTTCCGCCGCCGGGGAAGTCGTGTTCGCAGGGTATAACGGCGGGTGGGGGAATACCGCGATAGTCGGTCACGGCTACGGGCTTTACACCCTCTACGCGCATTGCTCCGAAGTGACTGTCACGAACAAGCAGGCGGTTTTCCCGGGGGAGAGTGCCGGGTACACCGGAGCTACCGGGGAAGTCGAGGGCGAACATCTCCATTTCGGTGTGATGGTGCAGGGGGTTTGGACAGACGGCGCCGAATGGATGAATCCGGAGTGGGTGGAGCGTCAGATCAACTCCGTGCTCGGGAAGGCATCCGCGATGATCACCGCCCGTACAGTTCAATAACCGTTCATTCCGATAATTATTCACACCATTTACTGCTTTTTGTTACGTCTGCGGCGAAAAAAGACGCGAAGAATCGCTATGAAAAATAAATCCGGGCACACTATTAGTTGAATGATTCTCAGGGATATGCTATAATTAAAATCAGGGTAATTTTAAAAAAAATCGCGGGGTCAAGGATGAAAAAGGCGGGATTTTTATTTTTAGTGTTAATAGGGGGATTGACGCTGGCCAATTGCGGCGGCGGAGTATCGGGCGCTATTAAACCTGAAGAACTGACTGCCTATCTTGAAACAGAAGGAACTGTGCTCCCATTGAAAGGGCAGATCATGGACTGGAACCTGAAGGTTCCTCTGCTTCTGACGTTGTTCCGCGAACCGGTCGAAGTCGTGACCAATAAAGGAAAGGTGAGCAAGAAGTTCCTCAAAGAAGACTTCTCGGTCATGTTGATCGCGAGCGGCGAAACTTTCCCGCTGAACACGAAGGTCGTGAAACAGGAAGAAGGCAAGGTCTCGCTCCAGATCGAATACCCAAGGGACTATGTTCCTGTCAAGGACGATAACTTCTATATCGAAATCAAATCGGCCACTCTCAATAAAAATATCGCTAAGTTCACGGTGGTGCAGGATTACCATAATCCAGTCATCAGCGTGGTCGCGCAGTCCGATACGATCAACCGCGGCGGGGCCGCCATGGTCATTTTCGAAGTCCGCGACGAGAATATCGCCGATGTCTATGTGATCGATAACCGCGGCAAGATTTTCTATCCGCAGGTTTTCCATAAAGAAGGTTATTATAGCTGTGTTATCGGATGGGACCTGACATGGTCGGAATTCAAAGCGTGGATTGTCGCGAAAGACGCGGCGGGTAACGCCTCGACAAACCGTGTGCATTTCGAAAACCAGCCCCTTCTTTCAGTCACCGGTAAGGTCGACCTCAAGCCCAGCAAGCAGTACGGGACCGGCGGCGCCGATTCTTTCTACGAGGGCGAGGGATATAAGAAAGGCCCGGTCAACTGGAGCGGCAAGGGTGAAGTCAAGTATATCGACAATAAAGAGGTGGAAGGCCAGTTCAGTGTCATGGAACTGACATGCTTCCCGCCCGAGAAGAATTTCATGGGGTTCAATCTCGTACCGTTTAAGCCGATGACCGATGAAGCCAGAATGACTTCCGATTACGGCCAGTTCCGCAACTACTACTCCCAGGGTAAACTTGTCAAACAGAGCTACCATATGGGCCTCGACCTAACCTACTATGTCAACTGCCCGATCTACAACACCAATTCCGGTACCGTGATCTACTCCGGCTACAACGGTGGTTTCGGGAACTGCCTGATAGTCGACTACGGTATGGGTATCTACGGCCTTTACGGTCACAACTCCAAGCTTTATTACGAAGCAGGCGATAAGCTCAAGGGCGGCGAAATGATCGCCAAATCCGGGCAGACCGGTATGGCGACCGGCGATCACCTCCATTTCTCCATCTTCATCCAGGGCACCTATGTGAACCCGAACGAGTGGATGGATCAGCAATGGATGAATAAGAACATCATCGAAGTGATCGATAAGGCCGAACGGATCCTCAACCTGCGCTGGTAAAAAATCAGGCTATTCTTTTGAAATATTTTCTTTTATGAATTATACTATCCGAAAGGGATCGTAACGATTCCAAAATACCATTTTCCAAAGGAGATACTATGAAAAGAGCATGGGTTGTCTTATTGTTGACTGCCGTGATAGGGTGGGTTACAGGTTACTCCAAGCCGGCCGCGTTTCTCGATGCGGTTCCGGAAGATATAGTCTGCTTCGGCGTACTACCGAAATTGGACGCGGCTCTCGAAGTGCTTGCCATGATGGAAGAAGACGCCGCCGAAGAGATCAATATGATGAAGCCGTTCATCAATTCTTCCCTTCCGTTACTGTTCTTCCTCAATAACCCCCAGATGGGTTTCGATTTTAACGAGATTTCCGAGGACGACCTGGTCATCCTCGTACCTGTCGTGTCCGCGAAGAAAAAAGACATGCTGAAATATATCGAAGATAATCTCGCGAACGATAAGATCAAAGAAAAGAACGGTGTGATACAGGCGGGCGACGTGTTTATGACATGGCTCCCGGGCGACTATCTCGCTATCGCGCCGGTCAAGGAAAATATCGATTATATCAAAAAAGCCAAGTCCGTCTCCAAGAGCAAGATCGATAACGCCAAGAATGCCGCGGAATTCACCGATACGATCGGTTCGAGTTTGGTCGCGGTATTCCTCAACGGCAAAGTGATCAACGACTCGATGGGCGGAGATTCCGGTATGATGTCGCAGTACGAGGTCGATGTCCGTTATGCGGCTGCGTACCTGACCGGCGATATCGATTTCGAGAACTATCAGCTCGGCGGAGAGATCGCTCTTTCCACCAAGCTTTTCCTGAAAGACGGCAAAGCCCTGAAGGAAATCTTCCTCATGGACGACAAAGCCGATAAGGGAATCAAGTATATTCCCGCTAAACCGATCGGTATGATCGAACTGAATATCAAGCCCGAGATTCTCTCTCTCGCTTCGATGTTCGCGATGGGAATGGTCGGGATGGATCTTTCGACCCTCGGATGGGATATGATTACCGGTAATCTTGCTTTGGCTCTTTATCCCCAGCCCGGAGAGCAGGATTTCAATGACTGCGAAATGCCTCAGATACTCGCTTTCATCACCACCGCCAAGGCTAAGGACGGCGAAGTGCTTCTTCAGAACTTCCTCACCATGTTCCAGGAAATGGAACCTTCGGTCGATCTGAACGAAGTCACCGTGAAGGGAAGCAAGGCCTACCAACTGGTCGGAACGGATAGTTCCGATGTGTACTTCATGCCTATCAGCACCGGTCTCGTGATCGCGATCGGCGAAGATGTCCTCGGATTGTATGTCGACAGCGCGAAGAAGAAAGACACCAAGGTCTATACCGCCGCGTCGAAGCAGGACCCGAAGGCGTTCTCGGTTTTGAACATCTTTATCGAGTCCGAACAACTCGCCCAGACCCTTTCGGAACAGGCCGGCCCGTTCGGAAATATGATCGACCTCAAGAAGCTCCTGATCCAGCTCAACATCTCGAAGGATATGAAAGTAGTCGAGTTTAAGTTCAGCCTCAACCAGTAAGAAAGATCTTTCTCATATTGAGGGGACCGCTTAACAAGCGGCCCCTTTTTTTTATTTCGGGCTTGACTTTCGTTTATCCCGGGGGTATAATCATACTGTACGGTAATGGTGGCGGAAGGCTTTTCTTAAGGGCGGTTCTAAACTCGTAACATTTGCACATGCGAGGTAGTATGTTCAATCAAACCGCCCAATGGGCACTACCTTGTCTACCTTCCACCTTCGGTAGAAGGTAGACAGGCCGCCGTAAAAACGGCGGTCATTTGAAGTGCCCTTAATGAATGATACTGGGGATATGGATGAATGTACCGGGTATGACTTCAGGGATGAATGTTCACGGGAGTATTCGGAAGCCGGAATTCGGATTTGCCGGTCTCGTTTCGTTTATTTTCCGTTATACTTATAGTCTCCCTTCAGGCCGGGGGTGTGTATGCACGGCCTAATCCGTTATTTCGCGGATAAAACAATTCTGGTCAATCTCCTCGTTCTTTTTATCCTTATTTTCGGTTTTGTCACGCTTCAGGACATCAATAAAGAAGGTTATCCGAAGGTCGACCGGAAACGTATCTATATCACGACGATTTACCCGGGCGCTTCCCCCGAAGAGGTCGAGAGCGGGGTGACTATCCCGATTGAAGACGCTCTCGCCGGAATCGACGGAGTAGAAAAAACGGTATCCGTCTCGCAGGAGAACGTGTCGCGGATCATAGTATATATCGATCCCGAGCATCCCGATCCCGAGAAGGTCAAGGCCGATATCCGTCGCGCGATAGACAATGTCAATCTCCCCGACGAAGTTTCGAAGGATCCGAGTTATTTCGAATGGAAAGTCGCCCAGTTCCCGGTGATCGAGGTCGCGCTATTCTCCGATACCCTGAGCTATACCGAGCTTCGGCAGCGTGCTCTCGATCTTGAGAAAAAGCTCAAGACCATCCCCTATGTCGCCGGGATTATCGAAAACGCGATCCTCGAGCGCGAGATCAAGATCAAGCTGAACCTGAAAAAACTGAACGATAATTACATATCGGTGCAGGAAGTAATCAACGCGATCCAGATCAACAATTTCGAGATCACCGGCGGAAGCTATACGGTAAAGAACGAAGAACGCCTCATCACCGTGACATCTAAGCTGAAAACGATCAAAGACATCCAAAATATCATTATACGGAGCACGTTCGAAGGGAATAAAATCTACCTGAAGGATATCGCTAAGGTGGTCGAGGGTTTCGAGGAGGAATCGACCCTGATCCGCCTCAACGGCAAGCAGGGCGTCTCGCTGATGGTGCAGAAAAAAGAAAACGCCGATATCATCCGTACGGTCGACGCGATCAAGGCGGCGGTCAAGGAATACCGGCTTTCCCTCGGGAAGACCGATCTGGAAGCGGAGTTTATCTGGGACCTTTCCGCGGAGACGAAAAACCGCCTCGACATCGTACAGACGAACGCGATCATGGGGCTCATCCTTGTCATGTTCGTCCTGTTCGCGCTGATGGATTTCAAGAACGCGTTATGGACGGCGCTGGGCATCCCGACCGCGGTTGCTTTTTCGGTGATTTTCATGCCCATGCTGGGTGTGACGATAAACAGCGTCTCACTTCTCGGGATCGTCGTGGTAATGGGGATGGTGGTCGACGACGCCATCGTCATTTCTGAAAACATCTACCGGCATAGGCTGATGGGGAAGACTCCGCTCAAAGCGTCGATAGACGGCGCGATCGAGGTCGCTTATCCCGTGATCGGGACGGTAGTCACCACAATCGTAGCGTTCGCGCCGCTCGTGACGATCAAAGGGATTATCGGGGACTTCGCAAAGGAAATTCCGATTGTCGTCATTCTCGTACTTGTCGGAAGTCTGCTCGAGGCGTTAATCATCCTGCCCAATCACCTCAATCACGCGTGGTTCGGAAAGATCAAACCTGTTTCCGAGATAAAAGAGCGGAAGTTTATGGTATGGCTCCGAAAGGTTTACGAAAGGTCGTTGAAATTTATTCTGAAGTATTATTTTATCGTCATTATTCTTTTCGGCGGAGCTTTCTATTGGGCGTATTATGTCGTCTTCTCGGGCAACGTTTTAAAGTTCATCCCGTTTCCGACAGACCAATCTACTCATTTTGAAGTCGATATGATGGTGACCGACGGCCAGAAGCTCGAGCATTCGCTCTACAAGATAAAACCGGTAGAGAAAATGCTCTCGGAATACCCGTCCAATGTCATCATCTCCTACGTTTCGTCCGTGGGCGACCTGGGATTTCCGGAAAAGATCCATATGGAAGTGAACCTGACTCCCGATTCGGTGCGGACTGTCAGGGCCGACGACATCATTTCGAATATGCGTCTCCTGCTCGGAGAACTCGGCGGATTTACGAATATCGTGTTCAGTGTCGAAACCGGCGGGCCCCGCGCGGGCCGCGCGATCCGGATAGAGATTATCGGAAATGACGATGTCGTGCGGAAGGAGATCGCCGATACGATCACGAAGTATCTGCTCGATATCGAAGGGGTTTTCGATATTGTCCGAAGCGACGAGGAGAATAAAAAGGCGACCAAGGTCTATATCGATTACGACATGGCCGCGAAGGTCGGGGTGTCGCCGATTGTGATCGCTCAAACCGTCCGGACGGCGTTCTACGGCGTGGTGGCGTCCACATACCAGACCCCCGACGAATTGATCGAGTACCGTGTCCTGCTCGACGATCAATATAAAAATAAACTCGGGACGCTGTATCAGATGAACGTGATGAATTTCCAGAAAGTCCTCGTGAACCTTCCCTCGCTTATCATTCTCAAAGAAGAGAAATTGGTCAGTAAGATCGATCATTACAACGGCGACCGGAATACGATTATCGAAGCCGACCTTGATAATATCCATATTACCGCGAATGAGTTATACTATAAAGTCACCCATGATTTCGCGAATTTCGAAGAAAAGTATCCCGGTTTCCAGATGGAGATCGGGGGCGAGGCCGAGAGCACGAAGGAGACGATCGACAGTATGATCAGCGCCGCTATACTCGCGGGAGTACTGATTCTCTTCATCCTGATCCTTCTATTCAAATCGATCATCCAGTCTGTGCTGGTATTGCTTACCCTGCCTTTCAGCCTGATCGGCGTCGCGATAGCGTTACTGACACATAACCAGCCCCTGACTGCGATGGGCATCTTCGGGATGGTGGGATTGATGGGCGTCGTGGTGAACGACGCGATCGTGATGGTGGACTTTATTAATTCCCAGCGCGACATCCTCACGAAGGACAATATCCGCCAGATCATCGCGGAAGGCGCGGCATTGCGCCTGCGTCCGGTGATCCTGACTACGGTCACGACGGTAGCCGGACTTCTGCCCACCGCATACGGTATCGGCGGATCGGATCAGTTGATTATCCCGACCGTGCTCGTGATGGCGTGGGGATTGACTTTCGCGACGCTCCTGACATTGTATCTCATTCCGTCGTTCTACCTGCTCGATTTCAGGATCCGTCATTTTGTGAAGGACATTATCGCGAAGATCACCCGGAAACCCGCCGCGGATTTTGTGGGAAAGGACTCGGGCGGCGAAACGGAAGATGAAGAGGAAATAAAAAATGAAAAGTAGAAAGCTCGTTATTCTCATACTTGCAGTCGCGTGGATAACAGTGACGGGTTCCGGCCTCCACGCCGTGATGACGAATATCATCCCGATACAGGTATTCGTGGAGCGGGCGATCAAGAACAGTCCGGAGATCATGAGCGAGCTTATCAAGCTCAAGGGGGCGGAATCCCTCGAGATACAGTCGCATGCTATTTATAACGCCTATCTCGACGCGGAGTACCATTTTGCTTACCAGAACCCGCAGGATTCTTCCGAGTCGAACGCCGGGATTATCGAGACATGGAACGACGATTTCGAGATCAGTGTCGCGAAAATCATCCCCGACCTCGGGACGAAGATTAAGGCCGGATTCCAGTATCAGCAGAGCCTGACCAAGTCGATGGCGCCGGACATGACATCGTTGACCATTGTCGGCGGTACGAATATCAGCACCAATAACCTTAAGTACACGATGATGGATACATTCACGTTCAATCCCGAGCTCTATATCCAGATCAGCCAGCCCCTTCTCAGGAACTGGTTCGGTATACTCGACCGTTTCCCGATCAAGCAGACCGAGTTCAACAGGATTATCACCGAGGAGACGGTCAACGAGAGTATCGAAAACATCATTATCGGGCTTTATCAGATTTATTTCGAATGGTTCACTGTCTATCACCAGCACAAGATTTTCGTCGAGAACGTGATCAGCAGCGAGAAGCTGATCAAACAGCTCAAGGAGAAGTCGAAGTACGGGCTGGTCGAACAGACCGACCTCGATAACGCGATGATCATGAATATCGAGTATAAGAAGACGCGGGATATCCTCGCGGTCAATATCAACCGCCTGACGAAGAAAATTCTGTACTGGATGTACGGGAGTATGGTGATCCCGCAGGATACGGTCTATATCCCGGAAAACGAGCTGTTCCTTCCTCCGATCCCGGCGGGGCCGTTCGTGCCGGCAATGAGCCGCCAAATGAAGATTCTCGATATCGCGAAACAGCTCCTCGAGTTCCAGCTCGCGAAGGAGAAGAACGAGTACCTTCCCGACCTCGATCTCGTGTTCCAGTACAGCTATGCCAACGCCACGACCGATCCGGACGAAGCGTTCGCGCTCTCGAACTTCAACCATAATTTCTACGTGGGGGTCGAGTTTTCCATGCCTATCGGCGAAGACCTGAGTATCGGAAAGGTGAAAGAAACCAAGGCGAAACTGCAGAAATGGGTCAAGGATGTGGAGAACTTCGAGCGAAACTATAACCAGGCGCTGATCGACCTGAACGACCTGATCGCGGTCTATATCAAGACGCTCGATTACGACGACCAGCTCATCCAGCTCGCCACCAGCCGTGTCAACGGCGAGAAGAAAAAGTATGAGCAGGGACGAAGCGATCTTTACCTCATTATCCAGAACGAGATGACGCTCGTGAACTACCGGCTGACGAAACTGAAAGACTATATCGAACTCAATAAACTCCGGCTTCAGCTTCTGGGACTGATCGACCAGTTCAAGCAATAGGGGGCGGGAATGAAGAAACTGTTTTTATTGATTTCCCTATTCGCGGCATTCGCGTCCTGCGCGTTATTCTATCCGCAGTTTTTTGTCGAGGATGCGATCGATAAGCGAGGCGACACAAACTGGTCGGTCAATCCGCCGGTAAACCCGTTCTGGGAATTGGTCGGGCCTCGCGGTTTCTCGATGGGCACGGTATCCTATGTCAAGCTCGATTTCGATACGGTCAGCGGCGTCCCGTATGTGGCGTTCAGGGACACGTCCAACATGGGCGCGGTCTCGGTCATGCGGTACGACGGCACGAACTGGGTATATGTGGGCGCGCCCGGGTTTTCCGGCGGCGACTCGCGTTATCTCGACTTTTTCATCGACGGTTCCACGCCGTATGTTGCGTTTCAGGATATGACGAACGGCGGCATGCTGTCGGTGATGCGTTACACGGCCGGAAACTGGGAGTACCTGACGAACGCCGGGATCAGCGTGCGCGCCGCGCGGGACATCTCGCTCTTCGTAAGCGGCGGCAACGTCTATGCGGCGTTCGCCGACCAGGACGAGCTGTACGGTCTATCGGTCTACCAGTTCAACGGGACGGTGTGGAGCGACCTGACGACCGAAGCGGTGACGGCGGAAGCGGTCTCGGGTGTCTCGCTGTGGGTGGACGGCGGGGTGCCGTACGCGGCGTTCCAGGACTCCGAGTATTTCAATTCCGCGACCGTGATGCGTTACCTCGGCCCGCCCGCGAGTAACGGGTGGCTCAGTATGGGGTTCCGGGGCTTCTCCGACGGCCCGGTCAGCGGGCCGGTGCTCGCGTTCAATAGCGGTACGCCGTATGTGGCGTTCCAGGACCTCGCGAACGGGAGCCGGGCGACGGTGATGAAGTTCACCGGGCTGACATGGACGCCGCTGGGACTCGAAGGCTTCACCCAAGACGTCGCGGCGTTCATCGATTTCGCGTTCGACAACAACACGCCCTATATCGTCTTCGAGGACTGGGATATGGCGCTCCGGGCGACATTGAAGAAATACCAGCCGTCGGGTGTGGTGACCACGAACTCGGGGACGGGCGCGATCACGACTAACGACGGATGGGTGTCTGTCGGGGGGGCGGGATTTTCCGCCGGAGCCGCGACATTCCTCTCGCTCGATTTCTATAACAACATCCCGTATGTCGCGTTTGTCGACGGCAGTACCGCCGGGAGCAATAAGCTCACCGTGATGCGCCTGAAATGAGGAAACTATGAAAATTTATTTCCGGATCTCCATCTTCTTTATCGTCATCGCCGCCCTCGCGGCTCCGCTCTATGCCGTGGGCACGAACACACCCGCGCTCTCGACGAACCAGAACGAGTCGTGTTTCTCCATCTATTTCAAGCAAGTCCGCTTCAAATACAACCTTCTCGATTATATCTATATCGTGAACGGGATCGAGGTGAAACCCGAACGGATGTACAGCAATATCGTCATCTGCGGGTCGAATTACGCCGTTGTGACCGACGAGTTCGGTAGGCTGATCCTCGCGACGAACTTCAATCCGGCCGTGAACAGCTCGACGCTGATCTATCCGCAGGAGAAATGGATCGGGAACTGGCATCCGAGGTTTCATATCGGCGGCGGGAACTGGCTGACAGGCGGTATCGACTTCAGCCTGAGCCGTTACGGATGGGTCGGGGCGGGTCTCGGGTGTTCTTACTGGTCGGATGACGCATTGGGCGGGAGTTTCTCTATCTTCTCGCTTTCGGTCGAAGCCGGGTACTACTTTGTCGGCGACCCGTCGCAGGATTTCCGGATGGGGCTGGGGGGAATGCTTTCCGTCCACCTCGTGGAGCCCTACGCGAAATGGGTCGATCTGATCAACGGGTTCTATTCCACCGGCGGCACTGCGTCATCGAACGAGTACAAAAACTACGGCGTCACCCTCGAAGGATTCACCACTATCGAATACGACCGTTTCTTCGTCCGGCTGAATATCCGTTTCGACTTCGTGCACCCGGCGTTTCTGTTTCTCCCGTCGGTGGGGATGAAGTTTTAACTTGGGTTTCAATGCTTCCGCATGTGAACGATTATTCACTTGCGAATCCCGCGAAACGGGGGTAGAAAACATTATCGAATTCGTGAAATCTGATATAGAAAGGAGATACCGATGAAGATGCTGTTTATGGTGATGCTGTTTTCCTTTTTCGCGGGGACTGTTTTTGCTGAAAAAGCGCTCACACTTACCGACTACTTCCTGATGATACCCGACGGTTATTTTTCCGCTGTGGAGTATTCCGAAGATTACGACCTTCAGGATAACCTCGAAGGCGGCGCGAAATGGGGCGGAGAAGACCTGATCGACGATATTGTTGTCGATGCCAAGAACGGTTTCATGAAAGTGGTTTCGAAGCCGGATGAAACCCTGTCGTTCACGGCCTACCTCTGCTATTTTGTCAAGGCCGATAAAACGAAGGTTTTCGGCTTCGCGCTGAACGCCACCGGGTATTGTTACGACGCCACGACGAACGCGTTTATCACATTCGACGCCGACGGCGGTATTTCCGATATCACCGCGCTTGCGATGCCGCCGATCGATTTCAAAACGTTCTGGGGCGATGCGCCGTTACCGGACAAAAAGTACCAGTTCTATCATTTAGTCTACACCCTGCCGCAGGCCGGTACGACATGGCAGGTGTCTATCGAGGAAAACCAGTCTCCCGACTGCGACTACGATGTGAAGCTGTGGGAAGAATACTACAAGGTGATGAAGAAGGTGAAGTATAAAAAGGTCGATATCGAATGGGATAAGGCTCACGGGATATTCAACATCGGGAAGAAGTACACGAAGTAAATAGACGGATTATTGTATAAGCCGGGGTTTCTTTGGGAATCCCGGCTTATATATGTAAGCCACGGACCGGATGAAGTAAAAATTGGTTCTTTCGCCAAACGAGTGGGTAAAGATGATAAATCAGAATTGATGGGATATAATACTCCATGCAAAATAAATTATTTGAAATGGCTCTAGGGGTAACTGA
>Ga0209416_1001570_pt1 | contig 15173 bp, 15 predicted proteins | sample RifGroF1_FD_184001 | JGI IMG/M metagenome (GOLD analysis project Ga0209416, IMG submission 184001) | Groundwater microbial communities from Rifle, Colorado, USA - Groundwater F1 (SPAdes) (version 2) | ecosystem: Environmental > Aquatic > Deep subsurface > Groundwater | place: Rifle, Colorado...
ACTTTAGTTCTGTCTGGAATGATATAAATAATATAATAACAGTTCGTGAAAAATTAAGAGAAAATATAGTTATATTAAAACAAAAAAAGGGTGAATTGGAGGATACTAGACAAGTGACCATAGATGCTAAGGCTGAGCTTACATCATTAAAATCACAGCTTTCTGATCAACAAAAAATTGTCGTTCAAAATGCTAATGAGAAAAGTAAATTATTAACTCAAACAAAAAATAATGAGGCACTCTATCAAAAGTTGGTGAAAGAGCAATTGGCTAAAAAACAGGCTTTTGAAAAAGAATTAGAGGACTATGAATCTCAATTAAAATTTATTCTAGATCCATCATCTATTCCTTCTGGTAGAGTTTTGAGTTGGCCATTAGATAGTATATATGTGTCTTCTCCTTATGCGCCTAGGTGGGGAGGATTTCATCGTGGTACGGATTTTCGGGCTTCTGTGGGTACTCCAGTGAAGTCTGTGGCTGAAGGTGTGGTTTTGGGTACTGGAGATACAGATCTTGCTTGCCCTAAAGCTTCTTTTGGAAAATGGATATTTATAGAGCATAGTAATGGATTATCTTCTACATACGCTCATTTGTCGCAAATAAAAGTTAAAAAAGGTGATAAGGTCTCTCGTGGGTCTGTTATAGGCTATAGTGGCAATACTGGGTCTTCTACGGGGCCACATTTACACCTTTCTGTGTATGCTTCACGAGATTCTAAAGGTGATCCTGCTGTAAATATTGGTTCTTTCCCTAGTAAATCTTGTCCAGCACGGGTATTGTCTGACGGAACGATTGTACCAGCAAAAATTTTAACCCAACCCATAGCAGCTACAGAGGCATATCTAGATCCTATGCGTTTCTTGCCGTCACTTTAATTCTTAATTAATTTATAGTAAAATATAAAGAACATGCAAAATAAAATACTTGTCCCGTCCATGGCGGGGAAAAATAAAAATGAAGGGGGATTTTTACAAATAATAATTTTAATTATTGTCGCTCTCCTTATTATGAAATATTTCGGTGTAACTATTTCTGAAGTTATAAATTGGTTTAAAACATTTTTTGCTAGTGTTTTGAGATAATATTTTTTTATGAAAAATAAAAAATACTTTAAGACAAAAAAAGGTGAGATGAGCATCTTGGGTATCCTCGTGATGGGTTTTCTAATAATTATAGTGCTTAGTTACTTCAATATCAGCTTAAAATCGATTGTAGAGAGTCCCACAGGCCAGGAAAATGTGAATTATGTCAAAGATACGACCAAGAGTGTTTGGACCAAATATTTAGCTGAACCTGTAGAATATTTATGGAATGATGTTTGGGTAGATATTTTTTGGAAAGGATTTATTTTAAATATGGAACGTATTCGTGATGGAAGGCCTACTGAGATGGAAGAAGCGACGGAAAATATTAAAATTCAATGAGATATTGGGGAAGTGATTATCTATTTATAAGTTTATATACTATATGTGGATAAGTTCGTTTTACATATATTGTGCGAAGTAGTATACTCTAATAATGAATACAAAAAAATCCACGAAACCAATAGTTCTGTATGTACTTCCCTTTCTTGATTACTGTGAAATAGAAAAAGGACTATCAAATAATACACAACGTAACTATAAACAGTATTTAAAATTATTTATTGATTGGTTAAAAAAAACCAACAATGAGAATCTTTCCCCCCGTGAGCTCACAGCAAATCATATTTGGGATTATCGACTATATTTGGCTCGAAGCTACAAAACACGCTCTGGTGAATATTTAGGCAAGAAATCTCAAAATTATTATCTTATAGCAGTACGAGCACTTCTTGATTTTCTTGCTGATCGTGATATTGAGACCCTTTCCTCTTCTAAAGTTAAATTGGCCAAACAAAAAACAGATGAAACTATCTCTTTTCTTGAAGTTCGTGATGTTGAGGCGATGTTAAAAGTCCCTGATATTAAAACTGCCACTGGTCTTCGTGACCGTGCGATTATGGAATTATTTTTTTCTTCCGGTATGCGTATTTCTGAATTAGTAGCGCTCAACGTTGACCAGATGTCATTTTTCAAAGACAAGAATCCAAATCGCACATTTGAGCTTTCTATCGTTGGAAAAGGAAAACATGTACGAACCATATTTATTTCTCCTCGTGCCTCTGGGTGGCTTCGGACATATTTGGCATCGAGAAAAGATATACAGAAACCATTGTTTATAAATCATAGAGGAAAAGATATAGATGACGATCATAGACTCACTCCCCGATCAATTCAGAAGATGATTTCAAAAAATGCATTACTTGCGGGTATTTCAAAAAAAGTTACGCCACACACTCTTAGGCATAGTTATGCAACTGATCTTTTGGGACACGGAGCTGATTTACGAAGTGTTCAAGAGCTTTTGGGTCATAAGAATGTAGCTACAACACAGATTTATACCCACGTAACAAATAAAGGACTTAGAGACATACATGAAAGATTTCATGGAGGAAAAGAACTTGATAATAAATAACAGAATATTTTTTATTGGCACGAGCTAGAAAGCGTGTATCCAGCTCTTTCTGCCTCTTCCCCTGTCCCAAACCAAACCCTATTTTCTTGTTTGATAGTTTTACCCGCAGAACAACTTATTGAATAGTATTTACTTCCTCTATTTGATGCAAAAAAGTTTTTTCCAGAAGAATTAACTTCCAGACGTCCAACGTCTGTAACTGTTGAAACAACATTTGCAGACTGGTTTATAGCCTCTAATTGGCCCTTGTATTCGATTTTAATGCCTTGAGACGTGCTTTCCTTTGATAATCTACCTAACTCAAAAGAACCCAATGCGACTAATATTATAATAATTACTATTAAGATATCGTTTCCCTTTTCGCTTGTAATAAAAAGCTTGATTTTTTCCATAAAATTGTTTATACTCTTATTTGTATTATATTATATAAGTAAATAGAAAACTAATCATATGGCACATAGAAAAGCCGGCGGTACCGCCAAAAACTTAAGAGATTCACAACCTAAATATTTAGGGGTTAAGCTTGCTGATGGTCAAAAGGCTCAAGCTGGCTCTGTTATCGTCAGACAGCGTGGTACAGCCATCATGGCGGGTACTAATGTATCCGTAGGTAAGGATCATACCCTATTTGCCCTCAAACCAGGTACAGTCAAATTTGGTTCTAAACGCAAAACATCTTTCAACGGCAGTACTTCGGTAAAGAAAACTGTAAGTGTAATATAAATTTTTACTAAATAAAAAGTCCCCATTTGGGGGCTTTTTAAATTTGTTCAATAAATAGTTTAAAAGAAGATTTTTTACCTTTTATTATTATTGGAATTTCGTGCTCCCCTATTTCTTTGATTGGTTTTTCTAAAACAATAAATTCTTCGTCAATATCTGCATGATGTTCACTCTTCATTGCATCTACAATATCTTTGTTGTGAATTTTAGAAAATAAGTGTCCTTTTTCATCTGCTTTTGCTTTTAGGTGAACCACTTTACCTTTTATCTCTTCCAAATTCTTTAATAAAAGATCTTCTTGTACTTCCCTCTCTATCTCAATATTTTTCTTTCTTTTTTCTAATTCTGAAATAGCATTTGCAGTCGCAAGCACAGCTAATTTTCTAGGAAAAAGAAAATTCATGGCATAACCATCATTTATTTCTTTTATGTCGTGTCTTTTCCCTACTCTAGGGACATCTTGTAAGAAGATTACTTTCATGATTTAATTTCGTAATTTTAATTTAATAAAAGTTCTATTGCTTTATTCATTTGTGAGTCAGTTTTATTTTCTATATCTTTCTCTGTCATTTCTACTAAATAATCTGGAGTCAGTCCTGTGTCAGAAATTGAATTTCCATTTGGAGTAAGCCATTTTGCTACAGTGATTTTGAGAACAGTATCTGGAGTGACATCGATAACTTCTTGTACAGAACCTTTACCAAAACTTTTATCTCCGACTAATTTTGCACGTCCATGATCTTGCATTGCACCAGCTAGAATCTCAGAAGCTGAAGCCGAACCACCATCTATCAAAATTACAAAATTTAATTTTTCATTAAATATATCGTAGCCTTTGCTTCTAAATATTTCAGGTGATCTATTGTCTCCATAATCTTCTTTTACTATTATTTTACCTCCTTTTAGAAACCAGCTAGCCATATCCACTGATGCTTCCAAATATCCACCAGGATTTCCACGTAAATCAAGAATTAATTTATTACTTCCTGAATTAACAAATTCTTTCATTGCATTTCGGAAAAGATTAGAAGAATTAGCAGAAAAGCTGTAAAGTTTTACAACAAAAATACCATCTTGTCTCATCTCAGTATCTAATGTTGGTATGTTTATGACATCTCTGATAATTTTTATTTCTTTTGGCTGACTTAGTCCTTCTCTAGAAATAGTCAAAGTGACAGTCGTTCCTTTTGGACCTCTGATTAATTTAACTGCTTCTTCGACTCCCAGGCCACTAGTTATTTTGTCATCAATTTTTAGAATTTTATCGCCGGATTTAATATTTGCTCTATAAGCTGGAGTATTTTTAAGTGGAGCTATGACAGTCAATATTTTGTCTTTCATGCCTACTTCCATCCCAATTCCTTCAAAATTACCAGATATTTCTTCTTCAAAAGACTTTGTCTCCTCGGGATTGAAATACACACTATATGGGTCATTTAAAGAGCTCATAAGGCCTGAAATCGCTCCGTAGATACGTTCTTGATCTGATACATTTTTAGCGGATGGGTATTTTTCATCTATAGTATTCCAAACTTTCCAGAATGGAGAAAAATCAGAATTAGTCTCAATCTCTGGTTCTTTTCCAGAAACTTTTAAGATTTTATCAACTTCTTTATAATTGCTTCCCCCTACATAAATTCCGAAAGCGAAAAATAGAAAAATAAATAAAATAGTAATTGTAATATGTTTTGTTTTAGAAAATTTTTCCATATATTTTATTTTTTAAATTTTATTGAGTCTCATCTTCTAAAGAAATATCTTTTCTTTCAATTTCATCTAGATTTTGATTTTTGTCAAAATCCTCATTTTCTCGAAAATTATCAAAAGTTTTTTTCTGTTTTTCTGTCAGCTTATAATTTTTATAAAGAACATAACTAAAATAAATAAGACCAAGTCCAGTGATGGTAAATAGTATATTTTTCCAAGAGTATGGGATGCCCAAATATGGCAATATTGCTACCCAAGTTCCTGAGATTAAAAGTATTCGTGCTTTTCGCATCTTTATATTATATCAAGAGAAATATAAAAATGCAAAACGATTTTAATCAAAGTATTCGGGCGTATTTGTAGACATCCAATCTAAAAGTTGACGCATTATTGAAGATGCACCGATGCTATTTGTCGAAGGTCCCGCCTCCATCATTATGGTAAATGCATATTTAGGATTTTCATATGGGAAAAAGCCAACTATCCATGAATTGATTTTATTTTTTGATATACCTATTTGAGCTGTACCAGTTTTTGCCGCTACTTCTACATAAGGTACATTTAAAGCTACAGCTGTGCCGAAAGTCACTGCTTGTCTCATACCATCATGTACTGTATCAAAATATTCTTTTTTTAAATCAATTAAAGAAAATATTTTTTCTTTTTCTACATCATTCAAAATCAGGTGAGGATTTAATAATTTTCCATTGTTAGCTATCGCTCCTATTGCACGAGTCATTTCCATGGGTGTGACTTGAAAGCCATATTGTCCTATCGCAGTATGATATGTATTTCCTATACGCCAAGGATCTCCGTCAAAATTTGCTAGTTTCCATTCCGGATTTGGTATAGTTCCACTTTTTTCATTTGGTAGATCAATACCAGTCTTAACTCCAAGACCAAAAAGTTTTGCATATTTTTCTAAGTTTGCTATGCCGAGACCTTTTTGGTCTTCAAATCCCCCTCCTATTTCATAAAAATAAATATCAGAAGATACAGCTAGTGCTTCCATCATATTTGTCCAACCGTGTGCTTTCCAGTCTTTAAAAACTGTTTTTTGATCCGGGAAATAAGGATTTGGTATAGACATAGATCCAGTGGAGAGGATTTTTTTGTATGGATCTATTACTCCTTCTGCTAAAGCTCCGAGAGCAAAGAATGGTTTTACTATAGATCCTGGTGTGTAAAGTCCTGAAATATCTCTATCCAAAAAAACTTTTCTTTTGTCAGTCAAATAATTATTTATACTTGTTGTATCTTTTCCGAGAGAGAGAATTTCAGAATTATATTCTGGAAAACTAGTAGAGACTATGACTTCTCCTTTTTCTGTGTCCATTATTACACCTGCTCCTCCACTAAAAGATTCATTTTCAGATAAATCTTTTATAAGTGTAAATAATTTTTTTTGTATACGAGAATCGATCGTCGTCATAAGATCAGTTCCTCGTTTTGGTGTATTTACAATGTTTTCTGAAAATACTTTGCCCAATGCATCAGTTTCTATTATTTTTGAACCATTTTCACCTTTTAATAATTCATTGTATTGTTTTTCTAAACCACCTTTCCCTAAAAATTCACCTTGCCAGTAATTGCCTGATTTGTCTTTAGTAGGATAGCTAACATAACCCAATATATGAGAAAAACCAGGCGATAAGTAAGCTCGAGTCGGTATAGAAGTCGGATCTTCTTCTTTATTCCATGTCATTTCTATTTTATTACGATCATATATTATTCCTCTATCGGTAAAAACTATGACTTTTTCTAAAACATTATTTTGACTTCTTTTAAAGTAAGCTTCTCCTTTTTGTATTTGGAGATAAGCGAGGCGAGTGCCAAAAATTCCTGTAAAAAATAAAAATAAGATACCGAGAAATAGTATTGTTTTTTTAGGGATAGGTCTCTCTATCCGTCCTTCAAATTGTTGTAAGTTTTGAGAATCAAGAAAAATTTCATCAGGATCTACGAAACCATTTCTATATTTTATTTTATTTTTTTTAATTCGGGGTATCATAAAATTTTATTTTCTTTTTTAGCATTTCTATAGCTATAAAGATTATAGTATAAATTAATAGAGAAATAAAAATAGCAGATGGATCCCCTGCCCCATAAAGCAAATTTGAAAGAAAGAGCAAGGCGACTGCCTCCCAAAAAATACTAAAATAAAATACTCCGGCTAGCGCTAGCAATAGAGAAACCCAAAAAGGCATAAAAAGTACTGAAAATAAGAGTAAAAATGAAGCTAAAATCCTTATAAGCATATTTCTATACTACACGGTTTATATAAAAAATACAAAATAAATGATATTGCCTATTGCTGGGTGCATGGTATTATGTTTTTATATGATAAATGTATTACAAACAGAAGTTTTGCTAAATATGTTAAATATGGTTTTGGCCAAAGCAGTATCTTTTAAAGATGAAGAAATCGTAAAAAAAATTTCCGACTTGAGACATAAGATTTATTATGAAGATTTTGATTATGGTGAGAGTATTGTTTATCTTAAGGCGATAGAAAAAGAACTTGAAAAAAGAGAAAGAAAGTTAGAGGATCAAGAAAGAGACCCATCTCATTATTTAGGTGTGGAGATGAAAAATTCTTTATTTAAAAGAAGATAATAAGAATTTAAGATTTATCTATTTTACTTCAGTAGTCAGTTCTGGTTGTGTGCTAGAAGACACTATCTCAAATCTTAATCTTCCTATAAGCTTATTATTTTCTGTTTTGATATTTACTCTCCATTTCCCTTCTTTTATATTTGAACGCCTGGAATATGTACGAAAACCACCATCACGTCCACCTTTTACAGGGAGATTTATTATATTATCAGTTATCCATTCGTCTTTTATTTCATTATAATATTGCCATTCGTGAAGAATAGTGAGGTTTAGATTTTTTGGAGAAAAAATAGCACTAAAAGCATAAACAGGAGCTCCTACATTTTTATTAAAATTTGGGTATAAAGTAAAATATTTTTTCCACCCAGAGTCTTCAAAAGTCACTATATAATTGCCAACGTTGTTCTTCTCTATAAAGTTATATATGCCTGCATCTTTGAGGGATAAAGGCATCGGAGGAATGAGATTGGTAAAATAAAGAACATTAACTAAAAAAGTAATACCTAAAATTAGAGAAATAATTAGTTTTTTACTCTCGGAAAACTCTCTTTTAACGAAAGAAGATAAAATAAAAATAAAAGCAATTATAAAAATAAGACTTACAAGTCCAGAAAGTAGAAATATTCCAGTACCTATTTTATGTAAAACTATCGGTACTAAAAAAATCATGAAACAATAGATAGAAAGATAGAATAAGCTTATTTGAAAACTAAATCTTATATAGTGTCTTTTTAATGATTCATTTGCCCAAAAAGCTCCTGCTAGAAGAGCGATAAATGGCCAAGTGGTAAATATGTCTGCGCTCCTGAAATAAAATACTAAGTAAGTAGATAGAATCCCTCCAAAGAAAAACTGTAATATATTTACATACCAGAAATGTTTTCTACCAGGATTTATTTCATCACCTTCTTCTTTTTCTTGAGTATGAATAAGAATTATAAATATACCGACGACAAGTAAATGTCCCAAAATCCAGATATTTTCCCAAAGTGTATCTACTCTTTTTAGCGTAATAGCATCAAAAATAAATCCAGAAATCAAAGACAAAGAAGAGATTGGCCGTTCAAAACGACCGTAGAAGTTGCGTATAGGTTCTACGAAAAACATATTTATATTATATTTCTTTTTTGAGGAAATAAGCAAGAATTGGAGGAGTAAGTAGTGTAGTTAGGATCACCATAATCACAATCACAGAAAAGAGCTCATCAGTAAGAACACCCAAGCTCATACCGATAGTAGCAAAGATCAGCCCCACTTCCCCTCTGGGCACCATACCGAAACCTACAATGTTTTTGTTTATATCTTTTCCTGCGAAGAACCCAGAAATATATTTTCCAACAAATGCAATTACAGTTATACCGAGAGCAACTGATAAAATTTTTGGGTTAAATAAAGTTTGTAGATTTACATTTATTCCTGTGAAAACAAAAAATATTGGAATGATAAAATGTCCGATGGGTTCTAGCAATTCTTCGACGTGTTTGTCCGTGTAATGGTCTGCAGTTTTCTGAAATTTTTCACGGTGTTCAGCACCTACTAGTTCAGCATGTTTTTCCAAGTCCAGTGCTGTCTGTGGTTTTTTGAAATATTTGAAATGTACAGGATCAAGTATTAGTCCTGCAGCAAATGCTCCTACTATAGGAGCGAGTCCTATCAAACCAGCAACAGCAGAATAGAATAAAGCAAATACTATAGCCAATGTGATTTTTGTACCGACTCCTGTGTTTATTTTAGAAAAGAATTTACTGATATAAGGTGCGCAAGTTTTACCAATTAAAATAGAACCGACTAGGAACAATAGTGCTTTTGCTACAATCCAAGAAACGACACCGAAGCTCACAGCCCCTAATGTGACGATAGCTGATACCACAGCTAAAATAATGAGACCCATGACATCGTCTATGACGGCTGCACCGAGCACTATTTGAGCTTCTTTAGTTTGTAATTTTCCAAAATCTTTGAATACACGAGCAGTAATACCTACTGAAGTAGCGGTAAGAGCAGCTCCCAAGAAAAGATAAGCATTTGAAGATAAATCTGGTAGTAACCAAGGACCCACTATCCAAGTACCGAGCACAAAAGGAGCGATTACTCCGACAGTCGCTACGAGAAAAGCTTTCACGCCGACTTTTTTCATATCAGACAAGTTTGATTCGAGTCCTACTTGGAATAATAAAATGACGACTCCAATCTCCGCTAAGAATTTTATATAAATATCACTTTTTATTGGATCAAAGAAATGAAAGCCAATTAAGCCCAAGTTTCCTATGAGCACTCCTATCAAAAGTTCTCCCAATACTGAAGGCTGTTTTGCTTTTTCGATAAATCGTCCGAGCATAGCAAAAAATAAAATGATTCCCATCCAGAGCAACGTCATGACTGGACCGTGTTCAGTTTCCCCAGAACTAGCAAAAACAAAAGAAGTCACTGATAAAAATAACGCAACGAAAACCAAAACTTTATTTTTCAATAATGTTGATACCATAAATTTATTTAATTAATAATTTTTAACTCAAAGATAATACACGTTTTTTAAAAGTTAAGCAAGGATTTATTAAAATTCATCTAAAAACGAAGTCGCCCCAGAGAGTCTGGCGACTTCTTTGGGGCGGGACGATGGGCTCACAAGAGCCTGCAGAGGGTATGAAGAACTTCGGCGTACTCCCTGACACACTTTTTGTTATGCTTGACCGGTTCTCCTTTCTTGTAGGGGTGACGGGTATAGGGCAGATGACTTTTGAGAGAGCTCCAAGTAAGTTTGATTGCTCTCTTGACCAGCCGAGCCTTCTTTTTCTTTTTCACACTTCCCCCTTTTACTTGTACATAAAGACTCTTTTTAGGAATACTATATTAAAAATATTTTGTCAATAAAAACGTAATATCCCAATAGCTTGGAATCACCACAGAGTTTAAAATGATTCCATATGCCATACACAACAAACAAAAACATGCCCGCGATTAGAAGAGAAGCTGCACAGCTAGTGTACAAGGGTTGGAGTACTAGAAAGGTCGCACGACACTTCGGATTCAGTCAAAGTGTCATTGTGAAATGGGTAGTCAAATCAAAAAAGATTGGATACCATCCAATCCCAACACAAAGCTCAAGACCACATCATCATCCGAAACAATTGAAAGAAAAAGTAGTGGAAAGAATTGTAGCTCTACGTATTAAAACAAAAAGAACCAGTGAGGTGGTTCATCAGTATTTGTTAAATGAAGGAATTAAAGTTTCTTTAAATTCTGTCAGACGAACCATTGATCGTCATGGACTCATGAAAAAACGAAGTAAGTGGAAACGATATCATCCCCATCAGGATCGTCCATATCCTTTAAAATCGGGCGATTTAGTGCAAATTGACACCATTCATCGAATGATTAGTGAAAAGAAAAGATTGTATGTTTTTGTTTTAATCGATGTGTTTTCCAGATGGATCTACGCTAAAGCATATGCAAAAATGAATGGCAAACAAACCATCAGATTTGTGAACGAAGCACAAAGAAAAGCAGTGTTTAAATTCTCCATGCTACAGTCAGATCACGGACCGGAATTCAGTCAGTGGTTCACTTCACGAATCGAGAAAAATCACAGATACACTAGAATCGGTAAACCCAATGACAATGCCCACATTGAAAGAGTGAATCGAACGATACAAGAAGAATGCTTGGACAAGTTTCCTAACGATGTGAAAAAAATTAATTGCGAACTTAAAAAATATTTGCAATACTACAATTACGAAAGATTACATTTGAGCTTAAATTTAAAAACACCTTCACAATTTACTTAAAGTGATTCCAAGCTATTGGTTAGAATACGTAAAAAAATTACGCATGTATGTAATGTATTACGTAATACTTTATATACATTTTAATTAGTAAAATTTATCCACAAGGCTGTGTTTCTTGAATGAAATCCGAACTTTTTTCCAAAACAATCCGGACTGTGATTAATGCATACGCTCGACGATTTTTTTAATTTTAATATCTCCACTACGCTCGACTAATGTGCTAATTCAAAACGGACTCGGAAAATGGAAACAAATATTTTGGGGATTAGGATTTCCATTTTCCTCGACTGTATCTTTTGGCGAGATTTCAAATTCTGCCCGCAGGAAAAATTCAAAATCAAAATTCAAAACATTGTCTCGGGCATTATACCATTTTTCTATTTTGGTGGTTATTTAAAGTTTTGAGGTGCACCCTCGGCATTCACCTCGGGCATTTCCGCTAGGGCTACGAGTGCCTAGATGCCTATGAGCGGGCAAGCAAAATAACCGAACGGCTCAAATACCGGGGAAATGAGCCGTTCGGAATTTGCCCGCACTTCTTGGGGAGAGGAAGTTTCCTCTCCCCGGGTCGGGCTACACTGAGAGAAAACTCTCAGTGTTCTGCCCTCGCCATCCCCACTCTACGTTTTTCAATATTGTGTTTAGTGTGTAGCTTTCGCTTTCGAGAACTCATTGCAATTCGGGACAGGCACTCGTCCTTTAGCCATGGACACCCTAGCGGAAATGCCCGAGGCGGAAATGCATGTGCTTGACCCGCCCTCCCGTTCGCGCACAAAACCGCCGTGGAGAAAAGAGGGACGGCTTGCTCCGTAAATTTCAGAATACGAAACCATATTTTTATCGTTCTCAATAACTCCAATTTAAATCTCCCATTTTAGTAAAAACTTTCAGCAATACTAAACCATTTAGAGTTTTAGAGATTCTTCCAGTCTGATCTTGACCAGTAATTTGGGTAGAACTCCCATTATAAGTCGCACTTATGCTGAAGTTTGATCTCGATTTCACGATCTGCTTTAAACTCAAAAGCTGTCCAGAGTTATCATAACTCCAACTGAATTTTAAGATGTTTGGGCTTACATTAACTATCTGATTGTTGTAGGATAAAGATTGCATTTCTGCTACCATGGCTGATCTACGGTTTCTGTCTTTCAATGTCATTTGTGAAGTATTGCCTGCCCGATCAGAAAGCGTAATAACAGTATCATTATCAATAACAGTGATATCCTCGGGACCGGAAATATTATCTGTTCCGGTAAATTGTAAATCTTTTGTGGCAGGATTAAATTGAACGGAAAATTCCGGAGCAGTGGTATCTTTAATTATTAGAGATGGTTGAATGGTTTGGTCAATTATGCCATCGCCGTTGTTGTCTAAAGAAAGCGTAGTTGCAGTACCAAGATTGACCTGGCCAGTTAGATTGGTAGTAACTGGAATATCCCTAAAAATTTGTGTTTGTTGTATTAGTTTATTATCAAGTGCATCTTCTATTAAGGTAAATGTTCCATTGCCCGTACCGTTAATTTTAACAGAGTAAGTTTGACCTTCGTCGTCAGGCAGGTAAATGAATTTATGCTCGCCCATAATGTCAAAACTTGCGTTTGGAATATTATTTTCAATACTACCAGACACTAAACCAGCATGATTGCCATCTTGGTCAGTAATATTAATGTCTAAGGGACTAAAAACAGAAATGGCTTTGCCGTTTAGTTTACATTTTGAAATATCTTGAGAAATTTTCGTATCGTCAACAGCAAGATTGCTACCAGAAATAATGTTTACGATTTGTTGTCTAACGTTATCCTGGCTTAACATTTTTCCATGATCAGATTGTAGTGCATAATACTTATTTCCAACATCAATTGGTAAGTTGGTAGCGCTTTCTAAGGGTACAGTTCCGTCGCCCGGTGATCGTTGTGGACTATCATAACTTACCTCTGTACCAAAAATCTTTTGAGTTCTTCTCTCTATTATCTTAGTAATTGTTCCAGCTTTACACCCATTAATACTATAAAGATCAACACCATTGCTTCGCATATCAAAATTATCAAAGTTAGTAGTGTGTAAATTTTGGGCACTGGACAAAGCCTGATTATTCAGATTGTGATCATTAGTCAAAAAAGAATTAGTCTGACTGAAATCCAAATCCTGACTAGATGAGCTAAAAAGATTTTGATTGATAATTTTTACATAAGACCCTTTAGTGTTAAAGTATTGCTGGCTAGGTGAAAGATCGTAGATTACAGGTAAATTTTTAGCAATTTTTTTCATTTCTGAATCAGCTAACCAAGGAATTCCAAAACTGTCGCCTTTCAAAAGTACTTTAATAGCTTTGGGGGCACCTGTGTTTGGTACCCCAACAAAAACAGCCTTGCCAATATGATTATCTGACAGATGGTTCATAACATATTTTTTGACCAATAGTCCGCCAGTGCTATGAGCTATAATATCAACCTTATTACTGCCAGTCTGGGTCATTATGTCCTGAATTTTTTGTCGCAATAAATCTACATTGGTACTTCCATCGCTAAAAACTCCACTTACCCCATAACGCCAGTCATAGGGGAAAGTAAATAAATTGGCGTCAGAATTAGTGCTTTCTATGTAACCTTGGTCTTTAAATTCTTGGATAATTAAGTCATAAAAATGTTGACCAATAAGAGGGTTTTTAACTAAATCTCCAATCTCTAAACTTGTATCTAAAGGAGTTAAGTTAGTATTAAACTGCAAAGGATCCATAAACTGATCTCCAATATCTGTAAAATTACGCCCTAAATCCAGCCATAACTTATCGGTACCCTTATTTATATCCGTCCCCAAAACCCCGGGAATTATTAAAACCGGAGTTTTGGGTGGTAAAATTTTCAATTGCAGCGCAGGAGTGGAAATAAGGTCGCCGGTTTCCGTGTTCCAGCTAAAATTATTCGGGTCTCGATTGCCGAAGATCAATCTAATTGAAGGACTAGGTAAAAAACCAACATTATTTTGGGATAAATTTCCCATTATAGTGCTCGTATCTAAAGGTATAGACGCTCCTGTATCTCCATTAAATGCATTGAAATGGGGATAGCCCGGGTAAATATCATCAACATATCTCAATACCAAATGGCTCACTCCGGGCCACGTAGAAGCTCTTTTGTCATTAAATATACCAGTTCCACCCACTTTTAAGTTGCAATTTTGATCATATATTTTTTCTTGGCCGAAATTATATTTCCATGTGGGGTTGGTAAGTCTAAAATGAAATTCCAAAAAACCATCAGAAGTATAATCGTAATCCGGAACTTGTGTTGTCGGGACGTTACCTTGGATATATCCAGGTGCGCATGGCTTCGGATAAGCAGGTGTTTGCGCATAAACATTGTAAACAGGAGTGATTAGGAAAATTAGTAAAAGGGTTGTGTATATTGGTTTTAAATTATCAAAATTTATATATTTTAGGGAAAACTTGGACTAAATATTACTATTAAATAAAAAGCAAAAATGATAATGATTGCTAGAAGTAAACAAATTAAAACAAAAGGCCAGAATACTAAATTTCTAATATTTTTTCTATATTTGATTGCATAAAACAATGCCAGCACAATACCAATCAACTGCATTGTTATAATAATTTTAAATAAAGATTCGTATCTATATTCCAATAGAAAATTACTTCTAAATACTTGAGAAACAATTTTACCGCTTTGGAAAAAAGAGTAAAGTGTATTTCCAACTGGACTCCACAACACCTCCGGCATAATGAACATAGCTAAAAATATTCCTATCCACACTTTTTGTTTTTTTGTCATGATTTTTAAAAAATTTGAATGGGTAAATGTTTAATACTTTAAATCATAGCAAGATAAA
>Ga0209416_1001578_pt1 | contig 15104 bp, 26 predicted proteins | sample RifGroF1_FD_184001 | JGI IMG/M metagenome (GOLD analysis project Ga0209416, IMG submission 184001) | Groundwater microbial communities from Rifle, Colorado, USA - Groundwater F1 (SPAdes) (version 2) | ecosystem: Environmental > Aquatic > Deep subsurface > Groundwater | place: Rifle, Colorado...
CAACATCTGGAAATCATATCCAAGAGTATCTTTTTTAATATCGCCAACTTTTACCTGCCAACCTGATTTACCAACAAAACCTTGGTTGTTCGCAAGATTTGAGAAGTAGTTTTTAGCTTTCATGCCGCACATTGCTGTACGCATACCTTTCTCGAAATCCCACTGCATAACTTTAGTTAAGTCTTCTTGTAAGTTACCATAGTTGTAATCAGTTCTATTAATAGTGAATACGTTCTGTTCGTCGCCAGAAGTATTGCCATATCTATTAATAGCGGTAATAACACCCATTGTGGTTCTTACTTTTTTACCATCTACGTCTGTTCTTGCTGCGTCACTTAATGTTTCGCCAGAACCAAGTCCAAGACCCATAACAGAATCACCTTTCCATAGAGCATTTTCAATTTGGAATTTGTGTTCTTTTTGTTTCTGAACTCTTAATCTCGCTAATTCATCAGAATATCCGCGAAGAGCAGCTTCGTATAATGTCCCTGTAATTTCTATAGGGGTTTTGAAAATTTGTGTTGAACCAAAGATTACACTTAATTCATCTGCCCATGCTTCAGGACTTTCAGTTCCCTCACCTCTAGCATTACCAGAAACTATAAAATAGTCATCTGCCGCTACTGAGATTGCATCCGGTGATTGATTTTTAAATGTAAGTTGTGTAGCTTGACCAGATACTGTATCAATTGCTAACACAACTCCTTTTCTTGTGGTTTTTGTGGAATCCCAGACTTCAAACTGGAGACCCTTCATAGATGCATCCGCAGTATTCCCACCTGCATTAGCCAATCCTACGATTGACGTAGCTTTAATAGGTACTACAACTGCTGTATCATTAGCAGCGATAGATGCTGTGTCACCTGCCTGGAAAGATTGCTCAATCCAAGGATCGCGGTGATAGAAAGTTTTGAACAATGGGTCTTTTAAGTTAGTGTCTACTCCCTGATCCATAGCTAATGTAAAAAGGGGAGTAACAGAAGAAAAGAACTCCTTAGTTACTTGAGGGGAAATGAAAAAGTCTCTACGTTCCGAGAATAGCGTCCCCAACGCACTAAGATTTTTTGCTGACATTTATAACTCCTAGTTTTATGTTCCTGCAGATAATAGAGCTTTGTTGAACAGTTCTTCATCAGTTAAAGTTTTAGGAGTTTCTCCACCACCTGTTGTTCCGGCTGGAGCTGGAGCAGAAGAACGTTTTTGTTGACGTTCAAATTCTTGCTGTCTTTGTGAAACAGCGGCTTCCTCTCCATTCAAAATCTGAAAATACTTTATAACATTCTTAGGGTCGACTGACTTAGGGTCATTCATCACTTTGTAAAATGTATCTAGTTGTTCAGGTTTTAAGCCATGAGTTAATAAGGCTTGGTCAAACTCACTCTTTTTCTGAGTCTCTTGAAGTTTACGTCTGTCTTCTTCGTAAGCTTTCTGACGTAAGTTTTCTTTGTACTGTTCAGCTTGCTCATAATAGTTAATCATATCAATCTGATATTGAGCACGAGCTTCCTCGTACCTTGCTGTAGGTGAATCTGGGTCTAAGATATCCGCGCGATTATATCCTTCTGGTTTTTGAGGTAGAGTAGGTTTGTGTGGTTCATTAGTCGTATGACTAGGAGCCTCTACTTCCTTCGTTCCCTTCGTAAGATATTGATTCACTGCATCAAGAGCATTTGGATTTTCTTGTAAGAATTTAGCTATGTCCTTGTAGGGAGTAATAGTCTCCAACTCTCTTTTGTACTTAGTTGCTTCACTTTGCCAATATTCATAACGCACTTTTTCGTTGTCTTTTTGTGGCTCTGAGCCATGTTGCGTCTCATGGTCGTTCTTTTGTTCATCCTCGATGGGAGCCGTATTATCTGGTTGAACGTCTTCAACCTTTGCTTCGGGTGTCCCTGTTGGCGTAACTACTGGAACATTGTTCTGATCTTCTTTTGGGAGTTTCTGGTATTGTCACTGCACTACCATCTTCTTCTAAGAAGAATGAAAATCCATCAGGTATCTCGTTGAAGTCATTTATTGCCATATAATCTCCTAATGCAATAGCCTATTAAGGGTTTATTGCTTTTTTGATTGCTGAGAGTTCTTTTGGAACTCCTTTCTTTTTGCGAGATCGTCGTTTAATCTTTCATTGTAAAGAGTAGTTGCATGCTGTACACTAGCCCCTGCTTCAGCGAGTTTTGCTTTGAATTTCTCAAGCTCTGCTCTCTGCATCAAACTCTGATTCTCTCTTGTAAGTGTCTGGAAGTCACCCTCCAAATCCGATAGTTTATCAGAAGTATCTTGTAATGCCGCTTGCAATTGCTGCAAGTGTCCACTACGTTCTAAGACACCTTCGATGTCCGCTACTTCTGTTTTCTTCAAAACTTCTACTTGATCTATAATGCCAGCGGCGTATAAATCCAAGTAATGTTGTAAAATGCCCCATCTATTAGACGGAAGCATTGAACCAGATACCACTATCACATCGTATTTACCAATAGTAATATCGTTAACTTTGCCTACCAAAACACCAGTAATGTCATCGTATAATCCTTGATTAACCGTGACTTCTTTAGGTGCATTGTTAGGTCTTAATAATCTTATAACCTTTTCATCGGTATAGGTTTGTTGAATTAATTCTACACAAACTTTAGCTAATTGATTTATAGAAGATTCTATATCATCTTTTTTAGACTTAATACGTCTTTGACCCATCTCATCTAAAGCTACAGTTCCTTTAAAGCTATCAGGAGCGGACGCTGATTCACCATGCATTAAACTCCAGATACCGAAGATTAATTCTATATCTCTCTTAGCATCAGCCTCATTCTTATATAATTCGTTAGGTAATGCTATTGGTCCAGCTACTATCGGTTGACCTATTTCAGCATCAAACTCAATAACTGCTGTACCTGATCTACCCCATTGCTCTTCTAGTAAAGCTCTATCCGTAGAACCGCGAGGTATTAATAATTTAACGTTGGTAGAAGAAGACGCATGAGCTATAATTAAACTTCTTGTTTTGTTTATATACTCTTGTAAACCTCTACTTTTTCTTACATCCGAGAAAGGATAGGGAGTTCTATTATGGTTATTGACCAAAGGGACTATAGGATAATTCTCAATATCCAAGGTACCTTCATAATATAAAACATCACCTATTGTAACAATTCTTTTTACTCTATCTGCCCATACATAGAAATATTTTAAATAACCAGCTTTTAATAGTTGGTCCATTATAGTAGGTATGAGTTGTGTGGTAGTGATTGGATCGCCTACACCTGGAGCTAATTGACCATCAGGAGCCATATGGAATGTGCCACCTGTTCTGTCGTAAAGAGCTTGCATCTCTCTAATTTCACGTACATCTGTAATAGCTCTTGTTTCTGTTTGTGTCTTGGCGATAAACGCTGGTTCTTTAAGAAAAGCAATATATTGCTCGTCATTAAATATTCTATCTGAAACTAAAATAGGATCGAATACTCTATGAACTTTCTTCTTGGTTTTTGTATAACAATCTATTAAACGATACTTAGCCGTATCTAAATCGTCAGTAGCGTTGTTTATTTCCATCAAATCGTATCTAATGGAATTAGGATTGTTTTCAATATCCATTTCACGTTTAGCTTTATCCCAGCTTTTGAAATCAGGATATCGTCTTTCTAATTCATATTTAGTTAAAATCTGTGAAACAATTATTGAATCCGCATCACTAAAATCTCTTTTCTTTGAGGTAGGATCAACATAAACATCGAAACTATCTAAAGCACATACTTTTACATCACCTTTACCAAAATCTGAGTATGGGTCAGAGTATGACATTAAGTAACCTAAACCACGTACATAGTAATCTTCTATTGCAGTTTTCAGTTCTCTATTGCCGTCTGATATATCCCATACATACGAAAGTAAATCCGCGAAGATTCTACCTGTTTTAGTGTCAGAGTCATCTCTACCTGTTGAAGTAAATCTAGGTTTGTTGGTTGTTAATAAAGCTACACCTTGTTCTACGGTTGGAGATAAAACATTTACTACTATTGGGGATTGTCTTCTTGCGGTAAGTTCTGCAATGGCTTCTTTTGTCCATTGATTACCATTCTTAAATTCTTCATCTTCCTTTGCAGTGATGTCCCATTTGGAACGAGCAGATTGGTATTTAAAGAATTTCTCTCGTATTTGCTTCGCTAATGATTTTTGTTCTGCCATTTAATTCCATTTTGATGAGCAAGAACCGCCCATTACAGACGACCCCGTTACTCTTTTAACACGTGGTTAATGAGATAATATTAATCTATTCTTTGAACTCCTCTAGCTAATCTATCGACATATTCGTTCCAATAGTTATCGGAATGGGCTTTTACTTTTTGCCAATGTATGTTTATGCCTGATTGATTAACTGAGTCTTGATAATGCTTTGAAAGGTTATTCTTTGCTTTCCATTCACCAGTAGCCCACTTTTCTAGTCCTGTGTAATCATAGCAAATCTTGATACCTTTTATTGAATTCTCTTTAGCCCACTTTAAAACCTCTAAAACAGCTTTAATTTCTGGAGCTACATTGCGGTAACGTTTAAGAGCTGGGCTTATTAAAGCACCATACTTCTTATAAACTATTTCTTCTTTCTCTAGGATTACTAGACCGTAGCCTTGTATTCCCCTTAAATAAGAACCATCTACATAAGCTACCTTCAAAACTCTCCTTCCATACCTTAAGTCCCTTTACTCGCCCCAAGAATAGAACCAACGCTTTCAACTGAAGACTTTAAATGATGTTTTAAACTATATACTTAAGTACGCCGCTCAGCAGAGCGGCTAAAAGTAATATACCCTTACTACAAATATACAACATCAAAATTCATTTGTCAAGTCTTTTTTTTAATTATTTTCAGAAAGTTAGAATTTAGCTTAAAAACTAATAATAATATTCATAATTTTTTATTACGATTTTGCATTTTTTATTTGACAAGATTTGAGAAATCCTATCTTTATCCTCTTGGAGCTGAAATCCCTCCATCATTTTTTCTATAATAACACGGTCAAAAGCGGGCATATCCCCGACAGCCATATTACGATATTTCCTTGTTATAAGTTTTCTAAACTCTTCCATTTGGTTGATTAGCACCTGCGGTGGGCTGGCTGCGCACACTCGTCTAGGCTGTCATCCATCCTCCAATTTTATTAAATACATGTTTCATTCCACCAGATGGCTTATCCATATCCTCAATAGTATGGTACGGAGTATGCATATTCTTCTTTGCATAGAAGAAAGCATCCAAAGTATCATCATTTTGTACTCTAGGATATAACTGCAATTCAGCTTCTAGTGCTTCTAAGTTAACCAAGTCTTTCTTAAAGTATACTTGCTTACTATAAAAGAATGGTTGTAATGTTTCAATTCTACGAGATTTAGAGTTTCTTGGTTGATTCTTAACCTCTAAACCAGGAATATATACATCTGATTCATTTTTAAGATAATCTCTCAACATCTCTTGATAACCAGTAGTTTCTATATTAGTCTTAATAGGATAGAAGCTTTTATACTTTCCTATGATAGTTCTTGCTAATTCCATAGGTTTTACGCGTTTTCTGAATAAATCAAGTATATATATATTCTTATCCTTATCAACTCCAATTATCATAATAGCACTATAATCTGCTGTGTTACTTACGCTACTGGCTGGATCAACACCCATAAAAAGGTTTAGGGGCTTCCACACGGGACTTTCTACCTTATGCCATACTTTCACCCAGTCTAGGCCATCTTTCTCATTGGTGGCTGTCTCTGTAAGTCTGATGTATGCTTTTTTACGGTTATCGAGTCTGAACTCTCCATCCCAATAGCGGAAGTCTTTAGGTAAGAATAACTGATCCTCGTCACCAATAATCTGACATCTATACTCAGAAAAGAAAATAGATACTCTATTGATGGCTTTAAATGATTCTAACTTATCCATTAAATCTTGATAACTAATCCATTCAGGCCATAATACTTTCTTTTTCTCTTCGTTAACAATAGCGTCATAATGTAGAGTAACCCAACCAGGCATATCCTTTACTTTTAAAACTAGACACCCTTCTCTCTGTGGAGTACCTATTAGCCATATCTTGCCATGTTTAGGATCAACTCCAGGTTCAACATCTTTCATAAGAGTCTTAAGAGTCTTCTCCATTTGTTCTTGATTTAGGGTATTCTTATGATCTTGAGGATCATCATAGATAACAAATGTAGGTCTTTGGCTTCTCCAGTTTAATCCTACAATCTGCATATCTGCACCTTTTGTAGTAATTAGAGAACCATCTCTTAAAACTATTTCTTCATCCGACCATCGTTCTGATACTTCTTTCCCCCAATAACCGAATATTCTCTTGAAGTTTTCTGAGTACTCTAATACAGTTTTAATATCATCAAGAATCTTTTTGGCGTGACCTTGGTTCTTTGATACTATAGCAATAACTTTGGTCTTAGATGGATGAAACATCAAGTGATGGAGTATAAAGAATTTAATAAGAGAACTCTTACCATGCTTTATTTTCTCTAATTACTTAGAGGTTCGGACTATATCTTCATTCAACTTTCGGAATTAATTCTGCGTATCTCTAAAGCATACCAATCTCTTTTTTCTATAGCTTCGTTTGATAATTGTTTCGTCGTATTGACTTCCATTAATCCCTGGAATTCTAATGCCAACGAAGCAACATTTTTTTTATTTCTAAGATATGGCATAATTTGTATTATAACTTCTTTAGATAAACGTGGGGGTAGAGTCCATGAATAACGAGGCTTTCTATTCCCCTTAACTTTTGCATCATATCTTACGTTCCCTCCAAATAAACCCACTAACTCGTCTATTGGTGCGGGGTGAACGTGGTTGACTCCTAATTTCAAAGAGTGATATAATGTGTTTTCGTTTGTACGCTTAGAAAAACGTGTTCTTCTTTCTATCGTTACATAGCCCTCTCCGTCGATGAAACCAGCAGCCCAGGCTAATTTATGCGATCTAGACATAGATCGTATTCCTTATTTTATTGAAGTATTCTGTTCACTGGTAATCCAGTTTTAGTCTCTACACCTTCCACAGATATGTGGCTTGGCTCGGTATTGCCCCTTGGGGTTTCACCGAATTAAGAATATGATTTACACGAGGCCATAGTATTAACCACGTGGGGCAATAATATTAACTCTTTTCTTGTGTGTATGCCATTGTTCGGCTATTTCATGATGGAATTCAGGGGTAGCTACAACGCAGGTAGCGGGAGATACTACCCTACCCATGAGTAATACGTCCCGCTCTAACATTTCTTTAACTTTATCTTTATTCATTAAGTCCTTCCAGTTTTCTCAAATCCTCTACCGTGAGTGTTAAATGAAGGTTTAGATGGTATCTGTTTAACTTCGTCTTCTCCACAATTAGGGCAATTGTAAGGTTTACCTTGTCTAAACTGTTCGTGTTCTCCGAATGTTAAGATGTCTTCAAATTTGAATCCACATTTGTTACATTGGAATTCATACAGTGGCATTCTTGTTTCTCCTTTTCGAAATACATTAAAAATTGTATATTAGCTAATGCATGGGCTAAGTGTTGTAATTGAGATTCTTGGTCATTTACTTCTCCTCTGCGATAAGCGTATATGTGTCTAAGTAATGCTGAATAATATCTATTAGCTGGATCATCCACAAGCTTCCAAGAATCGGGGCTGTATTTCTCAGCCCCATAAGTCATTACCCCAGCTAAAGCTTCTACAACTTCTGGCATAACTAAATCATGCCTTAACTTACCTTTATCGAACTTATTGTCATAAGAACGTGTCATGTTATCTCGCTAAACTTGCCATTAATGATTTATTTGCACTTTTAGGGAATACTGATTTTCTTTCTCTTACTATAGTCCCACAACCATTGCATCTATGTGTTTTATAAGCACCTGTCATAGTATGATAGTTCTTAGTCAAAGGCGTTAAATCATCAGACCCACAGTGCGTACATAAAGGATGTTCTGATTCTGCATATAAAGCTATATTAGGATGACTCTTAATCCAAGGTCTTAACTTCAAGTATACTTCCTCTAAAATCTCAACATCTTGTTTATTATAAGTTTCCATCTCTAATAATGCTTTACTTTCTCCATTCAAGCATCTTTTCCATAATTCAAAATCAGTATCTATTTTCTGTGGTAACCCAAATATCTTTGTTAAACCATTTAAACTATTATGTGTAAATCCAAATTGTTTTGATGCTACCTTTTTTGTATCTATTTGTTGGTAAGGAGCACATGGCTCTAGACCATTCAATAGAAATCTAGTATTTATATTAGGTACATCAAAACGCACTCCATTGTGTGCTATAATAATATCCGCTTCGTTAACCAAGTTCCACAAGCTCTTAACTATTCTGCTATCATCTTCATTTCTAGCCTCTTTACCTGTTAACTTAGCGGAATAAACTTTATCATCGAACAACCATTTAGCTGACCATGTAAGCATAAACCATTCACTAATAACTTGTTCGTCTCTTATATTGCCACCCCATACACTCATTTGAAATACAAATGCTCTTAAAGGGGCTGTCTCTATATCAAATATTAAAATCTTTGGTAACTTACTAACTATCTTCTGATGACTATTTTTATCTAAAGTTGTGAAATATCTTTTGCACTTAGGGTTTTGACACCATCTCTGCACCTTATTTCCTGGCATTCTCTTTGCTCTATGCGTATGGTTACAACCGCAATAAGGGCATTTGCTATCAGTCATATTCTCTCCTAGTTAATACAAATTTTTTGTTTATACCAGAAACTCCCTCATTAAAGAGAGTATCTTGAAAATCAACTGGGTCTATACCAAATAAATCATCAGGAGTAACTAACCAAGCGTCTCGCCATTCAGGGTCTGTTTCTGCATCTTTAACACCCTTCATTGCTTTATCAAACTCCTCATTCGTACAAGCCTTAAATGTTTTCCACCAAGCTGTCATTAATTGCTCTAGTCTATTAACATTAAACTCTGCAGGCTTATTCTCTTTAAAGGCAGTATGAGCAATGTTTAGCATCTCTCTGTTATAACTAGTCGGGGTAAACGACCATTCCTTTGTCTCAGGATCATATCGCCTTTCTTTATAATTTATTTGCTTTAGCCCCTCAATTATCTTGGGGGCCAAGCCAGTAGTCCAATCTGAACGTTCAAACTCAATATAATATTTATTCAGGGTTTTTCGTATCTTCATTCAACTTTGCCTCTGCCTGCATTCTTTTTGTATCTTCCTCATCATAAACAAAATTAATTGATTTGATTACACGCTCAGGTATTTCCGTTTGACCACGAGAGTGCACCACCTTTAACCAACCATCAAGTCGATTAGCTGTTTGTACTTTGGATAATACAGTTGATTTTACTCCTTCCATTAAATATTCTACTGCACACGTCATTATTTATTTCCTTTTATTGGTTTAACTGCTTTGTTAGCTAATTTCTCTACTGAAGCTTCTGCTTCTCTTGTAGCTTCTGCTATATCATCAACTTCTATTACTGACTTAGATTGCTGTTCATAGATATCTCTAAGACGATATAATGAATCTAATCCTAAGATGTCTAATACAGGCATCTCATTCTGTCTAGCTTTAAGTATTGCTGATTCTATATATTCAATAGTAGAATCTATTTTGTTTAGCATTGTATTGCTATTCGAGTCCATCAAATTCCTCCACTTCCATTTCTTTTTGTAATTGTCTTTTAGCTCTTACCGTAGCATTCTTATCTGCTTCATTTTCTATCATATTGAAGAATCCACTCGGACCCTCTATTTCTTGAGTTTCAGTAGTTTTAATCATTTTCTTATCTTTCTTCATGCCTAATAACTCTTGTATCTCTTGAGAGCATTTAAGTAATTCAGCAGAACTCCCTTTAATTCTAGCAGCATCTACAGCTTCTATAATTAATTTAATAGCGAATTCCTTTGTAATACCATTCTCTACAAATATCTTTTCTAATTCTTCTGCCACTTGTTCTCTCACTTTATCTTGTCTTAAAAACCTTCTTACTGTTGCTTCTGGTACTTTTTGATCAGGTCTATATATAGTCCCTAATACCCCATAATCAACTTTACCACCCATTATCATCGTTGTATAAGCGGTTATCGTGTCTTTAGCACGTCTATTTTTTAATTCCCTATCTATATGGGATTGGGGCTTAACTGTTGAGAAATTCCTTAATTCTTTTCTAGGAAGATATTCAAGCTTATTATGGGGACTTTCCCACATTCTGCCTATGGAATAAACAAACTCTCTATTCTCTTGGCCTTTCTTATTTTTATAAAGCCTTATCTGAATAACTTCACATATATAGTTGTCGTCAGTTAATACCCAATCACCCTCTTTAATATTACTAAAGTCTCTCCAACTCTTATAAGGTAGTTTTAATTCATCTGCCTCTAGTTTATGATAGACTTTATACTCTACTCTTCTCTTATTTCGTCTCTTCTTAATTACATCCATTGTTCGTACTCATCATATTCTATGAATGTGTCTAAATCAGGTTGATAGAATCTTACCGTTTTATTCTGGTCAAGAGCGTATCTTAACTCTTCCTTTACACCAGTAGATTCTTTCCATCCATCTAACATCACAACCCATAACTCTTCACAAAAATTGATGAACTCAATGTCTATCTTTTTCCAAGATACCCAAGAACCATCCATATTACCATAGAGTGCGACAGGATGAGAGAACGCTATTGGCGAAAAGAATAGTGACTTACCATCTTTTCTCATTAAACTAGCTACAACCTCTGCAATCCTCTTAAATCTATGTATTTTGATGGTATCATCAGGATGACTATAAGGACTCGCCAAATATATCTTCTTCATTGTCCTCCTTTAATGTTTCATCTATTACAGTTAAAATTAACTCTGTTTTGTCTATCTTATCACAAAATAATATTGTTTCAGGAGAAACACCATTCTGAGCATCGGAAAACTCCTCTACTGAGGATAAGACTATATAAGTATTGTTTTTTAATGGTATTCTTCTCATAAACTTCCTTATGGTGCGTATGTTCTAAAAACTTTGTCTAATACTTCTGGATCAACATCATCGAACTTACCCAAGATTCTACTCTTTAATGTTAAGGCTGCAGCTAAGAATCTATGTCGTTCCTCAAATCCTTGTGGATAATTCCACTTAAAAGCTCCTTTGGAAGCTTTGCCAGTGAAAATATTATCTGCTAACTTACCTAATTCTTTACTATAGAAAGCTGCTACTCCCATTAACTCTTTTGGATGTACTTCTAGTTTGCCATTAGCGTACTTATTTGTTGCCATCTCTGTTGTAATCTTCATATATCCTCTATTTAGTGAATAATGTGTCTATTACTGCCATCCACAATAGTACCACTATAGTCATCATAGCGACTCCGTAGTACCATATATGTTTGTTTACATGTGTTAAAACTCTATCTTTCATTTTATTCCTTATTTGCTATACAAATATACGAAATAAAATACTGTATGTCAAGCTATTTATGACATCCTACCCTTTTTCTTTGAATAGTTCCTATATGTATAGATTTTAGCGTTCTCTAGATTACGCATCTGACGTTCAAATTTCATACTTTGCTGCATAGCCCATGTAAAAGCTTTATTAGCGTATATAAACTTTTCGGTCATCGTTAAATCAGACCACTCTTAAACCACGCTATTGGTCTTATTATATAAATCTAAGGCTATTTGCTCTAAATGTTCCTTTTGAGTCATGCGTTACCTACTCTTGGTTGATCTTCATCATAGTAAATAGGCTCATCCTCTCCCTTAATTACTACAAAGCCTCCAATAGCGTGGTAAACGTCATCTACACCAGAACGTGCTGCACCATCATATAGTATTTTAACCTCTAATATAGATGGTAAAGACTCTAATTTCAATATTACATCTTCTACTGTCATATATCTCCTTAATTATATTGTTAAACTCCAGCGTATTTTCTTCGCTATAGTTTGTTCTTTATTTCGCTTCCTTGTATTAGTGGTCCAACTTATACCCTGGACTTCTTTTTCTGCGTACCAATTACTGGCTTTATAAATGGTTCCCGTGTGTACTTCTGTATCTTGGTAACTTACTAATTTCATAATATCAGGAAATCGTTTCTTTATATCTTTTACCATTAGAGAGATCATTCGTGTTGCCGTATATTTTGGTGCATCTGGTGATATTGCAAGTCTTCTTAACTCTAGACATTTGTCACCATCGGTCATCCGGTTCCCCGCTACTGGGCTACTCCAAATTGCTACAGCGAAGAAAATTCCATCTTTAATCATAACATAATTAACGTAATGTGTATTCCGTACTACATTACTCCAATCTATAATTGGCAATCTACTATGCCACAGCTTATTTAATTCACAAGCCCTTTTCACAGTAATAACACTTAAATTTAATTCCTTGCAGCTCTTAGGCATATTAAAGCTTTGCATGTCGAAAAACAACGGCTCACTTTGCCGCATAGAATGAAAACCGAACTCCTCTCTACTATGATCTATCATATTACTCTCTAATTTACTATGTAAATATACACATTTTATAGTCAGATGTCAAGATAAATCGTACAGTATTATTTCGTAAAAATATAATATGTAGTGGGAGTGTGAGAAGGTACAGTAGAAAATCATAAAAATATATAAAAGACAGAGAGCTAGAGATTCTCCCGTCACCCTACCCCCTTTATTTAGGTTTTTACTTATCATTTTTCGTTGGCATTAATCTTGGTTGCATTTACCGTTGAAACTCTGGACAGTTAGCATCTAATCTACCAGTAATAACCTAAATAAAGTGGGTAAACCCCTTCATATTGCCATTGGTTGATGTTGAGTACACTAAAGTATGGACTAATGTTTAAGTGTTGTGACTACGTTGTGTAAGGTTAAACCCTTTTCTTTACACTTCTCCTCATACTACTTACATAAATCCATACTGTACTACATCAGCTACTTTTTAATCATTAATCTAATCGGAGGTTTTAAATGTTACAAGTATCTTATTCTTTCATCGGGCGTGGTGGTGATGTTAAATTTGACAAATACAACCTAACATCAGAGAATTTCTCTGAATTGTTGGCATCACCAAACTTCAAAAGAGATTATAAAGAAGTTACTAACCTCTCTATAATCATCCCAGCGTCTGATGTTACCTTAAATGGTGACAAACCTGCTGAATCTTTTGTTGCTCAGGTTGAAGCTCAATTGCGTGGTTTTGAGGACGTATTAAACACCGCTACAGACCAATCTATTGAATTCAAGGGTGGAGTAAGCCATAATGTTGTATCTTCGGATACAAATGGTGCTCCCACTAAATTCGCATTCAGACTAAATCGCTCCGTAAGAGCAGATTTAAATAGTCTCGGTTCGTTACTTGAATCGTTACGTGCAGAATTTAAAGTTAAAGCGTAAGCTTAACATTAAGACATACACGCGAATCTTTTTGTGTAGGTGTACAGATATTGTATGCCTACATGCTTTACTAATTGATCTAATCATAGAACTACAAAATTAATGAGGTAACAAATGAATATAGAAGTACTTAAAGCAACCATGCTTATTACTAATTTCCTTCGTTTAAAAAACGGAGCAATACAAACCATAGCAACAAATAATACAAACCACTACAATTTCATTACATCTAAAGAAGAACTATCACGAGTAGGAATAGAAATAGCTTCCAGACAATTAGATATAACAGAATTTAAATTTCACTATTCATGGGATTGGTTATTACAAGTATATTGGCTATTTAGAGTAAGAGGGATGAAAGTATCTACAGACTTTACAGTAAGCTTTTCACAAGCCATTTTAAATAATAATATATTTGAAGCTTGGAGGCAAATTGTAGGAGTATTAGAGAGAGAAGAAAACGAATCATTATCCTCCCACGCAAAGAATATAGAAATATTAAAAAGTAAGGCCACCAATATTGAACAGATGTGGGAAAAAGGATGCTATGTTAACGAACCTAGCACACTATATTATCCAGAATTAGCCACAACTATTACATTAATGGTTGATGGCACATATTTTTTGACCGATACATCTGGAGGATAAAACATGTCATAATCTTATAAAGCATATATCGAAAGGACCATCAACTCATATCTCATGAAAGCAAATCATGATGAGAAGAGTTATATAATGAAAAAGAACAATGGTACTATAGAGAACTATCAGCATGTATTAACTCCATTAGAACGTTATTTATTCCACAAACTATATAACAAACACTATTAAATAAAACAAAGGTATTAACATGAAACCATCAAGAGTTTTATTAATATTACTCAAATTAGTATTATGCAATATTAAGGAGAATGAAAGCTGCCTAGGCTTTTGTCAATTAATTTTATACATGAATCATTGCGACATTATTACAAATATTGAACGATTATTCATCAAGCAAGAATTTATTAATCAAATAGATACACCAAGACGTAGAATGGGAAGCTCGTATTACTGGACTCCATATGATTGGGAACCTCGTATAGCATATCTAAAACGTAAGATTAAACAACTGGAGGCGTTAAATGCAACAAAATAGAACCTTATTAGAATTACTTAGATTAATGTTGCAACATAAAAAAGAAATCTCTAGAATGGCTGGGCTGTGTTCCGCAACTATGTATTTATTTCACCAAGGCATTATTACATTTAAAGAACAACACATTATTCTCCAAGAATTTATTAATCAAATAGATATACGAAGAAACAGACGAAACAAATATGCTTATTACTGGAAAGCCTATAAATGGACTCCGCGTATTAAATGTATTCAAGCAAAAATTAAAGAATTAGAACAAGAGGAAATAAAATGGAAGAAGCAGAAGTAATTAATAAGACCGAAGATGAAGAATTAGAACAATTCTTAGAAGCATTTTCAATATTAGTTGTTTTAAGTGATATTGATTAATAAACTAAAGGAAAACTATTATGGCAGAACTAGATTTTAATAAAAAAATGAAAATGAAACATAGTAAACTTATCGCTATAACGGATTTCGATAGCGGAAGATTTCTTTCTCTAGTAACAAAAGAAGAAATTTTTAAAATATCAACAATATTAGGTAAAGACGATAAGCATATTATTGAATTTCAAAAC
>Ga0209416_1001588_pt1 | contig 15037 bp, 22 predicted proteins | sample RifGroF1_FD_184001 | JGI IMG/M metagenome (GOLD analysis project Ga0209416, IMG submission 184001) | Groundwater microbial communities from Rifle, Colorado, USA - Groundwater F1 (SPAdes) (version 2) | ecosystem: Environmental > Aquatic > Deep subsurface > Groundwater | place: Rifle, Colorado...
CGCCCGCATGCTCGTGGAACCCTGGACGTGAACCGGGTACATCGGCGTTGGCAACGGCGCACCGGACACCGGGTCGCTCGCCTTCACAAAGCCCGTGTCGGCGGATGTCACGAGCCGGGCCGTGCCTCCGAGGAAGTCCGCCCCGTCAATGACTACGTCGTAGGCGCCGGATGCCGTCTGCGTCATCGTGAAGCGCGGTCCATTGCTTGTCTGTGAGGTTGCCATCATCGTCCACCGATCAAGCCCGTAGCGGTCGCTGCGGTGCACTTGCGGATTGCCACCTTGGTCAGCTCGCCTTGAGCCGCGAGAGTGAAGGTCTTGGCCGCGGCGTCAGCGTCGCGGGCGGCCACCACAGTGACGGTCCCACCGGCACCCTCGCACCGGATCCACGTTATCGGTGGGTCGAAGGTCGCGCCGGCCGTGACGTCCACCAGACTGCCGACTACCGCCCATCCTGGGTCTCTATCGCCGATCATGAGTCACCTCGAGAAAAGATGCGTGTTGGACACGCCGTGGGCCGCAGTGGTCGATTCCCCACGCACGTGGGGAGCAATCCACAATCTGGCGCTTCTGCGACCGACGGCGCCCGCGGGACGACAATCCCGAACGTTCGGCGTGCGCCTGTGTCCTGTACGCGGGGGCGGAGAAAGGATTTGTTCGTCGCCCGCGCACAACCCGACCAGGCACCGCTCTCAGGGGTTGCCAGTCGGGAAAACTTGCGGTTGCAGCCGGGTGGAAGCGGAATACCCGTCCGCTGGGGTCGCGCCCAGCTCCCGGGGGCAGCGCCATGCTCAAGCGCTTGCGCTTACTTCCCGCGACACGAACCACCATGGCGCGTGCCGCCCCGTCGGCCCCCGTCTTCGGGCCAAAGGTTACCAGCCTGCTGCAAAGCTTGTTCATGCGCGCTTGGCCGCTGCCTTTCGCGCCCGGTAGTCGGCCAGAAGGTCCTTGAACACTTCCGGCTTGTCTGCCTTGAGGGTCTCGAGATCGGTGTACGAGTAGCATTCCCAGAGACCGTAGCCCCGCGCAACGGTGGTCCGGACCTTGCCGGGAATGATCGGTCGATGCTCGGTTATCTTCGCCATGGTCAAGTCTCCAACGCGGCAATGACGGCCCGGGCCCAACGTCGCCGGAGGCCTCGCCTCACGAGCTCGTCAACAGTCACGTCCTGCAGGTCTTCGAGCGCGGCATACCCCGCCGCCAGGACTTCGGCCCGGGCGGGGAAGTCGGCCGGGAGGTCGGTACCGGGGACCTCCGCACGTCGGCCGAGCCACGCGGCCCCGAACGCTTCCCCGTCCTCTTGGGCCTGGAAAGCCTTGAGGGTGTAGAAGCGCCGGGGATGTGTCGTTGTCGCCGTCATGGTCAGTTGTGCTTGAGTAGGGCAACTCCGGGCTTCGTCGAGTCGGGGCCAAGTCGCGTGTAGCGGTGGCACACGAAGTAGACCCAAATTGCCATGAAGCTGACCCCGGCGAGGATGTCCCGGTCCGCCTCGACCGACGGCGCCCCGTTGTACCAGAGCGCGATCGCGCCACGCTTCAAGAGCGCGGACGTGTACTTCGGAGGCGTGTCTTCGGTGGGGGTCACGCGGTCACTCACACCCACCGAACACCCCATGAACTTGCCGAGCTTGCCCTCGATCGGATCGACGTACAGCGGCCGACCCGTGGCGTCCTTGAGCTTGCGGATGTCGCCCCGGACCTTGGAGTGACAGACCATGAGCGAGGTGTCGTCGTCGGCCTCATCGCCCCACAGCGCCTGCCCGTCCAGGATGAGATCCGAGTCGATCGTCCGCGGGGTCGCGGCATTGTAGACGTCAACGGTGTAGTTCGCGAGGGGCGCCACCGTGGCATCGAGAGCCACCTTGTCAAGCGTGTGAAAGAAGCCTTCCACGAGCTGGCGAGCGGCTTCCGTGTAGGGGTCGCCCTTCATGCCGAGGTAGCGTGCCCAATCGTGGGTTCCGACAGCCTTGCCCATGCGGCGCACGGTCGCTTCTTCGGTCGATGCGGAGAGCTTTGAGGGGGTGAGGGCGCCACCTTCCGCCGGTTCCTCGAACTCACCGATAGACGTGAAGTAGGGGATCTCGACGGTCTTGCCCAAGGCCGTGTTGCCGTGCGGCATCGACGAATGCGCGATAACCGCGGGATTGCCCCATAGTGCTTTCTTGCCCTCGAGTGCAGCTGCAACGGCATCCTCCATGATCTCGGGAACGGGAAGGTCTGTGGATTTGGTAGCCATGAATCGTCTTCGCTCTCTGGGCTGTCAGCCCTGCTTTTCATTCAAGCCCAGTAGGGCCTTGTATTGCTCTTGTCCGGCCTTCGTGGTCTCCCTGTGGAGCCACCCAAGATGGTCACGGGTGAGGATGCCGCGGCGGATCTCCGCGGCCGCACGGCGCTCGAAGCTCGCCTTCAGAGCGCGGTAGAGTTCAGGGTCCACCTGGTGGAGGTGCGCCCGCTCGGGATAGGTCAGGTCTTCCAGCTTGGGGATCATGATTCAGTCCTTTCGCGTCGCGGGGACGCACGGAAACCAATGGGCCATGTGGCCGTGGAACTCGGAGTTGTCGCGAAGCGCACGTTCGAGGTAGGCGCGGCCGCGGTGGCGGATGTCGCCCATCTCCGGGAACGGGCGGTCCATTCCCCAGGTGATGCCCATCTGCGCGGCAAGTTCGCCGCACCGTCGGGCCGCGTCCTTCTGTTCGTCGATGACGGCGCCGATGCCGGCCTCGAGCTCGTGCATGTCTCGGAAGAACCTCTCGAGCCCGGGCAGCGCTCGCTCGGACAGGAACGTGTCGAGGAACGCGGATCGCGTCTTGGCCTCCAGCCGCTCGAACTCCTCCCGAAGCGGGGCAACGCGGGCCGCTTCCGCATCCTTGCGGGCCTGTTCCTCCGCGTCCCGCGCGGCGTCCAACAGGGCGACGAGACGCGCTTCGTTGCGCTTCTCCGCGTCGTACAGCTCACGGGACGCGTCGCTGTCGTCGGTGAGCATTGCTCGAGCAAGTCGGCCGAGCTCCGCGCGTGTCTGTGCCAGCGCCGATGCCAGATCGGAGCTGCTTGGGGGGGTCTTCTTCTTCGCTACCATCGATTGCTCTTTCCGCCCGTGTATCGAACGGGCTTGGCTCCCAGGATGTAGGTTGTGCCGTCGGGCCGGCGGATCGCGATGCCGCCCAAACCGTCGGCCACCCTCGACAGGCAGATCGCCTCGAGTTCCCGAAGCTGCAGGGCGCCGGCGATGCGGGCGAGGCGGGTGAGGCGGTCGAGGTTCATCGGTAGGCCCTTCCCTTCGCTCCGAGCATGACCAAGGTCCCGTCAGGTCGGAGGATCGGGAACCCGGGGGATCGCGTGTCGACGAACCGGCTTGCCGTTCTGTTGACCCGGCTCGAAGGCGCTCCCTTGCGGATTCCATCGTATTCGCGAACCCGCATGACAGCGTGCACCGCGGCCACAAGCGCACTCACCAGGTCGCCGTGACCAGCGCGGCCGCGGTTCGGAGAGGTGATGCTCACCCCGCCACCGGACAGCGGACGCTTGACCACTTCGCGGAGCTGGCGGAGGAGTCCAGGATGGTCGGGCAGCACGAGCCGGCCTTCGTTCAGCTCCGTCTTCGTGGCGCTGAACATTGCCACCTTGCCGCCGTTGCCCTCAGGCGCCGATCGGAGGGTGATGTGGAGCTTTTCCGCGTGCTCGCGCATCGGCTCCCGAGCGTGGCCATCCACGACGAGTTCGGTGATGCCCAGCGGCTTGCAATGCTTTCCGAACGTGCCCATCACCTTCGATGGCTTCAGGGGCTTGCCTTCCGCGGGCCGGAGCTCCACCAGATCGGCGACCGTGATGATGGTCCCCACCCTATAAACGGCCACGAAGGCGCTTGCGTTGGACACGAACGCGAAGTCCCCACCCGCGGCCGCAACCGATTCCGCCGGACGCGTCATCGGGATGTCGATGGGCTGGACCGCCAGCTTGATTGCCTCGTGGTCGAAGTAGACCGAAGCGCCACCGGACAAGACCTTGCAATCGAACTCGCGCTGGGCGTTCTCCTCATCGCGCTCCCTCTCCTGCGCCACGAGCTCCCGGATGTCCGGATCAGAGCCTCGAAGGAGCAAGGTCGGGGCCACCGCAGCAAGCGCTGTGGTCGGTGCGCCGCGGTTCTTGTCCACGAGCTGGAAGTGTAAGGACTCCTCCGTCCAGGCGGTGGACTCAAGGAGCATCTGACCACCAGGCATCACGCGCGGACGGGCGGCCTTGAAGACGTCGCGATCGTTCGCCACGCCGGTGTCCGGGTCGCGCATGAAGCTCGCCTCCACCAAGTGGAAGAACACGAACCACGCGCCCCGTTGCTCCGTCCCTCGAGCCGATGCCGCCAAGACCTTGAACTCCACCTCGCATCCATCCGGCCGGCGGATGGTGAAGCTGTCCTTGCTCGGAGTGCCCACGATGAGACGCTTCAACTCACGGGTGGACTCGAACGCTCCCTGCGCGTACCGAAGCGCCTGACGGCTGAGGGACATGGACGGCGCCGTGATGCCCACGAACGCACGCTCACCAGGCGCAAGGGGGGACAGGTCGACCGTGAGGGCGAGGTAGACGCCCAACGTGATGCCGAACCGCGTCCCGCCGATGCGTGCCCCCTTCATGAGGGCCAGGACCTTGCGCGCCACCGGCGGGATCCGATCGACGGCGCCGAACAACTCGATGGCGAGCTCCCGATCCCCAGCCTCGAGGTCGGCAGGGTCGACCCCATCACCGAACACCGACCAGAGCACGCGCTGGGCCGGCGTGAACCGGATGCCCAGGACGCGATCGCAGAAGTCGGTGAAGGCGAGGGGCCGCGTCATCACTTCACCTCGCGAACGGTTGGGCCGCCGTCGTCGTCGTTGGCTTGGGTTCGGACGGCGAGCATCCACAGACGTCGGCCGCTTACACGCTCACGTGCAGGGCGACCGGCGATGAGCACGGCGCGGATGCGCATCACAGACCGAATGGTGGGGCGGGCGGTCATCGGCGAGACCTCACTTCACCCGTCGCAGTTGGTTCGGGTTGTCGTCGTCGTCGGGCTTCCAGTTCCACATGGGAGGACACCACGGACTCACGCACGAGTGAATCTTCAGGAACTCGTGCGCCTCGGTGTCACCGAGCTCGAGGTTCTCGTAGGCGTACTTGTAGACGGCTGCGCGGGCCCCGCTCGTAGTGATGTCGGGCCTGTCCGAGAAAGGTGCGCAGCGCTCTTTCACCAGCGCGTCGAGCTGGTTCAGGCATCGGCCCATGTCGCGGAGCCAGTCCGTCATCGGGCGTGCGGTCGCCCAGAACCGGCGCTCGCGCTCGCGCCTGATGGCGCCGGCCACCTTCGCCTTCGTGAGGCCGAATTGCTTGGCGACGTCGTTCTGGGAGGCATGCTTGCCCTCGTACGCGTCGAAGATCTGGGCGTCGGTCAGTTGCTTCTTCGGAATCATGTTGGGTCCTTTTCAGCGCTCTCAGGCGCCGTTTGGTTGCTCGCCCCGGAACTTGCCAGCGGGCTGGCAGGTTTCGTCTCCGGGTCATCGGCCATAAGCCAGGGCTGACGGCTGACATCCGCCTTGCGGTTGGCCTCCCGGGAGATCGCCTCCCGGGCACACAGCTCGTGCGCGGCGAGCAGGTTCTGACGGGACGCATCCGCCAACCTCGAGGCGGACAGCAACAGCTTGGGATCGCCGGTGGCTTGCCCTCGGTCCGAGAGGTAGCGGGACATGGCGAGCTGCAGTGCCGCGCTGGCGACGATGCTCGAGGGGCCCGGACCACACATCCCACCGCCCACGGTCGCGGCGAGCTCGCCGCACTGGGCCCGGCGGAACGCGTCCGCGGCGCCACGGTACGGGGCCAACGCCGCATCTTCGGTGAGGCGGGATAGTCCGAGCTGGTGAGCGAGACGCGTGCGGCCTGCCTTGGCCTTGCCGCCTTTGCCGGCGATGCTGTTGCCTGGGGCAAACTTCCCTCGGTCGTCGAAGTCCCCAGGGTTCGGGTCATCGGCATCCGAAGGCACGCCCATGGGCAATTCGTCCACGGGCAGCACTTCGATCCGAGGCGTTCCCCGGCCGTTGCCGTGTCCAGTCCGGAGGGTCATCGGCTCGCCTCCCAGGGTCGACGGAGTGTCAAACGAACGGCCGATCGCTCTGGAACCACTTGTTTCGAAGGACTTGCGCCGTATTGGACATCCGATCCGCGTGCTACGGTTCCAGATGTGCGTGCCACACGTGCACTGATCCGGGAATATCGGAAACGCGTAAGTCCGCGATTCCGGGTCGTTTTCCGGCGCAAAGCGCGGGGCGAAACGATCGCGTCAGGATTCGGGTCCGGTGAGTCACCGTCCGCCGCCGGTCCCTTCCTATAGGGGACCGGACGTCCGGTGTTCGGTTCTCGTCCGTCCGTGCATCCAGTGTCAGACCCCTTCTTTAGAAGGGTTTGCGAATTCCGTCCGGTGTTCGTCCGGTCAAAGTCCACCGTCATGATTCGTCCCTCGAGTCCGGTGTAAAGTCCGGTGTTGCGCACTGCGTCGAAGGGCGGACTTTGAATGCCTTGAACTCCCGACCTCGGATGGTCGTGGACGTGGTCTGGATCGACCTCGCTTCAAACAGGTTCGAGATGGCGTCTTCCACGTCGGAGGCCGACCTTCCCAGTGCCTCCCGGAGCTTGTTCTTCGTCTTCGGGCCGGTGCTGAGTTGCTCGAGGATCCGGGTCTCGAGGGGCCGCTGGTCATCGTCACGGGCCGTCAGGGTGGTGATGGTGGGCTCGCCGTCTTCGGTGGCGATGGAGAACGTCACAGGGAGCGGATACTCGTCGGGTTCCTCTCGGAGCTTGGCGAACAGGACCTTCGTGGACACGGTCCGGCCGTCCACCTTGTCGCCCTTGAGGAGCAAGACCGAGTCCGCTTGTCCGGTGCGCTGGGCCGACCCGGCGACGTCCGAGAGCTCGCCGGTGATGCCGTTCTTGCGCGTGTGAGCGACCGCCCAAACGGTCGGCTGTGACTTGACGGGGGCTTGCTCGATTGTGCGAGCCACCGCGTCGAAGATGGCCACCTGTTCGACCTCCGAGTTGCTGTCGGCCGGTGCAACCCGTGCCACGGTGTCGATTGCGATGTCCGAGACGATGCCGGCGGCAACCATGCGATCGATGTCGCACCAGGCCGGAGAGCCGAGCCGCACAGCCTTGCGAGCGACCATGATGAGCCGGTCGAGGGCCATGTCGTTGACGTCGAGCAGCCGCATGCTCTTGAGGAGCTTTCGGACGGCGCTACCCTCGGAGTGCTCGCCTTCGATGACGACCACCCACTTGTCTTGGGGCGCCGGTTCAACCTTGCGACCAAGCAAGTAGACCGGATCTCCGAGTGTCATGCGCGCAGCGAGCACGAGGAACAGCAGGGTGGTCTTGCCTTCCGCCGGCGCTCCCGCGATGAGGATGATGGTCGCGCGCACGGCGATGTCCTGCCAGGCGTACGAGACCGGCTCCGCGGCGAGCTCCAAGAGGAGTGCACGGCCGACAGCAGCGAGCGGCCCAAGGTGGTGAAGGCCGCGAAGCGGATCGTTGCTCACCGGCTGTTCGTCATCCTCGAACGGGTCCGGTAGCGGTAGACCAGCCATCTTCAGATCCTTGATCACTTTGCCGTTGACCTTGCGGATCGGCGCGGGTGGCACCTTGCCGCCTGGTAGGCGATAGAATGTCTCGCGGACGTCAGCCACGGAGCACCATCCACGCCGCGCGCAAGTCGCGAAACACGTCGGCCCTATCCCACGTCGGACAGCGTAGGACGGCGATCGCGTGCGTCAGTACCTCGATGAGTCTCCTGGCCTGCGCAGCACGATGGAGCCGTGCCGCCAGCTCACGCGGCGTCGATCGGTATGGCGTCCCGTCGAGAGCATCGACCACCCACGGCCGAACACTCTCGGTGTAGCCGGAGTCCTTGAGGATCATCATCACCGTGTCGGTCGTAGGCTCCATGCCGCGCTGCCATGCGCACCGCATTGCCACGTAGACCAGTTGGTGGAGCCCCGACCCCCACTCGTCCGCTGGGATGTCGACCAGGTGACCCTCCCGGACCATCGCCAGCACACACCGCTCGGCGTCCAGATCGACCGGCGGCATCGGTGGTGCGTCGCGCGGTCCGATGAGCTGCGCGGTCATGATCTCGGAGCCGACCACCTGGCGGATGTCCTCGAGCAACCGTTGACGCTTCGCGTCCGGTGATCGGAGCTCATGAACGGATGCGGTCATCCCGCGCGTCTCCGCCCGAGCACGGCCAGCACGCTGTCCACCGAATCGTCCTCGGTCGGCTCGACTCCGGCGGTTTGCGCCCTGCGCATCGCCTCATCCCAATCGGTGAGGCGCACGAGCACGAGCTTGCCGCGGCGCACGTGGGTGATGCCCAGGGCCCGGACGGTCTCACGGAACCTGCGGTCATCGATGCCCAAGGCGGCCAGACAGTTGAGCTGGCTCGCCCACACCGGGGCGATCGGAACCACTCGATCGTCAGCCATGGTCCGACCCCACCGGCATGATACCGAGATCGACCATGGTCCGACGGATACGCTCACGGACCACCCGGCCGCGGATGACGTCGGGCCCGTGCTCATATGCGCGCTCCGCAGTCCGGACGTCACACTCGGCAATGGCCGCGATGTGATAGATGATGGCGCGTCGAGCTGTCGATCCCATGCCCCCACGATGCCACGGTGACGCGGTCATCGCGGGATCGTCTGACAGGTGCCTAGGTGTCAGCCCTTGCTTGACTTTGGTGGCTTCGAAGCATCGCGCATCGTCCGCTTGTCGCTGTACGAATATAGGTTCTTGGCAACCTTCTGCGACATGCCCCACGCTCGCAGTGCCACAATGACGAATCGACACTCGTCGTTCTCGTCGTCTATCCTCTTCAGGATATGGTGTTGCAGCAACCAAGGATCGTCCGGCCGCGGCAACCCGAAGTCCGAACCGTTCATCCACAAGTGGACCACCATCCACCAAACGATCGCATTCGCTGTCTCGCCACGATCCAACCGACGCCGCACATCCGCGGCCATCAACTCCGCTGCGTTGTGCCTCGACAGCGCTACAGCAACCGGAGTATCCCAGGTCTCGCCGGTGGAGAGATCCTCGACCTTCAACCGTCGGGCGCTCATCGCGCGGTCGGCCCACTTGCCGGCCTGGTGTAGCGCTTTGGTGTCCTTCGTCCGATCTGCTACGGCGAGCGCCTCGAGCACCTTCGCAATCGCCTGCCCCTCCGGATCCTCCCGCTCGCGGTAGGCGAGGAATGCTTCGGCCAAGAGCAGCTCCGCACGGTTCGCCATAGGCATGGCTCATCGTACCCCCCTCCGGCGCGCAGCGGCCAGATCCACGACCCCAGCACGAGCCTCCCGACGGGCTTGGAGCTCACGGGCGAGTTGCGCTACGGTGTCCCATTGACCGGCCGCGGTGGCCCCTCGGAGGGCATCGGCGAGCGCCTCCTCCACCGGGTCAGACCGTTTGGCACTTTGGCCTTCTGATTGACACTGGCCGTCCGGATCGCCCCCCGTCTCGTCCGGTCTCGGTGAGTCTTTTCGCGTGGTTACAGTATCCGAAGGCTCCGCGTGGCTTTTAGGTTCCGGCGCCCCAAAGGCGTGGGGGTTCAAGTCCCCCCTCGTGCACCCATCGGAATCATTGACCTTTTCGTCCGCCTTCCCTTCGTCACCTCCATGGCCAGTGTCAAACCCTGTGCCAAACAGAAGGGAATCGAGGGAAAGCAAGGATCCGAGTCGGGTCTCTTCCCACGTCCGCGCGGCCCTTCGATAGCGCTGAATCATGCCGCTCGACCGGTGCCCGGTGCGGTCCATCACCCATTGCTCGGACTTGCCGTTGGCAAGCGAGACGGTCACGAAGGTGGCGCGAAGGTCATGGGCGCGTATCCGTTTCCGGTTCTTGGTCACCTTCGTCAACTCAGGACGGTTGACGCCGGCCGTCTCGAGGTCGGTTCGTAGCTGGTCCGCAAGGTGGTCGACGTTGGGCGCGTTGCCATCTTCGTCAACCAGAACGGGGTCGTCATCCTCCGCATCGGGATGGAGCTTGCGGAAGGCTTCGAGGGCCCGAACGACGCCAGGATCGAGGGCCCAAGCCCGCGGGTCGTCCGTCTTGTTGCGGTCCAGTCGGACGATGCCGTGCTCGAGGTCGAAGTCCGCCCACGTCGCGCCGGCGAGCTCGCCGCGCCTCATGCCCTCACGGTCCAGGATGCCGTAGGCGAGTCGACGCCACAGCGGGACCTTGGCGCACCGTAGAAGCTTCTCATCGTTCTCGGGGTACAGGTACGCATCCGGCCGGGCCCTCGAGGGGGCAGGGAGCCACCCTGACGGGATCGGGGAGGCCTTCAGGATGCGAGCGGGCATGACGGCGAGGCGAAGCACGCGGTGGATGACCTGCGCCACTTGCCGGCGCGTTCCCGGGGACATGCCCTCAGGCAGACTCGCCATCACCGCGTCGCAATGCTCGAGGCGGATGTGGTCCAGGCGGTAGCGGCCCATCACGTCGTTGACGTACAGGCGAAGGAGCTGCTCGTCCCGATCGCTACTCCGCTTCTCGCGAACGTGGTCGGGGTGGCGCTTGGCCAGCTCGCCGTCGGTCCAGTCCGCGGAGAAGTCCTTGAAGGCCGGAACGCCGGAGGTGTTCACGCGCTCGGTCTTGCCACCGGCGAGCACGTCAACGGTCTTGCCGATGGTCTCCCAGGACTTGCGTCCGCTCACGGCCATCTCGAGCACGTCGCGGATTTCGTCCGGCCCGAGACCGGCCCGACGCATGCGCGATGCCCACCCTGCCAGGACGCGGGACTTGTCCTCCGCTTGCTCGCGGGTCATGCCGCCCAGCACGAAGCACCGACGGGCGGCCTTGCCGACCCGGATGACGGACTCAGGGGTGCCATCCTTGTTCAGTCGAACCGATCCAGTGGCTTCACGCGGCATGGCTTGTGTCCCTCTCGAGGTCGTTTGCGAGCTCCACGAGCCGGTCGGTGATGGCGCCCAGGTCTTCGACGATGCCGGGGTCCACCTGGCCCTCGAGCTGGTGGACGATGAGGGCCAGGGGACCGGTGAGGCGTCGGAGGATGACGGCAACCTCGGAGGCGTTCATCGCGCACCGTCCAACTTCTCGGCCCACTTGGTGAGTCCGTCGAGCATTCCGCCGGCATCACCAGCGATGCGGGCCAAGATGTTGGTTGCTTCCACCTTCTCGCTGGGGTCGTCCATCGAGCCGTCGTTGATGATGCCCTGCAGCCGGGCCAGGTCGTTCGTGACGCAACCCAGGACCGTGACTACGGACCACAGATGCCCCGATGCAGCTTCCTTGACGGTGTCCTTGTCCTTGCCCGTGGTGTCCTTGTCTCCGCGGAACATGCGTGCTTGGCAGGCTTCCGCCGCTCGGAGCTCGGAATCGATCGCGCTGTGGACCCACTTGATGTCTTCTGTCACGTCAAGCTCGGTGTCTCCGAGCTGTGAGAGCACCATGTTGAGCGCGCGCGCCCGGCCCATGTGGGTCTGCGCGTCGAAGTACGCCTTCGAGCTATCGGGCACTTCGGTCGCGTCATAGGCGCGTTCGTTGGCGTGCTTGCGGTCGGTCGAGTTGCTGGCTACGTTCGTCATCGTTCGAATCTCCTGTTTAGGTTCGGACCATGACCCCGACGGCGGCTACCGTGCGGGGTCGTTTTCGTTCAGCGGCTCGGTGGCCGCGGCGTTTCCTTCGATGCGCTCTCGTACGTCGCCCGGATCGTGAGACGGACCCAATCCGATGCGCTGAGTCCGCTCCGCTCCGAGATTGCGCGCAGCATGTCGCGTTCCTCCGCCGTCAAGCGGACCGTGAGAACCTTGTCCCGTTCCAGCGCGTTCATCGGCCGCCACCCCAGGCTTCGTTCTCCCTGGTGATGATGGCTTCGAAGTGCCGAACGGCCGTCTGGTCGCCACGCTCGTAGGCGCGTTGAGCTTCCTTGCGTGCGGCTTCAATCGTCCGGGTGTGCTGTCGGTCCCTCTTGCTCATGATGCTAGAATAATGCTTGTGGCATTACGGTCAAGGGGCCTGATGTCGATTTCTGAAAAGGTGCCGCTAGCAGCACCTTTTCAAAGCACACCCGGATGTGCTTTGGTCAAATCGGGGTCAGCCCGGTTTGGCGGTGCCTTGGGGGCGACGCCAAGTCCCTGTGTTTCTCGGGCAATCGGCAAGGCTGAACGGGTCAAATCGGCGATTCTGGGGGCGACTTGGCGATGACCTGGAGCTTCCCGCTCGATCAGGTAGTATGCCTTGACGACTTCGGATCTGCTTCCGCCGCGGGGCATTGATGTCACGACAGTTCTGTCGTCACATAAAACACCTGGGGGCACCGATCCATCAGTGCCCGAATTCGAGTGCAATTTCCTCGAACGCCTCGAGGATGCCACTCTTGATCTCCGCACGGTCGCCGGTGCCGTTGATGACGATGGCGTTGCTGCCGAGGTGGAACACCACCGACTTGCCGCCGGAGCTCGCCCCGTCACCCGAGGACCTGGACGACATGCCGGCCGCCGGGAGTTGCCTGGGAGTGGGCGGCGTGACCATGTCATAGACGGAGGACTTCACCCGCGGAGCGCTGTCATCCATTCCGCCGGCAAGGCCCTCACCAGCGAACATTCCAAGCTCGTGGAACTTCCTCGATGGTGAGTGCGAATCATGAGCCACTCTTGTCGCGTTGAGCACAGCGTTCGCCATCTCGGTGGCCGCAGATACAGCCATTCCAATGCCAGCTCGGATGCCGTTGGCGAGACCCATGACAAGGTCGATGCCCGCGGAGAACATCTGCCCCGGCAACGAGAGCACGAAGGCGTTGATCTGCATGAACCCGTCGGTCAACGACAGCACGAACAACACGGCCGCGCTTGCGCCGGAATACATGCTACTGGTCAATCCACCCACCCACGCGCCCAGTTGACCCACCCACCCGAGCAGCTGAGCAAGGTACATGGTCGCGGTACCGGTCGACCCGGCGACCCACCCGAGCGCTTCCCCCAACATCCCGAACGCCTTGGCGGTCTTTTCAATGTCGGTGGCCTTCTTCCCATCGATGCCGTCGAAAGCCTTGAGGACGGGCCCCAGGCCCGCGAGCAGACCTTTCTTGAAGCCAGCACCAAAGCTCTCGATGAGGGGGAGGACGCGCTCGACGATGGTCAGGGCCTTGTTGATCGAGTCCCCCATGGACTTCTGGTCCATGTTCCCGATGAGGTCCGTCCACGCCTTGCCGATGCGGTTGACGATGGCCACTACCCGATCGCCGGTCGCGGTGAGGTCGCCGTTCTCGGTCGCGAACACACCGGCAAAGGCCTTCATGCCGGACTTGAGCTTGTCCATGAACTTGGACATGCCGCCACCGGTGTCTTCAAAGGCCTTGTTCCAGAAGAGCGCAGATGTCCCGGCGAGCTGGTTCCACAAGCCTTGCAGCGTCGGCATAAGCTTCGCGCTCGCCCCTCCGAACTCGGCCTCGATGGTCTTGAGCACGGCCTCGACGCCTTCCTTGCCGCTGATCTTGCCGGCCTTCACGGCCTCCTCCGCCTTTTCAGCGGCTTTCGGGCCCGTTATGCCCTTCATCTTGGCAAGTGTCTCCATCACCTTGGCGACCGGTAGGTTCTGATCTGCGAGCTGTTGGTTGAGCTCCTCCATGCTCATCTTGGACTTACTGTTCATCTGTCCGATGGCCTGGATGATGAGCTCGGCATTTGCCGAGCTCCCGCCTGTCACCACCGTCATGTCGGACACGGCAGTCATGACCCGCTCGAGATCGTTGGTCTTGAACCCGCGGGCGAGTAGCTTCTGGAACCCCGCGACCGTCTCCATGGTGTCGAGGGGGGACTTGTAGGCGAACTTCAGGGCCTTGCCGTACAGCTCCGCGGCCGCCGGTCCAGACTTGAGCATCACCTCCATTCCCACCAGGGTCCGCTCACGGAAGCTGTACGCCTCCACCGCGGCCTTCGCGAATGCCGACGTAGCCTTGATTCCGAAGTAGACCAGCCCGGCCGTCACGGCGGCAATGGCAGCGCCCACGGCGGCAATCGCGCCCACGAACCCGAACGCACCAGCTTTGGCAACACCCCCAAGCGAAGTCCCAACCTTGCCCAGGGCGTTGTCGACGGTCACCAGGCCTTGAGCCATGCTCATGGTTGCATCGACGGCGCCGGGCCCACCGACGCGTCCAACGAGGGCCAGGGCGCGCCCAAACGCGCTCACGGACCGCGCGCTGGACTGGTAGGCAATCGGCGTTCGGTTCATGGCGCGAAGCGAGCTCGACTGTGCTCCGCCCAACACCTTCGCTGCCTTGTCCGCCTTGACGAGCGAGCTCGTCATCTTGTCGACACTGGAAGATATCTTCCGCGCCGGTCCCGATCCGAAGTCCGTGATCTTCACCCACCAGCTGAGACCAGCCATCAGTTCACCTCGTCGTGAAAGAACACGTCAATCCGATCCTCGTCGGCCCGGTGGACGACGACGGCGAGACGCGGATCGCTCAAACCTCGAATCCGATCGCCCAACCCCGCGAACTTGCCATCGAGGTCGTTCAGGTCCTTGAGGTAGAGAACGTCGCCCCGTGGCATGTCGCCGGCCCGAAACTCGAAACAAGCGGCAACGTCGCCGTTCCGGAGGCCGTCCTTGCGAACCGCCTTCACGAGCTCGGGAAGCCGGCGGTTGACGAACTTCTCTTGCTTGCGGGTGAGCTTCGGAGCGTCCATCACGCCTCCCACGCACGAAGCGCGGCGAACTCCGACGCAGCCATGTTGTTCGCGAGTGCCATGAGTTCCTCGAGGATGGGGTCGCGCCCCATCTTGGCGCGGACGTTGTCACCAACGGCCAGTTTGAGGTACCCGATCGCAAGTTCGATCGTCGCCCGCATGCTCGTGGAACCCTGGACGTGAACCGGGTACATCGGCGTTGGCAACGGCGCACCGGACACCGGGTCGCTCGCCTTCACAAAGCCCGTGTCGGCGGATGTCACGAGCCGGGCCGTGCCTCCGAGGAAGTCCGCCCCGTCAATGACTACGTCGTAG
>Ga0209416_1001589_pt1 | contig 15037 bp, 17 predicted proteins | sample RifGroF1_FD_184001 | JGI IMG/M metagenome (GOLD analysis project Ga0209416, IMG submission 184001) | Groundwater microbial communities from Rifle, Colorado, USA - Groundwater F1 (SPAdes) (version 2) | ecosystem: Environmental > Aquatic > Deep subsurface > Groundwater | place: Rifle, Colorado...
TCCTTACCTATAAAAATAAAAGAAGAGAGGACACAAGGAATCCTCTCTTATCAATTGGGTTAATTACTCCCAATCTATCTTAAATTTAATTCTAAAATTATAAAACATAAAAACAAATAAATATATTCTAAAATTATTTTTGTGGAGTTTACGGAACAAAATAATTTTATATTAGTTATAAAGTCTTAAGACTTTATAACTAATAATGTTTTTAATAATAGTTATTATATTTAATTATAATATTGTAAAAATTACTCATATAAAAAATAGCAATTTATGCCGATGAATAAGGTTATATATAAATGCATATTTTGCTATTTTTTATATTAATTATCTATTGTCTTTATAATCATCCAAAATGTTTTACCAAAATTATTATTTTTCTTACTATTCTCTCTATCCGATGTAATTCTATAATTAACTTTATTATCTTCAAACAAAGCATTAATAGTTTTTAATCCAATTTTTCCATGACTACTTTTAGGAGCATTTAATAATTCCTTCATAAGAAATTCTTTAAAATTATTTTGTTCATCCTTAAACATCTTAACTCCAACTAATTGATTTAATTTATCTTCAAGAGTAATTTCATCATACAAATCTTCTAACATCACAGAACCATCTCCTGTCTTAAATCTTTTAAATATTTCATCTTGATAACCAAATCCATATTCATCTTCTAACATTAATTTGCATAATTCATTATCATATAAATATTTAAAATACATAATATGATTTATTCTAAGAGAAATATTATTTTTACCATTATTTATCACATCAATCATTTCATTTATTGTTTCTTTCTTATATTCATTTAGAAATTCAACTTCACCATGTTTCTCTAAATATATTGCTTGAGACAATTTACAATTATTAAAATTTATTCTAGTATTTATACTTCTTCCTTTTCTATCTTTTATGTATAGAGTAATAGTATCATCCTTATCTAACACTCTTTTTCTTCCCACACATTGTTGTAAAGTATCTAAATCAAATATATCTACTATTATGTGTTTTACAGATTTATCCTTTATGTTGATGCCATTATCCAAAACTGAAGTACAACATAATAACTTACAATTAAATTGAGCATTTTTTATGATATTATTTTTCTCTTCATCATTGGAAAATTCAGAATATGTTCTACTATGTTTGCTACAAATAAATTCAGCATTATCAAACTCATTGCTCATTTTATATGCCTTTTTAGCACCAGCAAAATAAATTATTTTCTCATCATCAGGTATTTCGGATATTAACTTTTTAAGAACATCATCTTTAAAATAATAGTATAAATCATTAATATAATCATAATTAGATTCTATTTCATATTTTATAACTTCTATATTATTCTTAGAAAAATATTCTTCTACTATATTGCAAGTAGCACTAAGCAATATTTTTAATGTATTACTATTTATTAACCAATTAAATGATATATCAGTTTTTCTTGAGAATGTAGAATCTAAGAAGAAATAGTGTATTTCATCTGCAACGATAATATCATAACTATTAATTGGTTTTCCATTTAATATTGCATATTCTATTTGTTGATAATTTTTAACGTCAATTGTATTATCTTCAGCAAGTTCTTTAATATTTTGTTCTTTTAATATATCCCTATTTGTTAAAAGTAAAATAGTTTTATTATTTATTTCGCAATATTTTCTTAAATCAGTCTTAATAAAGTGCGATTTTCCTTTTCCTGTAGGAGACTTTATTAGTATAATATCATTATTTGTCCATTGTTCAATATCTTCTAATTTTATTAAATCACTTACATAATTCATATATTTACCATCCTTAATCATATATTTTTGGTAAAACAAAAAACACTTAGTTCATCATACCTAAGTGTTTAAGTATTCATATTAAGTTGTTTCATTTAAACAAATCTTACTTTTCTTATACTCTTTATACTCCACACACTTCTTACACCATTTTTCATATGCGGATTGTGTTTCTTTAAAATTAAATATAAGAAATACATTTTTTGTTTGTGGATGTCTACCTGTGCCTAAAGCAATACATCCTTCTTTGATATAATAATCTGCTTGGTCAATATTATATATGTATTTTAATCTTTCTTCTGACAAAATATCAACCTCCTTAATCATAAATTATATAATACTAATTATACTCTTATTATATTACTATTGTTTTCTTGTTATATATTACTGAATCTCTGCACAACCTAAAGTCCGGCAGGTTCTTATGTACTAATGAATATCTTTTATACTCTCATTTACAGATAAAATATCATCTATAAACTACAACATATAAATACTAATCATTTTTCATAAGAATTTTACTATCAATTCTATCAACATAGAAATTAACGATAGTATCAAGCCCGATTCTCGACTTGTCTTACTAAAATATAAAAATATTAATTTAAATTACATTCTTCAATCCATTGTTTAATTCCATATTTTTCAATCTTTCAATTTCAATATCATGTAATAATTTAAAATTATCAAATCTTTCAAAACACGATTTTCTATCAATACTTTTCAAATCATCATTCACATTCATAATTAAAAATGCACTATAAAGATCCCTCTGTATTTTAAACTCTCCGAAATTATTCCATCTTTCATTCAAATCTTTTTTAACGTATTTATCTTCAACATGATTATATTGACTTGCTTTTACTTTCCAGGTATCTATCTTTTTTAATTCCATACCATTCCATTTAAGTTTATTATCTAAAATTGTTAAAAACATTGCTGGTGCTTTATTTGCTAAACTCTTTCCAAATCTCTTCTTTTTATTAAACTTACCATCCTTGTTTTTAGTAGTATCTTTACTTCTTTTTTGTAAACCTTTATAATTCATAGTTTCAACCTTAATATTATTGCCTAAAGTTAATATATAATTAGTTAATTGATTATGTGATTGTTTTCTGATTTCTCGTTGTTTACGTTGCAATTCTTTTAATTCCATTTGAGTTTTTATATAATGTTTTGATTTAATCCATTTACTTTTATCCTTAACATTTATCGTACCATTCTTATTATATTTATTAGGATTCATTTTTCTTCTTGAACGATCCAATTTTCTTTGTAATATTCTTTTTTCTTTCTCAATATTATTAACCTCTGGTGCTAATTCTAATAACTTAACTTCATTTTCAGAACATATTGCTAAACTCTGTGTTCCAATATCTAAACCTACTATATCATCATTAATATAATGTTTAATTTCACCTGTATCTTTATGAATTTTTATAGGAGGAATATCTTCTAAAATTAATTGAACATAATAATGATATTTACCTTTGATTATTTCACGTTTAATACGGCAATATTTTACTCTGTTTTGCAATGCCATTTTAGCGTATATATCATTCTTCTTTATAATCACTGGTATTTTCATTCCATTATATAATAAAGTATTATCTCTAAATCTAATACCTTGTTTATTGCTTTTTCCTTCAATGGAATTTAATTCTCCATATGACTTATATTTAATCTTTTTTGCTTTATGAAATATTAAATCCTCAAAAGCATTAAATGCTCTAGTAGCAATTTTCTGTGTAGTCATAGCATCTATATTAAAATATTTACCCATTGGTTTAACAAATCGTGAAGTGAATACTCTGTTAATTTATACTTCTTATTCAAACCATTAAAAATTTTATTTCTATCTTTACCTTTATATTTGCAATTCTTTTGATACTCTTTAGATTCTCTCATATGATTATATCTCTTATGTAATTCATTAATACAAGAATTATAGACTTTTCTACACTTCTCAAAATTCTTATTTAATACATCTTCTTGAAATTTTTCAGTTTTTAATGGAAGAGTTAAAGTAAAATTAGACAAAAGTATTCACCACCTTTTTATTTTAATTATACAATATAAAAATAAAAATGTCAAGTATTATTTATCTTGATTTTCAATATATTGCTTAACTACATCTAAAGAGACATTACCAACTGTATTTACAAAACTGCAACTATGTCCCACAATGTATATGATTTATTGCATTGGATAAATACAAAATTGTTTTTAAAGATAAAATTTATTACTTAAAATTAATTTACACTTGTCAGTTAGTGTTAAAGATTTTAACTTTTGCAAATACACTCTCTATTTATAAGGATTTATAGAATGTAGATATAAGGGAGTGTATATATTTATTTCTAATTAATTAGTTAAAAATAATTTAAAACTATCACCTCTTTATCATTAATTTATCATTAATTTATCATTATTATAACTCATCGCAATACATATGTCAACATATTTATTTTTATATTCTGTAGAAATATTTTATTTTTTTAGTGTAGAATGAGATATAATTTACACTCTACACTAAATAAAATACTTAACTAGATATCTAATTCTAATTTAATATAATATCTTTCCCAATGATCTCTAATCTTTTGTATCTGTTCTTTTGTCATTCCTTCTTGTTTTTTAATTTCTAACCATTGTTTCATACCCATTGTTTTCTTTCTATCATTACAATGACTACATGCAGGGATTACATTAAATAAAAGATCGACTCCACCTTCACTACTTTGAGGAATAATATGCTCTGCAAGTAAAATTTCGTCACTACCACAGTAAGCACATTTATTATCAAATTCTGCTAAAACTTTCTTCCATTCAACTTTGTTACTATAAATACCAGATTTACTAACCCAAAAACCATTATCATTCTTGACAATAATGCCTTGTTTTATTCCAACTATGAATTGTCTAATATTTTCTATACCGAAATAAGAAATCCAATATTGTTTCTTATTTATTTTCTTATTACCGAAATTAATACCTGTCCAATTTTCAAACTCCTTGTTAAACAAAGTATAATTATTACTATATGTATTTCTAATTTCTAATGATTCCATTGCTGATAAAAATACCAACATAAGCATATCATATTCTCTAGACATATTGGTATGGATGCGGAAGAGAGGTTGTTCTAATAATTCATTAACTTTGTCTATAAGAGTATATACATTATGTTTTAATTCTTCATTATCTGTAATTATAATACTATTATATTCTTCAAGTTTTTTATTGCTTCCTTCTAATAATTGTATATTATTTCTTAATAATATGATTGAATCATTATTTTCTTGTGCCAATGCTATAAGTTTATCTTCAATTTTTGTATTACTTTCGACATCAAGTAAATATGTTCTAATTTGTTTTGCTATTAAACTATCTCTTAATAGCATACCTAACCTTAATATTGCTCTTCTTGGAAGAATAGTTAAAGAAGGTGAAGTTTTTATTTCAGGGGTTAAAGACACATTGTCACCAACCTCTAATAACTCTTTAAAACATTTTAAATCTTTTCCTTTTAATACTTTAAGACCATCATTAATTAATTCATCATTATGTCTTTGAATAGACTTTTTAATAGTATCTTTATCAACTTCAAAATAATTTGCCACCATTTCAGTTGTCACATTGGTATTATCTGGTAATAATATTAATCCTTTTACTTTGTTAAATATTTCATCTGCACGTTCATCACTTACTTTAACCACCATTTCTTCTCTCATGGTTTTTGATTCTAATAATACTTGCTCATTACTCATTTTTAATTCCTCCTTGTATTTTATTTTTTATTAGTGATTCTCCATTCAAAATAATTACTGTCGATAATTACCTTGAATATTAAAAATCATCTAGAAAATGGTCTTAGAATATAAAAATACTCTGAAACCATTTCCTCGACAGTTTTTTACCACTAATAAAAACAAATAAGGAGATGTTCAGAGTAGTCGAAAGACCACTCTCTAGATGATTCTTAGAGTTAAAGTATTTAATTAAATATTCAATGGCAGAAGAGAGGAGAGGCACTTCTTGTCGTTATAGTAGCTAATTATAAAGTCCATTGAATAATATCTTCACACAATAAAAAACACTTCTTGTATTTTTAAGAAGTGTTTTCAATCTATGAAAATATTTATTATTCTGTAATTTCAATGCTTTTAATATCTATATCATTCTCATCGTTAACTTCATTAACTTCATGTAACTGTTCATTCTCATTAACACCAATAATATCTCCCTTTACACCCATTACCTTTTCTTGTATTTTATTTAATTCATCTAAATTTTTAAGCATATTCTGAACATATCTATCAAATCTATCTGTAATCAACACTTTAAAAGCATTATTAATCTGTTCAGTTACTTCTTCACCAAATTCCATTATTTCATTATATATATCTTCATCACTCATTCCATCAAAATCTACACCTTTAACCATTTTCTTAATCATAGTAACCACAAATTCCATACTATTTGCTCCGGTTAAAAGTAATTCTTTACCTTCATTATCAGAAAACATTTTAATTAATTCTAATAAATCTTTTTCCTTTAATTCAACCATAGTAAACAATAATTCATCATTATATTTAATATCTATAGATTTCTTAAAGTTTTTTATATCACTCCATTTTTTTTTATTTTGAGTTAAATTTGTTTCCTTATTATTTTTTTTTGTCATGTGTAAATCTCTCCTTTTATTTTATATTTTTTATATTAAATTAATAAATTATTAATAATTTATTAATTTTTTATCAATAAAATAAGTTAAACCAACAGAAAATGCGTCGCTTTCATTTTCATTTTCTTCAATAATTATCTCCTTGGTTTTCTTATTCTTTTTTTCAATTTTACTAAACTCTATATTAGGATACCTCTTTTTAATTTCTTCTCTTATTTGTTTCTTTGTTGCGTTTCCATTTAATATAAAACTTTTTACTTTCTTAGGTGGATAATATATTTGTTCACAGTCCCAAAATAAATATGAAATTAAACCATGTACCTTATAAATAACTTGAGTAGAAGTATTGAATCTACTAAATCCTCTTTCAATTACAATTATTTTAGTAGGATATTTTTCTCTTAATTCTAAAATTTTATTTGCAATAAATTTTAATCTTTGTCCATGACTTTGTTTACCATTTGTTTTAATAGAAGTTATAAGTATAGGATTACCTTGCTGAGAAAATATTGTAATACCACTATCATCTAAAGACAAATCAAAACTCCATATGTATTCAGAAATAAATATCACTCACTTTCTAAATTTTTAAATTTTTAAAAAATATAAAATTAACTTTCAATTTAACATTAAAAACACTTGACAAATCACTATCAATAATATATACTAATTTTAATACAAGCAGGTTGCAAATAATTCCCGAAGGGAATTGAAACATATTTATACTAATTGTTAACATTTGTTAACAAACATTTAAATCAACCTGCTAATCAAATAAAAAATTCTGCTAAGTTAAATATATTTTAGCAGAATTTTTTATTTTGTTAATATTTTAGTCTTTTTTATAATTTAGTTATAAAGGATTTATATTATAATTCACACTACAATATTTCTTGTATTATTAATTGTGAAGTATAAATGAGTACCATCAAATTCAAATAAACCATCTTGAGGAACATTGTACAATGCAGACGGTCTTAATTTTATTGGAGCCATAGCAAAAGCATATGCTCCAGTATTACCATTTAAAGTTGCAGCACCACCAACTCCTGAACTTCCGTAACCCAAAGCAAAGAAGACGAAGATCCCCAATCCTGAAAAACAGGGAGTTGAAGTAGTTGTTGCAACAACATCACTTAAAGTAGATATTCCACTAGAATTTGTTACAAATACAGGAACTGCCCCAGTAGTCATTGTTAAAATAGCAAATGTAGTACTAGCACTATCAGATACTACTACTTGTCCTTTAATTTGATCTTGTGTATGAATATAATTAACATATCCTGCAATATTCAAACATATACTATCTAAATTATCAATTACTTGACATGTTGTCATTTCAGCTAAAAACATTCCTCTGGCAGTATTAGTACTAGAGAATGCTTTTGCTCCACCAGTAGATGTATATACAGTTACTACTCCACTAGAAATTGATATTTTACTTCCAGCATTAGTATTTGACCAATTAATGGCGTTAGAATTATTTCCAGTTAAACTTTCTACATTGCACATTAACATTTGTAAATTTTGAACACCCGTACCTTTAAAGTCAATTACAATTCCATCTGAATTTTGAAAAATAATTTTTTCTACATATACAGTACCAGTAATATCTACAGTTACTTTACCTCTAATATGTGTAGAATATTTAGAAGGAGCAACCATATTAACTCCTGCTTTTAATGTTATATCTTCTATATATGTACCTGGAAATATAAACAATGTAGTTCCAGATAATGCTTCTGTAATCGCTTTACTAACTGTTAAAAATGGTTTATTTGCACTTCCATTACCTGTATCGTCATTTCCATTCTTCCCAATATATAAATAATTAGAAGGTTCAACTTTAGCATCTTCAACTAAATTATTAAAATCAGATTTACTTACACCAACATTTATTAAATTTACATTATCTCCGTAACCCATTTATTTCACCTCTTTATTATTTATATTATTCGTATCTTGAAACTATATAAGTAGTTGCACCAGATATAGTTACTTCTGTACTAGGAGTTCCACCAATAGTTGATTTAAAATATTTTTCTGGAGGGACTGTAATATCTATTCCATTAATATTAAATATTCCAGTATTTACAGCATCAGTATTATATAATTCAATTGTTGAAATATTTTCAGAGAAAGATAGAACATTTGCGATGGCATCAGTTTCGGTGAGTTGTTCTTGAAGAGTATTACCTATTTGTTGTGTATATGCAGGATTAGTAGTTGTGAATATTTCTGTTCCACTTGAATTTTTGTTTATTATAGATAAACTAGTATTTTTTAAAACATTATAAATGCCACTTAACCAACCTCTGATACCAGATGCTCCTGTTGGTGCTACTACTCCTGTTGCATCTATACCATCTTCATTATATAAATCCCACGTTGTACCATTAAAGATATAATCTATTATATTATCATCTTCAGTAAATAAATGAAATAAATCCCCCATATCAGCATGAATTGGTTGATCGTCGATGGAGTCCGCCCAATAATGCTGTAAATGTTTATAGCGAGATGTACTTATGATAGTCATGTTTGTGTATCACCTTCTTTTTAATTTATTGTTTATTATTAGGATTTCACAAAAATAAAAACCCTTATAGATAAAGGTTTTGTGGGATTGAATATTTATATGAAATTGTTTTGTGTTGATTTGGATGGAAAATAAATAATAATTTGTTATATTACCTGTTTAATATTATTTAGTATTTCTTGTGCTAATAATCTATCTTCATTAGTTATATTTTTATTATTTTTTATACCATTGCCATACTCATTAATAATATTATTTAAATAATAAATCATATCATTAAAAATATTAAAACCATTCTGCAATCTATATTCAATATACCTTATTTTATAATAATGAATTGATTTTATATAAGCATATAATCCACGAAACATAATATCGTTATTACATTTACTCTTAGATAATATCTGACCATATTTATTAATCATATAATCAAAAGATTGAAAAACTTTTTCATCGTTCCAATAATAATTTGGTTTAGTAAACATTTCTTTTTTATATTTATCAGAAAAATATTTTAAACCACCATATCTTCTTAGAATATAATCATATAAAGAATTACCATTTTTATCTATTCTTAACTCTTTAATATTAGGCATAAAATTATTATCATTAGAATACTCCATTAACATATTAAATAATTCATCTTCATTATAAGAATTATAAGATAATAGTAGATTATAATCTACTATTTGAAATTTTAGATTAATATGGTCTTTAAAAATATTATATAAATTACTTTCAATTTCTTTATATGTTCCAGAAAATACATTTTTATTAATACCTATTAAAATTATATTATCTTTATAATACTTGTATAGTTTTTCTTTAATTAATCTTGTTTTATAATAATTTTTAAATTTACTTGTATTTTCTTCATTATCACATGCCCAAACTTCAATGTGAATTTCTTTATTATTATTTAAATAAAAAGTAAAATCACTTTTATAATTAATAGAATTATCGAATCTCTTAAATGGATATTGTTCTCTTTTATAATTATCTGATAAACCCTGTGCCACAAAATAATTTGCTACATATAATTCTCTATTTGATTTATTGAAATCTCCACGATTATCAATTAAATCATCTTTATCTGAATACACCATATATTTTTTCAATTCGTCTGTACTATTAAAATGTTTAAAAATATGTTTATTAGTTAATCCTAATTCTTTAAACATTTCTATTTGAGTTGGAAATTTATCATATTTTAAAATAAATGACTTTATTTCATTTATTAAATTATCTACATTATCATAGTAACCATATGGTTTATTATCAGACACATCATCAAAATTATATCCTAATTCTTGTATTAATTCACATAAATTTTCATTCGCCAATTCCTCATTTAATCTATAATCATTTATAGATATATTATTAACATTTCCATATTTTTTAATATAATTGTCTAATTCTTTTAATTTGTTTTCTTTATAATTCCAATAATAATTATCATTTCTTGTTAATAACCCATTTTTTGTTCTATATCTTTTAATAATTTTACTTTATAATTTTTACAATGAATGCAATAATATTCTTTTATTTCACTATTATTAACTAATAAATAATACGTCCTATATCTCATTCCATGATATGTTCCACAAATGGTACACTTTACATTTACTTCATTCTTACAATTAGGATTGACATCTTCTATTTTTACTAAAATGGTATCACCTATTTTACAATCATAACCTCTTTTTTTTATAATAACCGATATTTCTTTTTGCAATATGTATTAATAATTCTTTTTCTTGTAACATATTTATTACCTCCGTAGTAATTTATTTTCCGATTGTTATATAATAATAAAATAGGGAAGAAGTATCGGAATTACTCTTTTCAATAAAGATCATGACTTCTTTATCTATCCCTATATGTATTATATATTTATTTTAATATTCTGTCAAGTATTATTTCTTGTTTAATCAATCAAAATAGGATTTTCTTCTTCAACAATATCCCAAGAATTATTTGTATTTTTAGGAGTAAACATCATTTTAATTAATTCATATAAATAATATTGTTTAAATCCGTTATTATAAATATATATACCTTTATCATCTTTTCCTAATTGATATGCTTTAGTTAAACTTATACCATCAAAAGGCCAAGCAGGGGAAGTATAAATCAAATTAACATCTGCAATTAAACCTTCCATATTATATCACCTCGCTATTATTGTAATGCGTGCATTGTAACATATACTTTATCTATTCCACCAGACCCGTCTGCTACATCAACAGCATATAAATCATAATCGACAGAAAGTTCTGTTGCATTTGTACTATTCATTGTAATAGTAAAATCATTCTTTGCTTTAGCCTTTTTAACATCAAACATTGAAACAACGGATGCTCCAGTAACTTGATCTGTAATAATGCCCTGTCCAACAATTCTCACATAACCAGCAAATTTATCTGCTGTAAAAGTAGTGGTAGATGTGGTTGAAGGTGCAGAATAACTATATGTAGCAACAAAAACAGTACCATCTGGAGCAGTAGTAGCATTTAGCGTAACAGTTTTTGTCGAAATACTATAGGTATTAACGGTAGTGCCAGGAACTCCTAAAGTTTGCTCTGTTCCGACATCTCTGCTATTTAACAAATAAATTTTTAATGTACCTGCTACAGGAGTTTGAGAAAGTGTAATAATTTGAGAAGTTGAAGTTAAAGTATCACGGACAGGAACATTAACTGCACCAATAGATACTGCCTTATTGGTTAACATACCAATTACACTAAGATCAACTAAAGGCATTTTAGTAGTCATGCTCATATCTTTTGTGTGGTCAAAACTTAAAAGTTTATAATTGCCTTGTCCACCCCTTAAATCTAATCTTTCTGCTTTACTAGTGATACTAGAATCTGAAGCATAGTCAACATAAAATTTTTGTGCTCCAGTAGTATAGTCAAATACAGTATAGTTTAAAACTTCTTTAATACCAAATTGTAAACTCATGTTAAAATTCCTCCTTATTATTTTTGTAATTTGTTTGTATAATATAAAAAATCATATATAAATCATATGATTTTAAATAAACCTGTAATTATTTAATTATTCTCTAATAAAATTATTCTAATTTTTCTGACCAATGTTTAATTTTTATTTTTTCTGGATCTCCACCAGCAAAAATCGACTTATAACTCAAATAATATTCATCAATCTTATTTAAAGCCTTGTAAGCGTTTATAAGTTGCCACATAGTCAATTTACCAACATTAAAAACATTAATACTTGGATGTTTACTACAAACACCACTCATAATATCTACAATATTTTGTTCCTTTTCGTGTTTTTTATATTTATCTTTCATTTTTCTTAATTGTTCCATGAATTTTTTCTGAGCATCGTTTTCAATTTTTACTTTATTTTTCTCATTATTAATACAATTTTGTTGCTTTAAAATATCAATAAAAAAATTAAAATTATTTTGATAAATAATACTTTCTGGATTTTCACCAATTTGAAAATATCCTTCTTTGAAAATAATTTCTTCTTTTAAAAATAAATGTAAAGCATTAATTATCATATATTTTGATTCTTCTTGATGAAAAGCACTTGCATATAAATATTCAAATGGCTCTATGTTTTTATCTTCTAATCCTAACATGTCCTTAATAATATCAGAATCAATACATAAAATACTTAAATATTTATTATATTCTTCAAATCCAACTTCATCAAAAATATCATCTAAAGTTAAAGGATATAATTTAAATAAACCTAAATTAACTGGTTTACCTCTTAAAAATTTTGATGCTAATTCTATATCATTCATTTTTACACCAACTTAATTAAACTAAAAATCTTTATATTGTATATAACCATTACTGAAACTCTGTTGTTTTATAAACTAAATATGCTCCACAATAATTTTCATTAATCTGTATATCACCCATATCATAAAATGGTAATTTACCAATTCCTATATCCCTCGTAGAATTGAAAACCTCATCAATTTTATTAACTAAAAAATCATATCTAAGCATTCCATAGTCTGTTTTTAGAAGAGAATTATGAGTTATAATATAAAAACAAACAGAACCATTTTTAAATGTCATTCCAATTGGTTTATAATTAAATGCCATTGTTATAAATGTTTTTGGTTCAGTTAAAATCGTAGGGATAAATTTATAAGGGTAGATATGAGAATAAATTAATGATGTAATATTAAAATCAACTGGAAGTGGAATATCTAAAAAATTATTTTCATTATATATTAGACACTTAACTATATCTTGATTTTCAATTAATTTCATTAATATAGTTGTTTTATTAATACCAAGTTCTGCAAATCTACTCATTTACTCATTTATCACTTCCTTTATAATTAAAACATAAAAATAAGAAGGTGGGAGATGTATCCTCCAAATCCTTCTTTAAATAATATTAATTTATTTTAATTAAAATAAATTTTTAACTTGTATCCTAAATCCATCACTTACAATACTACCATCTGAACTCCTAACAAACAATTTAACATATCCAATACCTAAACCTTTAACCACACAACTATTAGCAACATTATCCTGTGATGTTATTTGTGTAAGTGAAGTAGGTGATATTCCATCATCACCTGTCAAATAAAATTCAGATTGTTCACTATATTCAATTCCATTGTTCATAAATGTAGCAGAAAATTCACTTGGATATCCTTTAATTATAGAATTTGCACCAGATATAATTACAGTATAATTATCTTGTGGTACATCAATCACATTTATATTAATAATATCAAAAACACTACTATCACTATCCAAACTCACAGTAATATCACAATTATCAATCACATCATAAGCAGTTATTAAACCATTTTCATCAACATTACAAACTGTTTCATCACTACTTACAAATAAAAGTGAAGGAGCAGGAGAGATAAATTGACCATTATCATATACATTTACATTAAGTTGTAGAGTAGTAGATTCTTGAACGTCAACTAAACTTCCATTAGTAATCTCAATTATATATATATGTTCTTCTTGTACCTCTTGACTATACTCTATTTCTAATCTAAGAATTCCATTTTCAACTATATCATTTATGTCTTTTATCTCATAATTTTGCAATCCTAGTTTATAAATCTCACCACGTTTAATTTGTCTTGTGATTTCTGTATTAGGAATTTTTAATACAATGATAGTGGATGGAGTTTCTATATAAATAGTTTCATCAGTATCAAGATTTACATTTGAATTTACAATACATGGTATTTGATATGGTGTATTATTTATGTGTAAATTAATTACATTGTTACATTTACTAATTATACCAACATCCGATATCTGAGAAGTAGTATCTGTTTCAGTACATATCCAATTTTCACTATCCCATATAATAATATCTCCAATACTTATAGTCTCATCTGGATAGCATAATAATCTCTTTTTATTTGGATTTTTTATAATTGCACTTTCTTCAACAATACGAACATCTCTATCAACATCATTAATTTTTACTAAATTATAACTTGTAGAATTTTTAAATTCAGTTGATATTGTATTTTTCATATTGTTTATATATAAACTTTTTCTATCTATTCCCCTTCTTGCTTGATAATCAGTCCACCAAGTCATTTAATTTAATATCAACTCCTTTAAATTTCTACAAATTATAATAATAGGTAATTTAGGGAGTTATAAAAATATACTCCCCAAAATTAAAATTACTGTTTTTCACGAAGTGCAATAATTTTTAAAGTTGAAGCGTCTCCAGAAGCATTATAATGTAAAGTTTTACAATAAACTGGGAAATTTTCAATAAAAGCTCCCGCTACTAATTCAATAGCACCATCTTCAGTTACAAGATTGTCGATATTGATAGTTATTGTATTAGCAGATTCATTTTTAATCAATTGAAAAACATTGGTATCAATAGTCACACTTTGTGCTACAATATTTGCAGTTAATTTTTTACTTACATATCCAGTTACATTTGCCATGTTGTTTATTCCTCCTTTAAATTTATATATTATTATTTAATTAAATATTGACAATATAGTTATTTAAATATTCT
>Ga0209416_1001591_pt1 | contig 15019 bp, 16 predicted proteins | sample RifGroF1_FD_184001 | JGI IMG/M metagenome (GOLD analysis project Ga0209416, IMG submission 184001) | Groundwater microbial communities from Rifle, Colorado, USA - Groundwater F1 (SPAdes) (version 2) | ecosystem: Environmental > Aquatic > Deep subsurface > Groundwater | place: Rifle, Colorado...
AGTATATATAATAATTAGGTTTTTGTCTTTTTTCCCTACTCCAAAAAATCAATTTTACAAAAAAAACTAGTATTTTTTACGGTAAAAATAGCGAACTGACCAAAATAAAAAAAGCGAACCCAGGCAAAAAATTGAGTTCTTTTTTTACAAAATCGTCATGGACTCAAAAGTGCCGAAAATCTTATAGATGCCGACGCTCCGATGTGCTATTTTCCTATCTTTTTAGGTAAAAAGTGGGAAAACGGCACGAGGATTTACCGAGGATTTTATGATAAAAATTTTTTAGAATAGGGAATCGGTAGGGAGAGGTTTGTGGAGAATGGTTTGAAAAATGGAGTTTGAAAAAATATTTTTTTGAAATTTTATTTTTTTATTTAAAATTATTTTTTTTATTTAATAAAAGCGAAAGACGAAAACCTAATTTTAAAATGAGTATTAAGTTAAATATAAAAGTAGAGGATTTTAATGAGGATTTTATTAAATTAAACAATGCTGACCTTATTAAAATATGTGAAAATTTTAGTTATGCTGTTGTATATTATAATCAATGCTGGACTCCTAAATATGGATCTTATAACGAGATGATAATAGACGAGTTAATGAATAAATTTAAAAAAGCAGAAGCGTTTAAATATACAATGAAAACAGAAACATTAATTAAAAAACAGGCGTCGGTTAAAAAGATTAAGAAATCACTTTTAGATTTAGGGGACGATTCTATAAATATTAATAAAATAGAAGGAAAATTATACAAAAATTTATTTAATAAAATTGTTTTAAACGCTTTTAATAGATATGGATTTATTATTCAACAAAATCTTACTGATATAAAACACGATGATTTTATTAAAAAATATCCTGAAGTTATTAAGGACATTCGCGAAATAGCGAAAGATAGAGAAAAATGTGGCGAATATAGAAATCCGGGAGATGTTGAATTATATTTTAATCATAATTTTTTAATAGACGTAAAACCAGAAGAGATTAATGTAATTGATTTTAATGAATTTTGTTTAGAAGAAAGTAAAGACATAAAGACGTGGGGCTGTATATTATGCGCCGCAAAAATTGAAAATAAAAGAATGACGACTTCAGGAAAGTTTAATTTACCAATGTATGAAGATTATGACGACGCCAGAATATACACCGAAACGGTTAATTTATTATTTAAAGAGTTTAATAAAAATTATAGGGATATTTTAGTAATTAATGAATTATTAAGTAATATAAGAGAAAAAATTTTGATTGAAGAAGATATTAATGATTTTGAATTTTAAGAACATTCAAAAATTATTTTTTTTCATTAATAAACGAGAAAGACGAAAACCTAATTAATAAAATGGAAGCGATATTAAAACTTACTAAAAAAAATGGCACCGTTAGAGTAGTAAAAGCACCTACTTTAACACAGGCATTAAGAGAGTTAGGAATTTCAAAAGGAGGCGCTAACAAAAATATATTAAAAAATGGTAAAATATTCAGTAAAAAACTAGATGGAATTGTATCAATTTCTAGCCTACCAGAGTATTATAAAGAAGCCAGTGAAGAGAAAGAGGTCCCGACAGTTTCATCAGTAGAGGAATTTAACGCGTTAAAAACTATAAGCGAAAAATTTCAAGTTTTACATAATTCTGAATCAAAAAATACTGAATTCTTACAAAAAGAAGGCAAAAAATTGTTATTTAGGTATGAGCTTGAAAACGAGCCAGATATGTATTTAACATTACAATATACTGACACAATAGGAGAATTTACAGTGGAAGAAAATTTTTTTCAAAGCGAAGTAAGTAATTTTAAGCAGAAAAAAATAACTAACATAACTGTGGAAGAGTTAAATCAAAAACGACAAGGTCCAACTTTTGAACAAGTAGTTAGATTTAATGAAAAAAGTAGAAAAGAATCATGTGAGATTATTGACGAAGACAGAAGGATTAACTCAAACGGAGACAATGGATTTTTTCCTTATTTTAACACAACAGGATACGATTTAAGTAAATACCAAGTTTTTAATAAAAAAGACACAAAACAAAAGGACTTTGTTGAAAAATCTAGTATAAACTGCTTAATTTACGCTTTAGAACAGAGCGGATTAGTAGAAACTCAACAACTCAATAATGTTAAAATAGCACTTCAGACGCGACTAATACCTCAGAGAGAATTAAACAATATAGCGACAATTATTAATAGGGTTATAACACACCGATATGTAGATAAAAATACCGAGAAAATTGTTAATGTGGCTTATTATTTACCGAACGGAACAAAAACAACAAAGAAACCAAAAGATTTTAAGATTGAAGAAGCGATTAATACAGTATCATATAAGAATCACATTTTTCTATACGAAAATACTAAATACATAACAATAAAGACCCAGAAAAGAAAAGTAAAACAATTTTATACTAGTTTTAAGTTAATCAAGAAAATTTTTAAAGAGGGCGGGATGGAGTCAATGAAATTAACAAAAGAAGCTTTAAAATTCATTGACAACAACGGAAAGATTGATGAGATGGTTTTTGATAAACTAATAGCTCCCAAGAAGTTAGAGACACCAAAAGAAGACAAACCTAAAAAAATAATTGAATTTTCTGACGTTTATTTTGCTGATACTGAAGCGAACATTAACCTAAGGGAAGGACAAAATCACGAGGTTTTTCTAATCTGCTGGGCTAGCCGAGACAATCCACAAATTTTTAGTGCTAATGGTCCGGATTGTATGGTTCAGTTTTTAAATTCAGTTAAAGCTAATTCACTAGTTTATTTTCATAATATGCTTTACGATATGAATTTTTTAATGGAATGTCCTAACATTGAAATAGTAAGAATTACGGAAAAAAATAATATGTTTTACGAGTTAGTCGTTAAATGGTATGGTAAAAAAATTTATGTAAGAGATTCATACAAACATTTACCCATGGGTATTAAAGACCTTGCTGTTGCTTTTAAGTTAGGGATTGAGAAAGAATTAAATATTTATAGGGCTTTTAATACGAAAAACTCAGGAGAAAAATATCTAACACTTAAAAAACTAATTCATCACGTCAAAATAGAAAAGCCATTAGAGAATCCCGAGGAAGTAGCGCGTGAGATGTTTGAAAAAGCACGAATTCATGGCGCGATTTATATTAACGAAAAAAATGAGGAACTTCTTGATAAAATAAAATATAATACATTTTACTGCGAGCAGGACGTGCGAATTCTTCGTGAATGTATGCTTTTGAATAATAAATTCTGGAAAACTCAATTTAATATTGATTCAGACCAGTATCTTACTATCTCATCACTATCTAATGCTGTTCTTAAAAGTTATCACTGTTTTGACGATGTTTTTCCAGTGTCTGGAGTTAATAAGTTATTCATTGAAAAATGTATTTATGGAGGAGTTTGTCGGACAGGTAAAAATCAAAAGTGGGATATTAAAGGCGAATTTGTTGATTTTGATGCTGTTAGTCTTTATCCGAGCGCTATGTTCTTACGTGATACTTTTCCAAAAGGTCAGGAGAAAGTTCTGACAGAAAAATTAATTAAACAATTAAATAGTGGAATATTTGAAAGTATTGACCAGGCTTTTATGGAAGTAGAGATTACTGCGGTTAATAATCCTATGGAGATGACTCCGATAATGACGGAAAAGAGCGATGAATCAATGAAATACGGAAATGAGCCAGGAGTTTATTTTATTGACTTAATAACTTTGAAGGATTGGATTAAGTATTTAAATATTGAGTATAAAGTTATTAAAGGATTATATTATAACGAAGGATTTAACGAGAATATTAAGGGATTAGTTGAAAAGTTATTTAAACTTAGGAAGGAGTTCAAGGCTCAAAAAAATAATCTTCAGTTGAATGTTAAATTAATGCTTAATTCACTATATGGTAAGACAATACAAAAATCAAGTAAATCAAAGAAAACAGTATTTAACAATAGGGTCGCGTTTGAGCGTTTTGTGTATAAGAATTACAATTTTATTAAAAAGGCTTTCAAGTTTAGAAACTCGGACAAATATCTAGTAAAAACTGGACAATCAATTATTAAAGACGAGAATTTTGCCCAGGTAGGAGCCACAATTTTAAGTCAATCAAAGGCACAGATGAACGAGATTTTAGCGATTGCGCGAGATAAGGATATCCCAATTTACTACCAAGATACTGACAGCCTTCACTTAGATAAAAAAAATATTGAAAAATTAGGTGAAGAGTTTAATAAAATATATAACCGCGAATTAATCGGCGGTGAATTAGGTCAATATCATAGCGATTTTACAACTGAAACAGAAACAGACCCAACAAAACTTTATAGCGACCACCTCATAATTCTAGGTAAAAAGGCTTACATTGATAGACTTAGACACATAAATAAACCTGATTTTATAGATTACCATATTAGACTTAAGGGAATACCTCAAAAAGTCATTGATTATTTTGTTGAAAGTAATGGAATAGATCCGATTAAATTATACACAGATTTATATGAAGGTAATCCTGTCAAGTTTGATTTATGTAAAAATGGAAGCAGGTTTAAGTTTGATAAAAATATCTTCAGCGTATCCACTAATCTTGAGTTTATTAGAGAAGTTAAATTTTGAACCGCCGGCGGTTCGCGCCCGCTCCGCGTTAATTCTACAAAAAAAATTTTTTTTTAAAGCCTTAATGCGGAGCAGAGTGGCTAAAGCCGACGATACGGCTTAATTTTTTTTGAGTGATTTACCTCCAGCGCTTTTTATTGCTTTCCATCGTTGAATCATTCGATCGGATGCTTCTTTTTTTATTTGTTCCTTTGTCTTTGTGCTTTTCTTCCTTTTAGTTTCTGGCTCTTTTTTCTTTGTGTTTCTGTCGCTAATCATAGAATTAACTATTTCCATCTCATCATCATAAAAATTAGTATCTTTTTTTATGGGATGCGTTCCATTATCCCACGCCCTAATATCTTTTCCGTGAGTATTCTTAAGGTATTTCTCTGCGGACCTATTCACTATTTTAGTGGATTTATTAAAATCTGATATAAGCATACGCATGACTTTATTTTTTTCTTTTTTCGTCATGGTGTCGGGTAATTTTTTATAAAGTTTATATTCCTCGAATTTACTCATTTTTTGGTTCCTTTTATAACGAAAAAAAATTTTATGGATACGATTACTTTCTATTTTGTTCTCGGTATTTTTTATTTTTTCTTTTCATTTGTTTATCTTTGTTAAGTTTCATGACCGAAGAAGTAGGCGGTAATTCAATTTTAGGTTCTATTTTCCTTTTTACAACTCTACCACGTCGTTGGTATGTCGTTCCGTCTTTTCTGTGTATGGTTATCATTCCACTTTTAGGAGGAAGTGGCTGGATATTAATAGGTTGTCCTTTTTCTTTTGTAGCAGTGTATCCCATTGTTTCAAACCCTGGAAGATTTACTTTTTTAAATTCTTCTCGTTGTTTTTTCTGTTTTTCACTGGGTGGTGCTCTTTCTACAAAAATAAAATCTTTTACTGGTAAATTTCTAGAATTTATTTTTTGATTCAAAATTGTAGCCCTATCCTGATTACTAATTTTTACTTTATCAATAGATTTTGCTATTTTTATACCTCCAAATTTATCATTAAGCGCTTTAATATATTTATTTAACTTTGCTACTCCTCCCTTATGTGGTTCTGACATTTTTAAATGCTCTTTTTATAACGAAAAAAAAATTTTTTTGACGTTTTCGTCAAGGCTTTTTGAAAGCCTTAATGCGGAGCGGAGTGGCTAAAGCCGACGATACGGCTTAATCCACGATTGTATCACTAGTTAGGACTTTCTCCACAACCATATCAAAGACACGATTAGAGATTTCAACGCTAACGATATACTGAACCGAGTCAGTTATATTAATGGGTTTTCCCATCAAAAACTTAGTAATTTCGTAAGCGATTAGGTTAATAATTGACTCCATAGGGACCTCAAAGGTAGGACTTACGATTTCAATGACGTTTTTAAATTCTTCTGTTAGAGAGTTGGCGATAATAGCAGGTCCATCCTCCATTGATAGGATAGGCTTACCGGGTTCGTTAAGTAGATATTTTTTAACAATATTCTCAATTATTGAAGGCATAAAAGTTTTTACGAGCACAAGCGACGCACTTAGCATTTTTTTAGTTTCTTTGTTTTATAAGTAAAAAAAATATTTTTTAATAATTATTGACTAAATTTTATTAAATCAAAAAAAAGTTTTTTGACGGCTTAATGCGGAGCGTTTCGTCAAGGCTTTTTGAAAGCCTTTACCACTGAATGGAAGGCTCTCCATTAATAAATTTAAGTTCTCCAACTGTGTCGCTTACGATTTGAATTGTGTATGTAGTGGCGGGCGTAAGATTCGCGAACTGAAGAGCGACCTGGAAAGTGTTGTAGTTAGGAATCTGTTTAAAAGATGGGATTTTTCCATCATACAATTCACTAATATCATCATCGGCGAGCATTAGATTGAGACCAAAGTTTTCCCTAAGCCTAAACTTCTTAAAACTCTCATAATACTCTGCCCTCTTAAAAAAGGTGTCATTACTGGACCATTGTGGGATATTTTTAGAATCTCCTACAAAATTGTAAGATGTAATAATAGGTGTGGCAACGATTAGGTTAGGATACATGTTAAAGAAACTCATATTTAGGGCTCCGTTATAAGTCGCCTGTGTCTGAACTAGCGCGTCAATTGTGAAGACTTTACGGTTAGCGAGGCCTACCAAATTAATGGTTACGACATCATTAGCAGCAACGGCAAGATGGTCAAAGTTTTGTATAATTTTCTCCCTAACAGGCATGGGTCTCAGAAGTCTGGACTGAATAATCTGGGAATTCATATTTACGTCGGTCATGTTTGAAACCTTCGCGATAAGGCTGACGTTTGTAAATAGAGGAAAAGCAGCAACAACACCAGCACCAAGAAGTTGAAGAAGTGCCGGATTAACATCTACCTGAATGTTAAAACGTGAAAACGTAGCCGGAGAAATCTGTCCAACTTTTTGACCGCTAAGATATTCGGGGAGTTTTATTTTAATGTAGAATTCTGCGAGGGGATTAGCGACGAGATCGCGAGTTCCGGCTAGATAAATAGCGTGCTTAATGTTGAAGTTGTTAAATTCATCTAGGCTAGTTTTGTCAAGAAGTAGGTCCATCATAGCCTCCTCTCCGGTTGTCTGCTTGAATGTTTTAGTGTCATTATAGAATCTAACAGCCTGGACAATTCTATAAAAGTTTTGACGGATAACTGTGGCAGCGAGTGCTCCATATGGAACTGTTGCGTCGATCATGACGTGAAGATAAAGACTTTGGAGGATTGTATTAGTCCCTGGAATAGTATATGGTGCGGTGAATGGTGTGAGCGCTGCGCCTGGAATAACAGCACGATCTGGCTGAATCTCAATAACCTGAGCATCCTCATCTGGACTAATTGGGAAAATAGTAGATAGATCAGAAATAAAAGGATTTTTCGCTACATTTTTCTTAGCGACATTTTTATCAATAGAGTTATTTACTAAGCCTACGGGTTTAGCGATTGGAATATTATTAATTTTATTTTGTAATTTTCTTAGCGTGGTTGCCATTCTTTACTTTTCTTTTGTTTTATAAGAAAAAAAAAATATTTTTTAAAAAAGTCTTATTTTGACAAAATCATTAGGTCTAGAAAAATATAAAATCAATAGGTTGGTTTAATGTAATCTGATGTGGCGCGTTCCCTAGAAAAACATAAAACGCTATTGTCAAAATTCTGCTCATTGTGTTGATTTTAAAAGTATTTATCACATCATCGTCATCCCTTGATTTATAAATAGAATTATCTCCATATGTAGAATTATATAGTTGAATATAACCGTCATATGATGCTACATTATTGACGTCAATACGCTTTGATGATGTTATTCCCGCGATATTAAAATAAATAGCCTTAAATGGGATTAGATTAATTTTTTCTGGTGCCGTTATTGTCGCAACCATAGCGACGTAATTGTTCAAAAACCCTAAAATTAGGTTTGTGTTTGTGTTTCTAAAATCAACTCTAAAATTATTTACAGCATTGGAGATTGTGAAAAGTCTAGTTATATCACTAAACGCTACGACAAAATTAGCATCAAGAGCGACGAGTTGAGTCTGAATTTCAGCCCTTAAGTCTTCGGGTCTCGTATAAATTCCTTGTGTTAGGGTGACGACAGTAGGGGCTAATGGTGCGTCCGTTTCAACTATAAAAGTATTAGTCAATAATTCCGCGTTAATATTATAAACGTCAAGATTAAATCCTACGTTTCTTAATTTAAATGGTTTTAATATATAATTAGACGACGACGAATTAAGTGTTAGAGTCTGATTTTCAAAATGAAAAGTAGCCATTTGTTTTATAACGAAAAAAAAAGTTTTTTAAAGTCTTCTTTCGTCAAGGCTTTTTGAAAGCCTTAATTACGGACCTACAAATGTGCGCTTCGCGTTAGATAGCGCGAATAAGGCGACGGCTCCAATACCAACATAGAGCAAAATCTGAAACTGTCCAGCTTTATTTTTCACTTCTTCAAATATATCACCAGCTACTTCACCAACTTTTTCACCTACATTTTGAGCAAAATCTACAGTCGGCTCAAAAATATGCTCTCCTACGAAGCTACTAGTGGGTTCAAAAATTTTATCACTATATAAATCTCCTATCGCTTCAAAATCTACGCCTGTCTCAGTTAATACTGGTTCCAGGTTTTCAATAACTTCCTCCTCTATAAATTCTTTAGTCGGCTCAAAAATATGCTCTCCTACGAAGCTACTAGTAGGATTAATTACATTCCTAGATATAGTTCTCTGTATATCTTTCGCTTTATTACTTACCTTTTCGGTAGTTTTCTTTACTGACTTTTTAGTCTTTTCTACGTTTTTTTTTATCTTATTTAAAAGGCTACTCATTGGTATTTTTATAATGGAAAAAATAATTATTGACAATTTTCTAAAAAAAAAGGACTTCAGAAACGCACAGTTTAGCATGTCTATAATTGGAGAGTCAGGCGGTGGTAAAACTTACCTAATAAACTATTTTATTAAAAAATTAAAAGAATATTACGATATGGTCGTATATTATAGCGGTAGCACTATCATAGAAGCGGATAAAATAGAAGGAATTATTTACTTAGACTTTGAAGAAAGCGCTTTAGTGCTCGAACAAATTGAAGAATTAAAAAAATTAAATTCAGAAAACGACGAGAAGATTAAAACATTGTTCATTTTTGACGATTGTGTTTTTAATATGGATAGAACAAATAACACCATAAAATTATTTAAACTTTTATTTATGAACAACCGGCACATCCCTTTATCTGTTATTTTCTCATCACAAAGAATTAACTCCGAACTATTTCCTTTTATAAAAATGAATTCTCAATTTATTATCGTTAAAAACATGAATAACGCAAAAGCACTAAAATCAATTTATGACGATTATTTTAGCATTCATATAGATGATTTTAGTGAATTTAAAACTTATTACAAGGAAAAAGTATTAAAAAAAAAGTATTATAGTCTTGTAATAACAAAAACCCACGGATATTTAATTGATGGCAAATTTAAAATAGTTGATAAACTTTTTTAAGTAATATTTTCTTCAGGAGGCTTTTCAACATCGGCGATTAAAGCAATTTCTTCATCGGATAAATTTCTTATACTGCTAAGAAAATCATAAGATAAATATCCTAAGAATTGGACCTCGGTATTACTTGATAATTCAACTAATTGGTCCAGGTCTGTCCTTTCTTGGTATAACTTTGTTAATAAATCTTTGTAAGTTTCGGACCTATTCCTTATTTTGATATCTATATTTTCCATTACTTTATAATAATATTTTTTTCCATAGTTAAAAATTAACTGAATTGAGACGCAAAATTTAACTAATAACTCAAAAAGAAAATTACGGGTCCGTCCATCAATTTCTTTTTTCTCCTGGATTTCAACTTTAGCGGTATCATGATTTTCTTGAAAAATATTTTTAGCCGTTTCAACTAATTCGACTCGCTTTTCATCAGGGATTTCCTCTTTAATTTCCTCAGGGACTTCCTCTTTTATTTCCTCATGGATTTCCTTAGGGATTTCATCTTTTATTTCCTCATGGATTTCCTTCTTTATTTCCTCAGGGACTTCAATTTGTTCATTTTCTAGACTAACTACTTCAAAATGTTTTTCTCTCATATGTCTCCGCATACTCGTATAATTTACATATTTTTTTTTACAAGTTTCACACTCAAAAATCTTATCCTTCATTATTAAAATGTTCTTTTTATTAATAAAAAATAAAAAAATGTTCATTAATAAAATGAACAATTTAAATTATTATGTGGTAATCGCTAAAATATTTCTTTCTAGTTTAATTTTTAGTAGCATACAAGTGTTAAGCTATAAGCCTGATTTAACTAGAAAATTAAAGATATTTTTTTATTTTTTATTAATAAAACAACTTATTGACTTAATCGTAAAATGTTTAATAGCCTTGGCATTGACCCTTTGGATTTATCAAATATTCAGCAAAATGTAGTCGTGGCAAATCCTAACTCGCTTACTGTAGGAGTTAATAATTTAACACAGGCAACTTTTGACCAGACAAATGGAACCATTAGAATTTATAAGACTGACAGCACAGGCGCGCCAGTCCTTTATGATGTTATTAATTTTTATGAATTACCGGCTCAGTTAAGGATGAGGTTAAGATTCGGGACTGACTTATTCGTTCCGACTTGTGAAAATCTCACAATTGAATCGCCGGCTCCTTTAATGGGACTTGATATTCGCGGACGCACTGCTAACACTTTAGGATGTTATACGTGTGTTAATAACGACGTCCAGGACCGTTTAACTGACTACAATCAGGGATATATCCCAAACGACGGAGATTTATTAAATAGTAGAATTTTAAAGCATGAATATCTACCACAAAGTGCTGGAACAGAGGACATTTTTAGGATGCGTTCATTAATAGGAGGAACTACAACGAGAGACTGGCAAGTTGTGCCAATAACTAAAACTACAGGACGCCCTTCAAGTTATCAATGTGAGGCTCCACTTTTTAGATTTATCGCCTCAAATGAAACCCTACCATACGGAGGAATGACTAGCACGCTACGCTCTTATCCTTTCCTTTTTGTTAATAATTCCGCAGACACTTCGCTACCAAGCCCAGCATCTCATGCTCTTTTTATCAATAACAACAACACCGTAAACGCCACGATGGGATTCTTCCTAATGACACTGGAAAGTAATACCGCGCAATATGGATTCGTAAAACAAGGAAACAAATTAATTTTTGTCGAACAATTGAGCGGTGGGTCAAATTACAGGCACGCGTTCATAATGGAAACATCCACGCCACAGACTAGCGCAACACTGCGCACAATGTCAGCGTTCCAAGCACACGGAAACGGCGCAAATTATACACTAAGACAAGCACCCGATGGTTATAATTTTGGGCTTTCAGTTGATGACGGACAGCAATATGTTCTTAATTCTAATACAGGAACAAATTCACGAATTCATCTTGACTCATACAGCAATAGCGGGACAGTAAGCAATAAATTCGCAAAATCATCGTCCTGTATTCAAAACATTCCTGGGGTTGGCTTGACTTTGGAAGTCTCGACTGACCAGACAGCAAACACCGCGACAGTTATAAATCAGCAAATTAACCTTGACGGTTCTATAATGTTCCCAAATCTAGGCACAGATAACACGGGACTATTAAACCCAGTTGTTTATGACGGCGCAACTGGTGAAATCTTTGAAGATACTAGCACGTTAAGAGATAAAATTTTGATTGATTCGGCTGGACAAGCGCTAGATGATTTAATTGATGAAGATGGAAACTTTCACGTCCCTCCCAATACTGAAGACATGACTGAATTAATAGCGCCTTATGTTGATGAATTCATAAATCAACCTATAAGGAAATACGTCCAAAGAAAAAATCCAACTGGAGCGCCTATTTACTCATTTATTAGTGAGGAATCAAACCAATACATAAGAACAAAAGGATGGAAAATTGTGAGTCCCACGGTTCAACAAATTACCGAACAGGTTAATACTGGAGAAGTTGATGAAGAAGGAAATCCTATTTTTGAAACTGTAATCGTTCAGCCATACCAGAAAGAAGTAATCGCTGAAACTGAATTCGGTGGTGTCTCCGACCGTCATATGATAGCGCTGTTAAAAATAGAAGCCAAAAACAACAGAGCAGAAATTGCTAAACTAAAACAGGAAAATCTAAACTTACAAAATCAAAATGCCGGACTAGCCTCTGAAATTAGCGATATTAAAACATTTATAAATATGCCTTAAGCCGTATCGTCGGCTTTAGCCACTCTGTTCCGCGTTAATGATGTATATAATTTTTTTTACTTATATAAAAAGAAATGGATAAAATCGTGGAAATATCAAAATCTCCCGCTATTGAACTACTTAATAACGCTTTTAAGGTCGGTAAGGAAATACTAGACGACTCAGATGAGGATAAGAAACCTAAGAAAATAATGAATTATACAGAACTTAAGAAGAAAGTAGAAACCTCTACATTTATTAAGCCTAAGAATGTAAAAAAAATTAAAAATATGGAAGTGGATAAATTCGTGGATAATCGCGTAGAGAACTACGTGCCAATTGCCTTTAATAGTCTGATAGATGAAAAAGAGCGTGAAGATAAAGAAAAAGATAATTATATCAAGAAATTCAGTGCTATGGATGTAAAAAAAACTATCAAGTCAATCAACAAAGACAAAAATAAAATCGCGAATATTGACCCACAGAATATTAGAATCTTTAAGATTTATCAGAGTGTTCAGCCTAAAACGAACAAACTAATTAATTGTGTCTCGGTTAAAATTCTAGAAGATGAAAAATTAGACATTCCTAGGATGATAAACATTTACGACGATTTTAAAATTCTACCTACTGAGGTTTTCGGTGTCTTTGATATTGAAACAAAGAGATACGACGAAAGCGCTGAAAAATTCAAGTATGACGCGACAATTGAGCGAGTTTTTGATTATCGGGTTTAAAATAAGTCGCCATAATCATTTAAATCTTCCTCTAATACTGTATCGTCGAGTAATAAACCAATATCGCATTTTAATTTTTCTAATGATTTTAGTGATACCATAAAAAAATCTGGAGTATGTTTTATTTTTTTTTAATCCACGAAAATTAAGTTCTGTTTTTAAGTCTGTCTGATTATATCCGAATGGTTTCATTAAAAAATTCCGCGTTACCAATGTATTATCCTCATCATATAATTCCACAGTGCTGAGTCCTTTGGCGTATAATGTTCTATTACTATTTATTAATTTACATTGAAAAAGTCGATTAAGAAAAATTAAACAATTTCCCTCGTCATTAAATCCTATTAAGCACTCTTTAAGTCGATAGAATAATCTTTTATTCATTTTATAAATAAAAACAAAAAAATAAAAAAAATAATTTTTATTTAATAAAAAGAAAATGAAGTGCGTTTTATCATTTGAAGACTTTACAAAGGAGAACCGAGATTTATTAAAATTTTTTAATTTTGAACAGTTAAATATCATTAAAATAGACTATAACCGAGCGCGAGAACATCCTAATTTTACAATAGTAGAATATACTGGAGAATTAAATAAATCATCTTTCGATATCTTTCTCAATTCAATAGTAGAAAAAAATGAGAGATTTAAAGAATATATAATTAATTACATAAATAATTATAAAGATAAATTAATAGAAGAAGAAAAGAAGAGAATAATGCGAGAACAAGAGCTTGAGATTAAAACTAAACAAATAACTGAAAAATACAGGGGAGAGTTAAATTTAATTAAAAAAATTGTTGAAGTATTAAGTAATGAGTCGGACGATGCTGTTAATGGGTTATATTATGAAGATCATGATAATGATGGGTGGAATACTACAACAATAGACATTTATGATTTTCTTGGGTTTGTTGAAGACCGCATTAATGAAAAAATTCAAAAAAAAATTTATAAAAATAATTTTTTGTAAAAATAATTTTTTTTATTTATAAAACGAAAGAGAAAAGTAAAATGGAAAAAAATAATTATGAAGTTATTGCTGAGGTTGATTTTAATAAAGTAAATTACAAAACATTTAAGAGTCTAAACGACGATGATTTTAAAACAATAAAACAAAATGATGATAAAAATACTTACTTTAAAACCATGTTTTACGGGTTTAGCAAAAGCGACATGACAAAATTATACGCTAAACTGTTCTATCTTTATATTGAAGAAAAACAAATTAAAGCAAAATATTCGTTTAAAATCCGTAAATTCACTAAATGGATCTCTAAGAGATTTAGCGGAGAAAATGAGGAGGAAAAGGGGGTGCTGGATTACACATTAATGAACATTAAACAAATTTCAGAATCAAAAAAAACAAACCTATGGATTCGTAAAATCGTCGAAAACGTAAAAATAACGATGGAAGGATATGAAAATCTTAATTTCTATTTCGACCAGTTTAATAATAAATTCCTCAGTCGCGGAGAATATGAAAATGTTATTCGATGGATTGATTAAGGCTTTCAAAAAGCCTTGACGAAACGCTCCGCATTAATTCAACAAAAAAATTTTTTTTATTATTAAAATGTTGTGGTTAATTTTTGTAATTTTTAATGTGTCGTTGTTTTATAGAATTTATAAAAAAAATAAAAAAATATTTTTTCAAACTCCATTTTTCAAACCATTCTCCACAAACCTCTCCCTACCGATTCCCTATTCTAAAAAATTTTTATCATAAAATCCTCGGTAAATCCTCGTGCCGTTTTCCCACTTTTTACCTAAAAAGATAGGAAAATAGCACATCGGAGCGTCGGCATCTATAAGATTTTCGGCACTTTTGAGTCCATGACGATTTTGTAAAAAAAGAACTCAATTTTTTGCCTGGGTTCGCTTTTTTTATTTTGGTCAGTTCGCTATTTTTACCGTAAAAAATACTAGTTTTTTTTGTAAAATTGATTTTTTGGAGTAGGGAAAAAAGACAAAAACCTAATTATTATATATACT
>Ga0209416_1001594_pt1 | contig 14985 bp, 25 predicted proteins | sample RifGroF1_FD_184001 | JGI IMG/M metagenome (GOLD analysis project Ga0209416, IMG submission 184001) | Groundwater microbial communities from Rifle, Colorado, USA - Groundwater F1 (SPAdes) (version 2) | ecosystem: Environmental > Aquatic > Deep subsurface > Groundwater | place: Rifle, Colorado...
TGGTGTCGGTGACCGCCGCGCCGGTTGTGTAGCTGGTCGAGCCGATTAGCAGGATATACCAGGCGGCGGTATATCCTGAACCCGACAAGGTAGTGTCGAGCATGAAGTTCTTGCCGATGGTGGTGACGAGGTTGTCAAACGCCTCGGTCCACTTGATTTCCGTCGGGATCGCGGCGAACTCGGAAAGCGTCCGGGCGATATTCGCTCTTTGCAGAAAACGCCGAACCTTGCCCATCTGCTTGAAGGAGATGATTCTGTCGCGCAGCAGAACATACCTTGCCCGAAACTCTTCAACCGGCCCGACACATTCAACGCCGTACCTGCCGATGGCCTTGGATTCCTCTATAGCCTGGGTGCTCCTGCCGACACTTGCCCCCTGATCAGAGAAGCCATGTGAGCTTTCCTTGCTTTTCTCAATCATCACACCACCTCTTCCAGTTCAGCTTCCAGAAACCAGCGCCGATGGGTTTCCGGCACTCCGTCGTTATTGACATCCGTGGTCCACTCAAGGCAATGCTCGAGACATCGTTTTTCCTTGTTGTACTGCACGTCGACAACGGTGCCTTCGACGGTCGGCTGTTTCAGCCGCGCTCTCTTGCCTTCTTCCAATGCCATATCAATATCTCCCGCTGTGAAGGATTACCGGCAGCGTCTCGATCTCGTATACCTTCAGATCCGCCCCGGCCATGTTCTCAATTCTGAATGACCAGTATCTACCCCTGGTATCCCTACCAACCGGCACACGCACACGTTGAGCGCCGGTCTTTGTCGGAGTAACGACTATCGTTTTTGCGTCCTGTTTGTCGGCGGTAATCACAATCCGCACCTTCCCGCTCGTCTCAATCCCAAGGTAGATGAACCGCAGGGCCTTGGTCTGGTGCGCCCCCATGTCCGTCGCGCCGGTTGTGATATTGGCGGCAATAGCCGCGCCAGCATCACTGTTGCCGGTAAGAATCTCATATAGGCCGGAAGGACCAGCGGCAAAGTATGACCCGTTGAATTTGGCGAATGAATTGAAGGCAAAGCCGGTGAAATGCGATGGCGCCGCACTTGTCAGATTGGTGGCCACGCACTGATATTCCTGGACCGTGTTGATGATGTGGTCCCCGAATATCAGGCTTGCGCCCAAAGCCCCGGCCGGGTAGTTGAGTTTTCCGTCGGTGATGACCAGCAGTTGCCCGCTGGATGTGCCGACGCACAACCCTTTGTCGCAGGACCAGACCGCGCACTCGCCAGCGCCTGATATCCCAAGGTCATCGCCGTTGACATATCCTGTGGCCTCGGAATATTCGTGCGCCGGGCACTCAAGGCGCGGATGCCGGACAAGCTCCCTGAGATTCATGCCTTCAAGGAAATAGGTGCGCTTGCTATCGGAGGCCCAAACCCCATTATCAACCGGCTTGAACATCTTCACGTCGCTTCCGAACCTCATCCGAGACCGGGCATGGTCGAATAATCCATATCCCAATGGCTCAGAATAGGAAACGATTGGCCCATTGACCACGCACATACTGGAAGAGAAGAGGGCAAGGTGGGTGCCGAGCGGCGGTGTGCCAAATGTCCTGGTGGTCGGCGGACCAACATAGGTCTGTGCCGTCCATGGATACGATGCCCCGGCAGTGATGCGCCCGCTCTGCGCCCCGTTGCCATAGTAGGTTCCGAGACTGGTCTGGCACCATCCCATCTTGAGGCCCTTGGCCAGACCAGACCGGACGCCAGTCAATGATTTGTCGGTTCCGAGCTTATAGATAGCTGCATCACCAGCCAGCTCCATGACGGCAAAGCAATCACCTCCATCGCAGAACACGGAACTGAACGGGCGGGCGTCGATGAGGGAATATCCCGGCCTGCGGTACGGCATTCCGCTGTTGTCGATCAAGACATTACTCGCCTCGGCCAACTCCGACAGTCCGGTCTCTTTGCTGGTCTTGAGGCGGACAGGATCAACGATATTATTGACCCCGGATGTGCCGCCGAATATCCGCACAGGTTTCATTATTCCATATCCCTGACGTATTTAGCCTCGCGTGGCTTGTATTTCAGGGCGTAGGACCGAAGATCGGCCAGGCATTTCAGGTACATGCTGCCCCAATATTCCGTGTTGGTTTTTGGCCCTTCCATGCCTTCCTCAATCTCTGAATAGATTTCCCGGCAGCAATAGGCCGACAAAAGAGGCCGCTGAATGTTGTCGGGGATTTCCGTCGGGACTCCCAGTGTCAGGCTTTCGATATCAGCCTCGAGAATTGGCACCGGCTTGCTGTAATATTTGACCGTCAGTGTGTCGGTGTCTTTGCCCCGATAAAGAAGGTTTGCCCCCTCCACACAGACCGCCTCGATCCGTCCTGTCTCAATAGGGAAAACCTCAAGGAAGGCGAGCATGTTGTAATAATCGCCAGGTCGCTTTCCTATTCTCCGTCCCTGGTTCACCGAGCCAACCCAGTAGATATTCCTGTGATAATCAGTGGGCAGGGCAACAGAAGAGGCCGACGACAAAGCGGAAAGACTGGCGGTTTTCGCCAAGGCCGGAAGGCAGAGGTCGGGATACTCTTCACCGCCTACTTCCGACGCCGCCTGATACCTGCCTTCATTGATGAGCGCCAGGATGGTAGCCGTTGAAAAACTACCATCCTGCACCCGATCAACGACATTCTGTATGATGTCGCTGGCTGTCATTGTTAATCACGCTGCAGGGCAAATTCGTCCAGCCACACGCTTCCGAAGATAGCCGTGCTGTTAGTTCTGGCATCAACAGCAACTTTCAGCGGGATAGCGGAAGTAAGTTTCGTTTTCCGCGTTGCCAAGGTTGCGTTCATGGTGGCGGTGATAATAGCGGCGGCAGCGGTATCAGAGGCAATAGCGGCAGTGCCGACAGCAGTCGAGCCGCTGGAAAGGGTTACGGTAGAGGTACAGCCAGTCACGGCAGAAGGCGTAACGGCGAACCCGAGAACGGTCATATCGGCAGGGACGGGGATATACAGGGTGCCTGCGCCGGTGCCTGCGGGGATTACAAAAGGTACGATTTTCATGCGTATTACCTCAAGAGAGATTGTCTCCCGGTTTTTACACCGGGAGGATTAGCGGTTTACGGTCACGCCGGGGCCGATACGTTGGTGAACCGGGAGTGCGCCTTGCGGTGCTTGCAGCAAAGCTGGCCAACCCACCGGATTGAAGCAGTCCAGATGTCGGGCTGTGTGCGGTCGGCTTCCCACTTCGGAGTGGTGAAATCGAAATCCTTGTGGGAAACAAATTCAAGCATCCGGGTATTGTAGGCGTCAACATAGGCCGTGGTCTGGTTCAGGTCAGCTACAACCGGGGCACCGTCAAACAGGACGTTGGTGAATCCCTTGCCAGCCAGGGTATTATCCTGAAAACGGACCAGGGACTGCAGGGAGGCCTCGAAGCCGTCCTTGATCGCCTGGGTGGTGATGTAGAGATCCGGCATACCCTCGGTGTTGGTGTCCACAATCCCCGGCGCCCGAATGAGTTGGAATCCCTTGAAGTTGCCGGTTGTGGCATTCGCGCTGTTGTTGGCTTTCCACAGGGCAACGTCGTCCTCTTTGATTCCACCGTATGCGGTCGAGGTGGTGGTGGAGAAAAGGGCTGCAGCGCCTGCAAAACCCTGCACCCCGCCGACGACATCATTCAAGAAGATACCGGCGCCCATTTTGCGCTTGATCGATTTGGTCATGTTGCCGAACTTGGCAGCGACCAGGTTGACAATCGCGGCCTCGCCGTTGTTCTGGACACGGTCGGTCAGGTCAACGGTCTGAGCGGCGAAGTAACCACCCCACGGGAAATACGCCTTGTTGTGGGTCTCGGTCTTGGTGGTCGGAATTAAGGTCGAATTGCCGTAAACTCCGGTGTGCGCGGCGCCATGCTCCAGCGGACAATCTACGTACTTGCCGCCGTCGGCCGTGCGTTTGCTGTTCATGAGCTTCATGAGCAGTGCATTGGTGGTGAAATAGATATCCGTCGGCTGGCCGAGAATATAGGTGTTGGTCAACGCATTGAGTTCGTCAATGGTAAATGCCATGATAAAACCTCGTTATTGTGCTGAAGCCGAGCGCATCTGTTTCAATGTTGCCATCATCGCGGCGCTCGCCTCCTGGTTGTTCTTGAATGGTCGCTGGACCTGCGGAGCCATCGCCGTGCTGCCCTGTTTTCCCAGGACTTTTCCGGCTGTCTCCGCGCCTTTGGCGAGTTTCGCCCCTTCTTCTTTCGCGGCAAGGATCTTCTGCTCGTACTCCGCCTTGAGAGCGTTCATCTGCTCATCTGCCTTGAATTTGTGGTAAGCCACATACTCATCTGCGAGCGGGTCGGCATCGAGGTACGGCTTGAGCGCTCCAGACTCCAAGACCCCCTGATAATCCGGGTTATCTGTAAGGAATTTCCCCTGGATCTCGGAAACCTTGTTCTGCTGCTGCTGCTGTGAAAGCTGGTTCATCACCCGAGATGCAGTCAGGTTGCTATTGATAGCCAGTGCCTGCTTCATTCCCTCGGCAATTTCGATTTCGCCATCTTCCATCTTCTGGTACAGCTGGCTCAACTGCTCGTCTTCACTCGGTCCTTCCGGTGCTTTGGTCATTTCTTCGAGCTTTGCCCGAAGTGCGCCAATCTCAGAAGACTGCTTGCCGATCATGGTCTGACTGGCCTGGAGCATCTTCTCAAATTTGGCAATGCTGTCGTCTGGCTTCGCCTCTTGTTTCTCCGTTTCCGGGACTTCGGCAGTTTCAGCGACTTCCTCAGTTGCAGGTTCCGGGTTGTCCACGATCAACGGGTTGATGGGTTCCGAACCTGCGGGTGTTTTTTCTTCTTCTGGCGGCATAATGGTTTCCTTTGCCGGACCTTCGGGCTACCCGGCTAGATTTCTCTGTTTGCCGATATTTCGGCGATGTTTCGGGTTTTGAGGTAATGGTTATACTCGCCCCTCGTTGTGATTTTCTGCTTGTCTCCGCTGCTTTGCAGGCAACCTAGCGTCTCCTTGTTCCGCATCCAGGCCGGCATGTCGTCACCGAGCACCATGCCGGCAGAGAGGATCTTGTGGGCATTCCCGCCGCATTCCTCGCACGGCACGGCGTCAGGCTTCTCGATCATCTTGAAGAATCGGTCCTGCTCCCTGCCGCAATTGTCACACTTGAATACATACAGAGGCATGGTTATGCAGCGTGGGTCAGTCCCACGGCCCCCAGGTTGAGGATGATTGCGAACCTGGTATTCGACAGGCCCATCAGGATCAGCGTCTCGCCGGCCGCGTCGAACGTGGCAATCTCGTTCGTGCCATCGTAGGTTCCTGGGCCAAGAGTGACGGTATGGCCCTCTGTACCCGCGTCCTTCTGTGTGATAACCAGCAGTCGGCCGGCCACCGGCTCAAAGGTCATGGCCAGGGCAGCCGCCGCTGAATCGAGTTGGATGAAGGATGCTGTCGGCATTACTCCTGACTCGGTCACCACCTCGGGGGCAAAGACCAGCCCCTCGGGGTTTTGCATCCCGTCAAGTTGGATGCCAAGGGCGGCGGCCACTGCATCGGCGTAGGTCTTGACCGCCTTCTGTGTTGCCACCCGGTCGTCACTATTCGCGGCGAGCAATCCATCCGTATCCAGCGGCACATGAGATTTCCCGCCGCCGACTACTACAATTCTGTTCTCAGTTCCCATTTTGCACCTGTGTTTGTCTGGCGAATTCGATGAGTTGGCCTACCGTTTCGGGCGGTACACCTGCTTGGATGAATATCTGCGCGGCCTGTTCGAGTTGATCGCCGCTTTCGGCCATGCGCTCGACGATTGCCCGCCAATTAGGGAAATTCATGGTCTCGAGTAAGGCCTGGCTGTCGATGGCGCCCTTTTCAAAGAGATCGACGGCCTGCTCCTGAACCTGCAGGCTGGTCTGTGTAATGGTGGATCCGGACTCGACCACGTACTGGAACTTCCGACCGATGAGATCCAGGCCGCGAATGCCCTTAACAGCGTCGTCGACCTTGATTGAATCGGTGGTGACTCCGAAGTTTTGGAAAAAGGATATCGCCATGCGGCCGCGTTGCCGGATGAGGTAATCAACCATCCTGATTTTGTGGCGCATCAGGACTTGGTTTCTCTCCTGCAGGGCGACAATAGCGCTGGCGGCCACGATTCTATTCGGCGTATCTCCCCGGTCTGCGTCCTCGATCTGGTAAACCCTGTCGAAGATGCCAAGGAGCATGTCGAAAAGCCGGGTGGTGTCGGCCGGCAGGCTCGGGACATCGACATAGCGAATCCCGGCGCCGGACGATCCGGTCTGCGGGGTAAGAATCAGGCCAGGATTGTTGTTGACATCATCCTCGGTCAGTCCGGTGTCGAGCGGCAGGACCAGGGGCGGCAGCATCACCCGGGCAAGGTAACGGTACATCCGGGAAAGAAGCTCGCTGATCTTCTCGGCCAGGTCGCCTACCTGCTCGGCTGCGGAAAATCCCCATGGAGAGGTGGTATCCCGGTACGAGACTGCGGTTGAATAGGGGAAATGGTCGTAGAGGTAGGTGTTGGCCTGTTCTTCCCGGGTGAGTTCAGGGTTGACATTCGGGTTGGCAGCGTCCATACAGACCAAATCGCCGCTGTTGGCCAGGGTGACCATGCGGATCCCGCCCGGGTATTTCTTCTGCGATGTTTTGTTTCCGGCCTCATCCACGACCTCAATCTTGCTGTTGTCCCGGACAAACAGTTCAACAACCAGGGCCCGGTCCTCGCCGCCCTGGACATTGCCCCGCGGATGCATGGTCTTCGACCCGTACATGGTCGTGGTGATGTTGCCGATCTTGCCGGCGGCTGGCCGGTTCTCTTCCCGCTCTTCGCCCAGGATGGAATAAACCTCGTCGGCGTTGATCGATCCCTCTTCGAGCCCGAACATGGCCTCGACTGCATCAGGTCTGATCGCCGTGGCCATGCCAACATAAGGTGAATCGTTGGGTGTCAACCAGTTGCCGGGGGCGATGACGTAGGAGTAAGGGTCAAGGGCGACTACAGAGCATTCGTTGTTCGTGGGATCGAGGACGCCCTTCTCGATGGTGATGCCGTAAATCTCCATGTCGAGGGCAGAATCAACCAGGATGTTGATCTGCTCGGTGGTATTCCACCAGTCCTTCATCCGGACCGTGACTTTCTTGTCGCTGTCGTCGGGGATGGGCTCGCCGTTCTCGTCAACGATTGGCTCGCCTGTGGACTGGTCGACCTGATATGATCCATCGAGGGAAACGACTTCGGCGGCCGGATTTTTGGCGGTGAGGTTGGCGACTGTGCGCTGGACGTTGGAGAAGATCAGGTTGGCGGTAACGGCATTCTTGTTGCGGAGGCTGCGCTGAACGGCACCACCTCGCCATATCCGGTGGTTCTCTCTCCAGCGGTCTTTCAGGTTGAGGCGGTCCTTCTCGGCCTCGGACACCATGAAGCAGTTGTCCCAGAAGAACCGGCCAACGTCTGGATGGCCTTCAGGCGGGAGATTTGAGAGGGACCATTTTTCAGCCATTAAAAAAGCCTCATAAAAACAACGATTGTTGTCTCCATGAGGCTCTAGGCGTGATGGCTGATCCTATCCGTGAGGCTTGCGCGTGACGGGTGGATTATGGTGTTACTCTGACGAGTTTCCGATAATACCTTCGACGTTATATTTTATATGATCCCAGTTTTCTACAAAGCAGTCGGCAAGCTCGACAATACTTAGTCTTTCAAACCTAATCATATCGTAAGTAACATCTACATGATGGTCGTCTCTTCCTTGTGGCCCATATACATAAGCCGATATGCGAGCTACCTTAAAATCAGAAAGCAGGTTGATTAATCGCCTTTTTTTGTCACTTTTTTCACTGTTTTTCTTGACAGAATCTCTCTCATCCCTGCTCTTATATAATTGCCCATTGTGTTCCCATGCGAGTACCGCGCCTTCATTCTCATCTTCTTTCTTTTTTGAGAAAATCCACATTTATTTTTTCTCTCGCTTCTTATCAATCAACGCGATGAATTGCTTCGCGCATCGGTAGAGGATTTCGATCAGGTCGTCTATCGTCATACCTTCTTCGGCCTCCCCGCCTTCTTAACCGGCGGTTCCCACCCAACAACCCGCACCCGAGCCGGATTCCCCTCGCAATACCCGTTGAAACATCCCGGGCAATGCAGGTTATCTCCTACTGTGCTGGTGTCTTCCGGGAATGAGGACCAGCCGTTATTCCGATACTTATCCTTCAGCCGGAACATTGAGCCGTTGGGGGCAACGTCAGGATTGTACGCCTCGGTCGTCTCATGATGATACTCATTGCACGATGGACATTGGACATCAGCCATTTATTTCTCCCTCTTCAGCCCAGACAAAGCCAGGCTTTCACCCATCTTCTCATTCATCCTCCGGATCACGTCCGGCAGGCCCTCTTCGGAATCCTTGGCCGTTTCGCTGGCAAACTCATCCATGACGATCGGCCCCTTGCTCTTTCGCATCTTCCTGGGGAATAGGGTCTCATGGTTCTCACGCTTGGACCTGAAGACAAGGTATCCGGTCACCAGGGCGCTGAGGATGATCAGCAGGCCAGTGGTCAGTGATGAGGCCAGGGTGAGCCAGAGTAGATCGGTTGGTGTAATTGTCATTCTTTTATTTCCTGCAGGTCTTTATATGCCCTTATCATCTCAACAATATCCCCACTCATCACGGCCTTATCTGCCGCTCTCAATGATTGCTCTATCATCATCGCACCAAATGCCCCGGCTGGACCAATCTCCTTGTAATAACCAAGGACTCTCCTTACTCTCTCCTGCTCTTTCGGCAGCGCATCGCCTAATGACTCGCTCATCACATCCCCGCTCCCGATGGAAAAGAATCGTCCATGTTTTTCGCCTTCGATTTCTTGTTGCCAAGCACCAGTTCAAAGTCCTCTTCAGCTGTGGTCTTCGGTGCCGCCTGCGGTGCTCGGATGACTGCCGGGTGCGCCTCATCGATTACCCTGCCGATGATCGCCGCGGTGTCCACCTCGTCGTCATTGGCGCCGGAGGGAAACCTGATATACTGATCAATCACCGAGTCTCCTTCCGGCCCTTCCGGGATATGCACCCTACCACATGAGGCCATGGCCTGAAACGGTTGCGCCTTCGTTGGTTTATCATGGCCGTGCGGCGAGACAGGCTGGATATTACAGAAAGCCTTGTCCTTGATCATCTGTCGGCGGACAAAACCTGCAATTGACTTCCAGTTGTTGTCATCTTCCGGGAACCAAGCGAACGGCTTAAAACTCTTAATCAGGCCGTGCTCGCCGGTCACTTTGTCGATGGACTTATCCAGCGTCTCCTGTGCCCGGAACCCGGCCCGTAACCAGACATCGCCAACCCCATCAATCCCCCACATCCGGAAACAGTTGAAGTCGTTGTGGTCCTCGCCGCCCGGGGCATGATCAGAGGTCATGTAGTGATTCAATTGTGACGGCTGTTCTCCGATCCGATACCGGTGGAACCAATCGCGCTGAAAGAATGTGCCGCTCGGCGGTTGTGGTCGCTGCTGGAACAGTGCACTCCATGTCCTGGCCTGCGCCTTGAACCCCTCGAAATGTTCTGGCGTGAACCATTCTGGCCAGAGGTATTCACCAACCTGCCGACCAAGCGGGTCGTCGCGCCGTTCACACTGGGCAGGAATGCAGACCACATACCATTGCCGACCGTCCCGGCAGTCAATCAGTCCCGTCTCGCCGTCGTAATTCTCTGGCAAAATCTTCCCGGAGAGGTCGTTCTCGCTCCATCTGGTTTGAATGATGATCTCTGCACCGCCCGGGATGAGGCGTGTTCTCAGGTCATCCTGATACGCCTCCCATGTCTTTTTCTGAATCGTCTCGGAGTCTGCTTCTTCTCTTCCGCGCACTGGGTCGTCGATAATTAACAGGTGGCATCTATTGCCGGTGATACCTGAAAGTATGCCGCCGGCCATGTATTCGGATCCATTATCCAGCGTCCAAAAGTCAACGGCCCCGGTGTCATTACTGACCGAGGCCCCGAAGACGTTCTTGAATTTCTTGCTCCTGGATATCTGCCTGGCCCTGCGGCCGTGCTTCCTTGCCAGGTCCGACCCATAGGAGGTCAGGATGATCTTGTAGCCAGGTTTCTTGCCCATGGCCCAGGTTGGAGCGACAACCGAACCATACGAGCTTTTGGCTGATCCTGGCGGCAGGAAGAACATTGCCCTGGGGATCTCGCCATTGATCACCTTCTCGAACACCTGCATGATCAGGACGTGATGGGCGGCTATCCCGGTCTCTACCGGCGCCAGTTCCCAATCGGCATTACTGTCATCGACCGGCACTCCGGGAATGTCGATGTATTTCGCGTAATCGAGTAGGCTTTCGGCGGCCCGCTTGCGCTTCAGAAGTTCGATTGCCGCATCTCGCTTGGATACCTTCATGCGGCACCACCCTTGATAATGGCAAGAAGCTCGTCGCTGGACATATCTCCGGTTGACCCACCATCAGGACCGGCAGTATCTTTTATCCCCCAAGCCTCGCGCTCCAGGGTGATAAGGATACGCAGGGCCTCGGCCAGTTTCTTGACGCTGTCAATCCTGCCGGGAGTGGCAATCACCTTGCGATAGATATCGTTGAGCCGGTCGGCACCGAAATCATTCTCACGCCGCATCATCTCGCCCAGGTCGGCAAATGCTTCACGGCCGACAGTCTGCTCGTCAAGCTCGTCAAGGAGCGTCATCACTAAGCCTTTGCTTCGCCTGATGTCTCCCCTGTGCTCAATCCTGATATTGGCGATAGCTCTCGCGCTGACTTCGATAGCCTCCCTTTCGGTTACCGTGCCTGGAATGGTAGTCCCATTGGTAACCAGTCCCTTGGTAACCAGAGCATCAGCCTTCAGTTGTATCTTGGCGTTGAGATCTCTATCCCACCCGAACTTCTTGGCATGCTTGAGGATTGTAACGTGAGAGGTGCTTTGAGATAGGGCTATTTCACGGACAGAAAGGATGCCGGCGCGATAGTCTCGCTCTACCTTCTCCCAATCAATCTGTTTCCGTTTTTCAGCCATTGAATCCTGTGTGGTAACCGAGGAATCCCCGAGGACACAGACCCATGTCCGTGCCGTCGGGGAGAACCTGCAGGTGCAAGGGGGGGCACTGCAAACTGGTTCAACTCTGATATTAGAGAGAAATTTCCATATCGTCAATTTTATTTCCTATCCAAATCCGCCATACAACAGTACATTACTGTATATAATTTACATTTGATGTATTTTGCAGACAAGGAGAGGGGATAATGGAATGACGGCCTACTACAACGAAATCGACCCCCATGCAGCGGCATGGTTGCGGGAACTGATCAAAGCCGGGATGATTGCGCCCGGAATCGTGGACGAAAGGAGTATCGAGGATGTCATACCAACTGAGCTTGATGGATTTACCCAGTGCCACTTCTTCGCCGGAGTTGGTGTCTGGTCTTATGCCCTGCGCCGTGCCGGATGGCCTGATGATAGGCCGGCATGGACCGGCTCCTGCCCGTGCCAACCTTTCAGCGCGGCAGGCAAAGGAGCAGGGTTTGCTGACGAGCGGCACCTATGGCCCGCTTTCTTCCATCTCATCAGCGAGTGCAAGCCTGTCACGATCATTGGCGAGCAGGTTGCAAACAAGGACGCGCTCGCTTGGCTCGACCTTGTATTCGCTGACCTGGAAGGAGAGGGCTACACCTGCGGGGCGGTCGATACCTGCGCTGCGGGCTTCGGTTCGCCGCATATCCGCCAAAGGCTGCACTGGGTGGCCAACGCCCAGATCAGCGGAAGCGGGGCCGGATTTCGCCATAGCGGACAGGCCGAACAGCGGCGGGATGTCGTTGCAGACTGCGGGGCAGTTGGCGGGATGGCCAACGCCAACCAGTACGGACGCAATCAAGGGCGGGAATGTGTCGCCTCGATCGGGGATGATGGGATTGTCGGAGACAGTGCCGTTGGCGGGTTGGGCAACGCCATCGACGCGGGACTGGAAGAGCAACGAGGCAACGGAAGATCATCACAAAAAAAGGATGATGGAATCGCGGGGGAAACCCTTGTCGGAGCAGGCTCACCAGTTGGCAGGGTGGCCGACGCCGCAAGTACATCAGGGCCCGAACATGAGCGCAAACAGGGGAAAGGATCACGGGGGCTTGCGGAAAAGGATAACGCCGCAATCGGTAGAGGCACTTGTGGGCCCTTCATCGTCCCCGGCCCGACTAATGCCCACTGGCGAGATGTTGACTGGCTCTTCTGCCGGGATGGAAAGTGGAGGCCAGTTGAATCCCTCGCTGTCGAGATGGCTGATGGGCTTGCCGATAGATTGGGATATCGCCGCATTGGCGGTAGATACTCGCTTGATCCGCTCAAAGAAAAAGCCGAGAACCGAAAAATGCGGCTGAAGGGGTACGGCAACGCGATTGTCGCGGAACAGGCTGTGGAAATTATCAGGGCAATAATGGAGGAAATATGACCGTGGAGTTCCAGATAAACGGGAAATGGCAGGACGGAAACTCTGCCATCCAACCCCCTCGCCATCGAATGACCAAGGAGGAATTCCGAGAGATCCGCTCATCCCTCGGTCTCACCCAGCAGGCCCTGGCTGACCGACTCGGCCTGAAGTGGCAACAGTCGGTGGCCAGTATAGAGAGCGGGGTGGTGGGTGTATCCGGCACGGTTGCGGCGCACATGCGGACCTTGTTGCTGGTGCGCCAGGAGTATCAGGGAAATATGGTTCGGGGAAAATGACGGTGAACAGGCCCAGTCCCGCCCTGCTCGCTCTTTACCACCTCGGCGTGATCGGCGGTATCGAGATCGACTACCGGCATATCCACACACCGAAAGGCGGCACGTATGTCCGGTTGAGGGGAAACCTCAGCAGCATCGATGGCAGATGGGAGGACTATCGGGAATACCTTGACCTGAAGGTCGAGTGGAATAGCGTGGCGAAGATCAGAAAGAAGTTCGCCGACGAACTTGAGTCCTGGTGGATATTCTCCGAGCGTGAAAAGAAGGACTTGGCTGAGTACGAACGTCTCAAGAAAAAATTCAAAGTAACATGACCCCCAGGCGCCCTAGTCATCACCCGGGCGCCTGCTTGAGTTGTTCAATCAGCATCTCCACAGGGCGCGGAATCTTCCGCACACCCTGCTCATATTTCTCGATTGCCCGACCACTCACGCCCACCCTGGCGCCGAAATCGGCGGTGTTCAGGTTGAGGCGGTGGCGGATTTGCTTCAGTTCTGCTGGGGTCGTATTATTCCTATTTTTCGTCGTCATTATCGCCATAATCAACGAAGAATTTACCACATGCTTGGTCTATTTCATTTACCTTTGAAATAATCGCATCTTTTATGCTCGGGTCAAACATCATCCCTCTAAGCATATTTGCCGTTCCTTCTAATAGTTCGTACATTTCTTCAATTTCATTGATTTCTTCAACTGTTCTCATCTGGATATCCATTTTTATGTCCCATAGTCAATGGCAACGACCCTGCCGCCAAGAACGCCAAAACTATCGCGTTTTATCTCCACCGGGATGGTGTATTTTTCGTGAAACGGAAACCCGATTTTCTTTATTGCTTCCCATACAACCTCGGGTAGTTCTTTGGCTGCTGGCATTATAACCAGCCATCCACCAGGTATGGAAAATACTACCGGGCAGAGGTCTGGCCACCCAAGGCTTGAAAATTCTTTTTCCTGCATATTGGCCAATAATCCATTCAAGAATGTTCGCCATGACCAAAACCTCGGGATCTTTATAGCCCATCTATAGAATACAAATACAGAGCGAGTTGACCCGTGGAGCAGTTTGAAGCTCTTCATCCGTGGCATCCTGTATATATTTGTTCGTTTATTTGCATATTACTGTGCGCATAATTCTCTGCACATCTTCTGCAATATAAGCCGGTCTCTGATTTATCAACCCCAACCCATATATGGTCTCCGACGAGCTCCTGGCAACCAGTACATAGGTAGGGCTCCTTTGTTTCGAACTCCACCAACCTGGTCCATGTAGTTATCAAATCGTTGTCCATTTCAACCTCTTGTTTTTTCCCTCAGCAATTTTGTTGTGGCCAAACTAAAAGTGTCTGCAACCACTGCAAGCAGAACACATCCGGACGCCATCATGTTGTTGTCGTAATGCAATTCCACATTTTCATCTGCCCATACCGACTCGTAGGTCGGAGTGTCGAATTGCAAGCCATCAATCTGTAGCGTTACTTTGATGGTTTCTGGATTATTGCCATCCTCTATGGCTCTTTTAATCGCTGCATCAACTTCTTCTTTCAGTTCTTGTAGATTCATTTTACGTGGTCCTCTCTGTATTTTACGATTAAAGATCCTCCTATGCCGGGCGGTGCCCGGCATAGGCTGGTCTACGCTATTCTTTTCACAATTACATTTGCATGACCAGACCTGAAACCCGCCACGTAATTCCATGTTTCATTCTCGTCATAGCCGCCAAAGGCAATCCATTCGGCCATTTTATATGCCTGTTTAACTGCCTGATATTCATTCATTGCCTCGTACTCTTGCCCTTCTATTTCGTATCTGTTCATGACCGTCTCCTATTCACCGGCACAATTGCCACCTTCCTGTTCTGTTGCCTTCAATATATGCGACACTGGGGTATATGTCAAGCGGGGAATGCAATTATTTTCATCCCGTGTATTATTTTCACATCGAAATCTTTTTCAAATCCTAAATTGTTGATTTTCCTCATGTTACACAATAATAATTTCCATACCTTGTATTTTCCCCTTGCCATCCCGTCATTGACGGAATATAAGGAAGAAAGCTCGAGAATAACAGGAATCAACCACCAGAGAGGCCACATGAAAAAGTCAATCCGACTCATAATCAACACCCTGGCCGACAACTACAGGTCTTTCGACATTGAGTACCTGCGGGAACTGGCCCGAGCCCAATTGGCCAAGTGGTACGGTGAACAGATCGACGAGAACCTCAGCGCCCTTCCCTGATAACCCCAGGCGCCCTGGTCATCACC
>Ga0209416_1001595_pt1 | contig 14980 bp, 28 predicted proteins | sample RifGroF1_FD_184001 | JGI IMG/M metagenome (GOLD analysis project Ga0209416, IMG submission 184001) | Groundwater microbial communities from Rifle, Colorado, USA - Groundwater F1 (SPAdes) (version 2) | ecosystem: Environmental > Aquatic > Deep subsurface > Groundwater | place: Rifle, Colorado...
TAATTGATTATGAAAAAATATTTCATTACTATCAAGAATAGAGATAAGATAATCTATTTTATTTTCTAACATTTCATTTAATATTTTTGTATTATTTTTGATTTCTGTTTCAATATCTTCCATAGTTAATTTTTTAATGTTATTCATTAAAAACACCTCTTAATTACTTCTATGGGATTATTCAAATGAATATTTATATTTCCACCAAATATTAAAATATGTAATAAAATATAAGTTAACATGTAAATTACTATATTTTCAATTATATTAAATATTTTATATATTTTATTTTTAACATTTCTTATTATAACATACTTTTTACTTGGTTCTATATTACCTACTTTAATATGTATTCCTGCTTTTGCTAAATTATCTACTTTCTTTTGTATTTGTTCTTGTGTTTTCATTTTTTTATTCATTTTATTTCCTCCTAATTTACTATTTAAAAATACATTAAATAGTAGTTACCCAAAATACCTACTACTTAAGTGTAGTTTGCTCGACCACTGAGTATCAATTTTGGGGATTGACTTACAATCAATTATAACAAAAATTTTATATAATTGATTTATCGAGTATTAATCTCGATTTGAAGATGTGTAATCATCTTAATTTATTCAGCAAATTTTACTCTCACTTCTTGCAATTTTAACTGTTTATTAATAATCTCTTCAATTCCAGGAGTAGCAATATTTTTTGCTGCATTATAGTCTGCATGGATAAAAAATTTATGTCCATAATCACAATTCATACATTTGAAAGTATCTTGTTTCGGTCTCCATATATCTTTATCTTCACTTTTATGTATATGCCCACATTTATTGCATCTTGCAGAAGTATGTTTTGGTTTAATTTTTTTAATTTCAATACCTGATTCTTTTGCTTTATATTCTATTTTCGTTTGTAAATCATAATAACTCCACATGCCTAAAAATGTTGCCTTTCTTTCACCACCTGCAATTCCTGTTAAATCTTCCATTTGAATTATACCACAATTATTTTTTAATGCAGTATTAATAATATATTTACTATATTTATGATTTGTAGTATTTTTAAAATTTTCTACTCTTCCTCTTAATTTTTCAATGGGTTTAATTCTAGTTGTTCTACCATGTCCAATTCTTCCTTCTCCACAATATTTTCCTTGTTTTAATAATTCATTTCTTCTCCTTTCTACTCTTCTTCTAAATTCTATAACTTCACTCCCTCCAATATAATATCTATTTTGAGAATTATTAAATGCCATATAAGCAGAAGTACATATACCTAAATCAACACCCATTATATTATTTTTATCAAGATTTATTTTATCATCTTGCTCAAATGAATATGTTAGATTAATAAACCATTTAGTTTTACCTTTTTTAATTTTAAATATTTCCGATGCATTAATTTTATATTCTTTATTTATTAATCTCTCTAAAATAACTTTTTGAGTATTATCATGTGCTTTTATTACAAAATCAATTTGTCCTGTTTTTAATTCTAATTCTTTTTTATATTCATTACTTAACAAACTTAATCTTAAAGTATATGTATTATTGTCATTTTTGATAATTTGTATTTGTCTATTTCTTAAACAAATAGGGAAATTCTTTTTGAAATTTACTATAGATTCTTCTCCTTTTAATATTTTTTGTTTATGTTGATTCCATTTATCTTTTGCTTTAATAATAACACTATCAAAAGTTCCTGAATGTAAATTAATAAGTTGATTTCTTAATTGACTAGATATATCACCTTCAATAGAAGTATATTTATTAGGCAAATCTTTTATTTTTAGATATTCTCCGAATCTTTCTTTATATGTAAAGTTTAAATTTTGAAAATCCCAAAATAATTGAATTGTTTTATTTGCTAATTTCCATGATTGATATTGTAATTCATTAAATATTTTTCCTACTAATTCCCATTCTATATCTATAGGTTTTATTATTTGATATTTCATGACTTTTGTTAATTTTACAGACATAAGTTTATTATCTCCTTTAAATTAATAGTTATTTATAAAAATTAAATTTATTATAATTATAATTGATTTATCGAGTATATAAATTATTTTATTTTATATTTCGATTTTAGGATGTGCAATCACCCTGATTATTTTGCAAAACTATTTTTTGTTAATATTTACTACTTTAGTATTTTTTAAATTCTATATTTGAAAACTATAACTAAACAAATGTAATCCAAATAATAATTAAATTAATATATATCAGACTAATCTGTGTCTTGCAACAATTATAAATAAAAATTTTAATATTGTAATTACTTACAAAAATACATATCCAACCCTAACTATTAGTTTGCAATCAATTATAAATAAATATTTAATATTGTAAATTCCTTGCTGTCTCGGTTTAAGAATAACAATTCTAACCTTGCAATTAATTGTAGATAAAAACTAATATTGTAACAGAGTTTTATCTACAATTAATTTATCGAGTGTAATTTCATATAACTAAATTTTACCTCGATTTAAAGACGTTGCAATCGTCTTAATATTATAAATAAAGTTAAAAATTAATACTAATTTGTAATTAAGTGATGAAATTATTTTGATTAGACTAATCCGTATCTTGCAATTAATTACATATAAAACTAACATTATAATACTGTTTAATTTATGTAATTATTAACAGAGTGATAATTCCATTATTATTTATAAAACTACTTCTCGATTATAAGATGTGCAATCATCTTAGTATTTTATGGAAGATTACTTGTAATTTAAAACAATAGTAAAAATTTTGTCTACATTCCCACCATTATAGACTATGATTGAGATAAATAACAGAGTTTTCTTGTATTCTCAATCATCCCTTATATAACTACCATTATATAGGAACTCTGTAATAACTATATAAATCCATTATATATTCCTCATTTGCTCTTAAATGAGATACCCTAAAACTTACAATTTTAATACTTGTTAAATCATTTTTATCTACTAAAACCCTCAATAGTAGAAAGGTTGTTAAATTAAATTTTCTTTATCTAATCTCAATTTATTTAATCCAAACACCATCTTGCACTCCCTGCTAATCTCCTTAGTGCTTTCCAAAGTTTTATTTCATTCACCTTACAATTATTATTATACCATTTTGTTTATGTGTTGTCAACAATTATTTTTGTAATTTGTTAATATTCTTTCCATGATTTTAAACCACATTTTACACAAATCATTTCATCTTTAAAAGTATTGTTTTCTTCGTCATATTCATAATAATCAGTACAAATAAATTCATGTTTACAATTAGATTGTATTATTTCTCTTTTTTGTATTAATAACAAATATTTTTCTTTAATTAACTCTTTTTGTTTATCTTCAATTTCAATTAATTTTTTATCAATATCATTTATATTTTGGATTATAATATCCTCCTTTCTAAAAACAACACCAAAGATGAATTTGGTCATGATTTCCGATCCTGTAAACCCTTATAAATCAAGGGTTTACAGGATCGTCAATTTTGATAAATTTGATAATTTCATAATTTTTAATTAATTATTTTTATTTTTCTAAAAACGTAAACAAATAATCAAAATGTTTACGTTTTTAAATTAATTTAACACTTAATAACTTTATTCAATTTCTCTTTTGTCTATTTTTGAATAAATTCTTCCATAGTCATATTTCCATCAATCATATGTACTTTTTCATTTTGTTTCTTAAAATTATTAACACTTTCTTCTAGCCATGATAGTGCATAATATGAAATTAGTTCTTTTTGGTTATATTCAATTTTATTTTTATTTTGAAATTCATTATTATTCATATTAATAGGATTCATTTCACAATTCCATACGTGATTATTAACACTAATATCTTGATGACAAAATGGACAAATAAAATAATTCATTATTTATTATATTTCCTTTCTTTATTATCATCATTTATTATCTTCAATTATAATATAATTTCCACAGTAACAAAATGTAACTGGTTTACCATCATCCACTCTAATAATTACAGGATTAACAATTAATCTTCTACATTTCGGACAATAAATTTTACCATTCTTGCAAACACCATAAGAAGTTTTTAAATCATTATTCATAATTATAATCTCCTTTATGTATTATTTTTTTATTATTTAGGTTTTAAGTATTCAAACCAACAAGTAGTACAACCAATATGGCATCCATTTTCTTTATCTAAAACATAACCACAACACCAATCATCATTTTGTGATATTATACTAACAATCCTCTTCCTCTCTTCTTTCCTACCTTCTTCTTTTTTCATTTCTGAAAATTGAGTTAATACATCTGCTTTTTGTGCCTTCATTATTCTATCCATATTAGATATTCTCCTTTCTTGGTATTTTAATTATCATCCTTATCTAAATACAAATCATCTTCATAATGTAATACTTCTTCTAAACATTTTTCTGCTCTTAATCTAAATTCTAATGCATACGCATCTAAGAATTTTTCTTTATCTTCTGGTTTAATGACTACTTTACGTCTAAAACTACCAATATCATATTCAGTATAAATTGATTCATTATTACTCCAAAATTCATCTAAATCCATTTGTAGGCATCTTATTTTCGTCATATTAATTTCTCCATTCTTATTTAATTTAAAAATATTTAATATAACACTAATCCATTTCTGCTCCACAATGACAACAAATATTTAATTCTTTAGCACAATCCATACAATATTTATCTACATTAGAATTATGATGTATAATTTCATCATTACAATTCTTGCAAATAAATGTTGTGAATGCTTGAAGTGATATTTTATTGCTTATATAATAACAATGTTTACATTGTTGTAATTTAATTCTTTTAGTTTGTTTTGTGTCGTTATCATAGTTAAATAATTTTTTTCTTATTAATTCTATAAGTGATTTGTTTCTATCTGTGTAGTGCTTTGAATCGAATGGCATATGACTTATTTTCCTTTCTACATTGTTGAATTATACAACCATTCCATTTCATCTTTTAATGATTCATAACCATATTTACAATCTAATCTAGGGAATAATGGTCTTGTACGTTGTTGACCAGAATGTTTAATAGTTAATACAATTTCATGTTGAATTATTTCACCTTCATTATCATATTTATCTAATTGACTAACAATAAATTTAGGTTTACATGGATCATTTTTGTATTGTTGTTTTGAAATTTTGTCAACTGCATATTGTATTGCATCAATTATATTTATGTAGATTAAGTCCATGTTTGTTACTCCTTTTTATTATTTACCATCCTTAAAACTTTTTAAAACATTGCACACATTTTTAATAACTAAATTATAAAATTCATTTACAAAATCATCTAGTATCATTAAATGTTCTTTATCCCATTCAAGTCCTATTTCATCTGCACTATAATTTTTTAATTCTTTAATTTCACCTAATATATCAGTTATGAATTCATGTTTGTCATGCCCTTCACCTAATTGAAAATAGTCTATTACTTCTTGTAATTTATTGTTGATTAGTTTATTATTTATTAATTTGGTTAACATATGTTTACTCCTTTCTTATGTATCTAAACACCTTTCAAATTCTTCATCATTCATTAATTTTAAATCATCTGTCCATTCAGCATTTCCATTAGGACTATCCCACATTTGATATATTTTATTCCATATCCAACCCTTTTCTTTAAGTTTATCTTTTCTTTTCTTCCATAAAGAATCATATTTAGTAGATATACTTATCAATCCTTTCTAAATTATAATAAATGTTCGATTCGATCACAATTGTATGTATTACAAACCCTTATAAATTAAGGATTTGTATTTTTGATATTTTCTAAATTTACTTAGTTTCATCAAATCTATCTTGCCAACGATATATGGTATAGTTTTCACATTTTTTATCTAAATATCTAATAGGACAACACCTCATTGTGCAATTATGGCAAGTATTCATATTAATTTTCACCTCCTTTCTTATGTATTGTCTATGTATTATTATATTACTAATCTGTTAGAATTGCAAGGATTATTTTCTATTTATTTTTTAATTAACAGTAATAATTTCGTCATCTTTAGTATTCATAATATAAAATGGTCTTTTAACTCCACATGCATGTTTTTCTGCTGCTTCTAAGCCTTCTTTAATTCTTGTAATAATATCTTTATCTTTATTTTGAGATAATACAGCAATAGCAAAATTTCCACCTGAACCACCAGCAATATATTCATCTTCTGGTTCTAATACTTGACCATTAGATTCAATTATGTATAATTGATTTTTATATGCAAATATAATATCTCCCTCTATACTCCAATATCCTTTATCGTTTTTAATACAATAATATTTATTTGCTAAATTCATTATTTTAGGTGAAGTATATTTAATTATATGCTCAATATTAATTTCATTTTTTAATTCTTTAATTTCCTCAATTAAATTTTCTTCTACTGATAATATATTTTGAAGTTTATAATCTCCGCAAATTGCCATTAATATATCACTATTATCTTTTGCTTTAAATACTTTACGGTTTTTATATGTTGCTTGACTCCTCCAATTTGAACCTAAAGAATCTGCACCTATGAAAATACAATCTTTTTCTTTATCTAGTAATCCTATAATACATGTCATAATTTTACCTCCATATTTATTTTTATAATTTGCTCGCACCAAACATACTCATAATCAAAGCAACCCTAACCCACATCCCGTTTTCACACTGTTGCCAATATTTTGCTCTTTTATCTTTATCAACCTCAACACTAATTTCATTTCTTCTAGGTAATGGATGTAGTATAATTGCATCATCTTTCATTTTATTTATATTATTACTATTAATTGAATATTTACTAGTATCAATAATTTCATTATCATTAATACCTTCATTCTTATATTCATCCTGTAATCTAGTCATATAAATTACATCTACTTCTTGAATAATCTTATCAAAATCATCAGTTAATTCATAATCAACATTCAATTTATCTAGAATATCATTTTTAATTTGAAATTGTTTAGGTGAAACAAAATATAATTTAGTACCTTTAACTTTGTTCAATAGTAATGATAGTGATCTCACAGTACGTCCTCTAAATAAATCACCAACAAAAGCAATCTTCTTGTTCTCTAATCCATATTTATAGATTGTGTAGAAGTCTAATAATGCCTGTGTTGGATGTTGGTCTGTACCACTTCCTGCATTTATTATTCTTGTATCGTTAGGTAAATTATCTGATATTTCATATATAAAATTATTTGATGGATGTCTCATAATAATTAAATCTGAATATTGTGAGAAAGTTTTAATTGCATCTAATTCACTTTCTCCTTTTGTTTCTGAAGATGTTGATATATCTCTAATTTCAGATGTAGATATTCCTAATATATTACATGCATTTTGGAAGGATAAAAATGTTCTAGTGCTTGATTGTTTAAAATATAACATTGCTCTTTTATGTGATAGAATTGTTTTTAGGTATTTTAATCCATCTGAATTTGATGCAATTGATTTTATTTTATCAGTTGTATCGCATAGATTGAGTAGATTTTCTAATGTGTATTGATTAGAATTAATGCATCTTGTTTGTGAGTTTATGTTGATGGTAAACACTCTCCTTTTATATATAAAACTTTTTACCACAATATTGACAAGTATATTCATAGAAATGAGCAGGATAAGAAAAATCTTTATCATCTTTATAATCATGCAAATCATATTTACATTTAAATTGTCTATATTTATTTTTTATTTTTAGGAATATATTTAGTTTTTTAATAATAAATCACCTCACTTTCAATTTTATATTTTACTTTACTCTACTTCCTGAACAAAATTAATATCTTCTATTTCTAAATTTCCATCATAATATTCCATTGCATCTTCCAAAACCAATTCTCTTGCAAATTTAATTGCTTCTTCTTTATTTTTAGCATCTACAGTTAAACTAGCACAGAATCCTACTGCCATTTCTACAACAAATTTTTTCATATTTTCTCCTTTATAATTTATAATTTATTTCAATAATTTCTTCCATTCATCACTCTTATAAATTTCATCTAATTTATCATATAACTCTTTTCCGTATAATTTAATTAACACATCTTTACTATGTTCGTACATAGGTACACCTTTGTCTTTATTTATAACACATTTATTAAAACAATGATAATCTCTCCATCGACTAAAATCAGCATTTCTTGAATCATTAGATACTGTAGTTAAAATATACTTATTATTATACTTTATAATATCTAATGGAAACATAAAACAGTCAAAAGGTTTTACTTCTAAAATGTCAATATTATTATCTAAAGCATACCTATGTAATGCACAATAAGACATCTCATTCTCTATAAAACTAAAGATACATAAATCATAATCTGTGAAATCTGTACTATTATCATCATAATCTTGTTTATTATATTTCCATCCAAATTCTCTTATATAATCTTGATTTTTACCAGATAAATAAGGCAATATCTCATCTAAATGTTCATCTATATATTGCTCTGTTGTCTCAGACATTTTATAAGAGCCTGTTTCACAGCATGATCCATCTATAAATTCTATGTCATTTAAAGGATTGTCATTTTTATATTTAATGATTATATCACAGTTACTTTTATCACATAGAAATTTTCTGTTAAAAATATTTTCTACATCAATTATGAATGTTTTATTGTTAATAGATATTTCTAAATTAGGAGTATCATATAAAAATCTATTTATTTTTCTTATTAGTGTGTTGTTTGATTTTTCTAATGTATCGTAAAATTTTACATAGTTTAAAGTAGTCATGATTTTAATTTTTCTCCTTTTATTTATTATATTTTAAATTCAATCCTCATAAAAATAACTTCTTCTACCATGATAATCACAATCATAACAATTCATTAACTCAACATCATTCCATGATTTAATTACGTCTTTATGCAATGGGAATACTCTGATTAATTCTAATTGATAGTATTCACGTTCCCATTCTTGTAGGTAATATAATTCATTGTTGTTCATATATTATAATTTATTCTCCTTATTATTCAATTTCCTATTTCTTCTCTCACATTCTAACTTTGCATCTTCCTTAGTAAAATGTAAATACAATTCTGATTCTGCATATGCAGAATCTATTCTATCATAATATCTCAAATTTCCATATGTTTTACATCTATCAATTTTAATAATTTTTACTAAATTATCTGATACAATCCATTTTTCTTCAAAGTATGTACCATCACCATTGCATTTGTCACAATCATCGTTAACTTTTCCATTTGAATGACAATCTTCACATACAACTTTAAAATCACCTAATTGAATTTCGTACATTAGAATAGGTAATGTGATTGGTCGTATTTGTTGTTGTTCGTTTTGTGTTGTTCGTTTTGTGTTGTTTCTTGTTTAGATTCTACTTGATTGATTGTATCATATTTGGGTAATGATAATATTTCATTTAATATATTAAACATATAAGAATCATAAACATTCCTGCCTAAATTTAAATCTCTTAGTACAAATCCATGATTAGGATTAAATTTCCCATCTATGATAACAACTTTAACTTTCTCGTTTCCTTTCTTAGTTTTATAAATAGTTCCTGATAGATTTCCTGACTCATCATATATAAAATGTGTTGCTTTTGGTGTCATGATTTTATTTCTCCTTTATTATTTATTATATTTTTCTTCTAAATACTTATATGTTTCTTCAAAATATAAAGTATCAATAATTCTATTTACTTTATGAATCCAATTATTTTCTGGATGTTCGCAGTTTAAATTATATTTGATATAATTCTTTAAATAATTTTTAATATTATCTTTTTCCATAATTTCTCCTTTCTAAAAAAATTCAATAAAACCGATAATTGGTAACAATATTTTATGGTAATTATTATATTTCTTATTTATATAGTCTATAAACCCTTAATTTATAAGTGTTTATAAGCATCAATATAGGTAAAATCAGAAATATTGGAAATTTGGTAATTTTACCTATATTGTGACCAAATGTTCGTTTGGTGTTGTTTTTATTTTTATGTATTTTTATGTATTTTTATTGATTAACTGATTTATTCTTTCATTTGCTATATTAAAATATTTTTCTTCTTTTTCTATACCTATATAATTACGATTTGTGTTTAAACAAGCAATTGCTGTTGTACCTGAACCTATGCAATTATCTAAAACTATATCATTTTCGTTAGTGTATGTTTTGATTAAATATTCAAATAATTTTAATGGTTTTTGTGTAGGATGGACTTTATCTTTTTGCATAGCATTACTAATTTGTATTACGGATGCAGGATAATACTCATTATTAAAAGAAGTAATATTTTCAAATTTACCATAACACATATCTCCATTCCCTTGTTTTTTATTATAACTTCCTTTATTGCGAGGTTTGCCTCTGACTTCCATTATGGGATTGTATATTGTTTGTTTTTTATAAAAACATAATATTTGTTCATGTCTTCTTAATGGTTGTCTTTTTGCATTTAAGAAACCTGTAGTGGAAATTTTATCCCATACTAAATCATAATATTTAAATTGTTTTAATTTTGAATTTATTAATATATTAGTAAATGGTTCTGTGCAAGTAAGACAAATCATTCCATTATCATTTATAACTCTATTATATTGTTCCCATAATTTATCTAACGCAATTATACTATCCCATTTATTTTTTGTAGTGCCATATGGTAAATCACATAAAATCATATTAATATTTTTATCACCAATATCCTTCATTATTTCTAAACAATCACCTAAATATATTTTATTTAATTCTATATTAATATCCTCCTAACATTTATATTTTACTTTTGTTAAAGATTTAAAAATCTGAATAAAACGTGGAATTGGTTATGATTTTTGGAAAATTAACACCCTATAAACCCTTATAAATCAAGGGTTTAGAAATTTGGGATATTTTGTAAATTTTGAAATATTGTTAGTTATAAAATAATTTAATTAGATATAATTGGATATAGTTTGTTATTGTTAGATATTTATTTTTAACTTCTCCATGCAATGCCTTGTTTTTGATAATTAATCATATTTTTAATTTGATTTGCAATTATTTCTATGCTTGCTTTCTCACCTTTAATATCTGTATACTTAATTTCATAATCATCTAACATTTTTCTTAGTTTAATATCATCTTGTTTTGCTTCTTCTGCCGTTTGGAATCTACCTACCTCATTAAAAGGTTTAACTCTTTCAAGTAAATAGTTAAAATTATTAAATTTATTGAATTCATCTATTACATGTTGATTAAATGTTTCGTCAAATGGTTTATTGTAAAATGCAGATAATATAATTGGTGAATCAGTAACTATTACATCTAATTTATTACAATCTACTAGACGTTTTATATTATATTTTTGTTTTCCGAATATGTAATCTTGATCTTTAAATATTGCTGTTCTTTCTTCAAAAAGTTGGTGTTTGACGTACTCCATAACGTATTCCACGTTTACACCTAACCATTTTAATTCTGAAAATACACCACTTGCAAGCGAACTTTTCCCACATCCACTTCCTGCGAAGAAATTTATTACAATTGTCAAATTAATTTATCTCCTTTTTATATTAATAATTTGTAATAATTACATGTGAATTTTTCTTTTCACTTTTTGCATTACATTTATAATCTTTGCTATATATTTCTTTAATAAATTCACTAAAAGTATCTATTATGTATTTATTTTCTTTAACAATTAACATACACTTGCATTTAGATTCTTTCATAAATTCATATATGTATTGATAAATATTTTCAAACTTTTGCGAAGGAGTATAAAGTGTATCACAATCTAAATATGGTGGATCAAAGAATATAAATGTGTCACTATTATTTTTATATTCATTTATTACTTCTTTGTAATCATTATTTAAAATAAGTGTATCTTTTAATACAGAAGTAAATTGATTACCTAAATTTTTATAATTGTCATTTTCGTAATAACCATATCCAACATTAAAATTACCTTTTGAATTTACTCTCCATGTTCCACTAAATGCAGTTTTATTTAAATAATAGAATATTGTTGCTTGTACGATATTATTTTTATATTCTTTATTGTTTAGTCTAATTATTATTTTCTTATATTCTTCTAAAGTATTAATATAAGACTGTAATAATTTTTTCAACTCATCATAATTATTTTTCAATACTAAATAGAAATTAATTAGATGTTCATTTATATCATTGATAATTGCTTCTTTAGGTTGAAGATGCCAAAACAAAGCACCTCCACCTACAAATGGTTCAATATATGTTTTAAATTCTGGTATATATTTTTCAAAATATTTAATCTCTCTACGTTTACCACCTATCCATTTAATAGGACTATTCAAATAAATATTTCCTCCTTTTAATATTATGACAAATCTTAAATTTTAAAACGATATTACCTTCATAACTTCATTATACATATCTGTATTGTTCCAAATGTTATCACCAAAAAAACTACCACATTTCTTTTGATTAAATAATCTTTTATAATCATACATAGTTTCTTTTACATTTGCCAATCCTTCCATTAATATAATTATGGGTAATAGTATAGTGCTTAATATAATTGCTTTTGAATTATAAAATCTATGTAACAATATACAATGATTATTATAATAATATTCATATTTGTCATGCCATTTAATTTTACGGTGTTCAAATAATTTATTATGTTGTTTCTTTGTTAAATAAAATTGTTTGTATCCTCGGTCTAATGGATTATTATAAATGTAGTTACTCAATATAATTACTCCTTTCTTCACTATCATCAATATTATCAACATTAATATTATTATATAATTTAACATTATTTTGTTGGATATTAATTGATAATGATGTCTTTAAATTTCTAAGTTTTCTTTTATAACTATTTACTATTTCATTAGATTTATTACCTATCTCTTCCTCTAAAATTTTAATTTGTGTTTCTAACTTATTGATTGTATTAGTTAAATCCATATAATTATTATTCCTTTCTATTCCTTCTCAAATTTTTCTTTATATTTATCACCATTGATTTTATTTTTGTAATAAACAACATAATCATTCCAATCATCTTCTAAAATATCTCTAATAGGTATTTCTCTTTCTTTAAAATATATGCATTCATAACAATCATCACAAATACTATCACCACATATTTGATTATATTTACCATGTGATCCAAATGGACACCAACAACTTTTAGATTCATCATTATATATTTTATTTACTGGGTGTTGACATATAGGGAATCTTTCTTTGTATGCAATTTTCTCTTGTGGTGAATAATATCCATACTTTTCACATTCTTCATGTGGTAATATACCTAATTCAAAATCAATCCAATCTTGCCCTTCCATATAACTTTTATCACCATGAGCAAATCTAGTAAAAAATAATTCTTGCCCTTGAATTGGTAAACTTTTAATAAATTCTAAAATTTCTTTTTCATATTTATAATATATTTCATACCAATCTTCTTTACTTTCAATTGTTTCTAATTTCCACCATTCTAAATTTGTGTATTGTCTCAAACATGAATCACACAAATATACTCTACTTGAAAAGTTATCAAAATAACTAGTATATCCTAATGATGGGATACATATTTTGTGTACTTGTTTATCTTGTAAACACTTAAAACAAGTATTTTCTGGATTTTGAATTGCTAGAGGTTTATTTTCATTTGTGATAGGAATGATTGATGTGTCGGTTTTTGTTTCTGTATTGGTAGTATTGTTAGCAATATTGGTATCCATATTAGACATAATTATATTCTCCTTTATTTTTATAATTTTATTTTATTGATTAATTAATTTATTATAAAATAGATTTAACACTTTCCCAAAAAGCATCACATAATTCATTCACAGTTTTTAATTTTAAATCTACATATGGTGCATTAAAATCATCTAACAATTCAATCATTTGACCAATGTTTAATAATGGGTAATTTTTGTACTTTCATAGGATAATTTCTTACATGGTTTGGTGAAACAATTTATAAATTCTGTTCCATTGACATTTAGATAATAAATATCTCCCATTTTGATGCCTTTATTAATCCACCAATTAAATAGTTTTACTTTTTGAGTAGTTGATAATTCTTTAAGTTGTTCTTTCGTAATAATTTGTTTCATTGAATTTATTATCCCTTTCATATTAGTTTTATTTTAGTTTTTTATTTTTATATTCTATGTTAAAATATCATTTTGGTGACACCTTATTAATGTGTTAGTTTCTTCCAAGCATTCTAATTCACTTATTAGTTTAGCAATTTTACAAGCAATAGTTTATTTTTTATTAGGTATTTCTAATACACCATAACACTTATCTAAGAGTTTATATTTGCTGGTTAGATGACATACTTCTTGATATTTGTTTGATTTATAGTAAAACGGACATTTTTCTTTGATACATTTTATATTTATATTTGTTAAATTTTTTGATTCAATATTTGTTTCACTTTCTTTCATATTTAACTTGTCCCTTCTTGTATTGTTAATTATACTATTATATTTATTATTTGTCAATGATTCATTACCATTTTAATTAGTTAAGTTTGGCAGTTTGTTTTTATTTGTTGATTAATGTTAACTAATGTTGGTGTTTAATTTTGTTTTAATTTAGGGAAAAGTAGAGATTGTTAGTCTCTACTTTTTGTTTTTGAATATGTTTATTTATTTATTAGTGCTGTCTAAACATCCTATTCCTCTTTCGGATTCAAATGTTTTTAATGTTTCATAATCAATTTCTTCTATATTAATTTTAGGAACAGGTAATAATACTACTTGGCAAATTGCTTTAGAGTATGGATAAACTATTGCTAAATTTTGTAGTAATTTTAATACATCTTCATTTTTTTCTTTAGTTATTATAATAGGTTTATTATTGTGATTTGTAATAGATACGAACCATGTTCCTCTATATGAAGAATCTATAACTCCGCATCTTTGACCAATTCCTTTTGTTCCCGTTGAACTTCTTTCAAATAATTGAAAATAATAATCATCAGAACAAACACTAGCAATTCC
>Ga0209416_1001599_pt1 | contig 14926 bp, 24 predicted proteins | sample RifGroF1_FD_184001 | JGI IMG/M metagenome (GOLD analysis project Ga0209416, IMG submission 184001) | Groundwater microbial communities from Rifle, Colorado, USA - Groundwater F1 (SPAdes) (version 2) | ecosystem: Environmental > Aquatic > Deep subsurface > Groundwater | place: Rifle, Colorado...
GTTGTTCAGGGTAAGGAGTAGCCCCTAATTTATGCTGAAATAGTATGTCATCTATGATGTATTTAGCTATTTTAATCACCACCCACATTTAAGTGATTATCTCACATACGCCAACTTCTCGCGGCACGTATGTATTTTGGCCTTAAGTTTGCTCATTACTAGACTCCTTATCCTCTAAATATACATCATTCAGCGCACCGCATATAGGACAACCGATCTCAGCATCACCCTCCATATACGGGCAGTACATACAACCTCCTCTATTACACGTTCTTTGCGCTAACTCACAGAATGGTTCATTGGTATTATTCATCCTTGCCACCAACTTTCAAGCACTTACCTAATAACCCCGTAAAGTCAGTATAAGTCTCCATGCCCCACCTTGAAATCCACTCCAATAAGGCAAATTGACCGTCGGTTAATTTAATGTTATTTGACTTTAGGAACGTGATTAAATTTTCAAGGCGTTGGTCATGTTGAATGAAACCTTCCCCATCGTCCTCAACTATGCGTTCTTGTCTGTCAGGATGCGGTGCTGCACAATCAAAACAGACAATTTCTTTAATAAATGGAGCAAAGAAAACTTTTTCACCGCTAAATAATATTTTTCCGCATGACTGGCAGTTGCGAATTGACGTTGTTTTCATTTTGCACCTCCTTAACCTCAGACCAAAATATGTCGATATAATTAAACGCCCACTCTCTAACCTCTTTGTCTATATAGTTGGTGCGTTCATCATCTGACATACCCTCTAATTCAGAATCATCTATCTCTAATACATCATCCTGATCGCAACCAGACAATCCTATTCGTAAACCTGCTTTTATTATCATTCTTCTACCTCCCCGCAATCTTACTCACCTATATATAAAAACTACCATAACTAATAACGTAACAGAAAGCATTCCTGAGAATATCAAGGCATTTGTATCTGTCATCATGCTGCAGATAAAAGTAAATATAAATATTAATATAAAAGCAAACAGTGCGGCGTACGTATTGATTAAAAAATTATTAATACGCATCTTGCGCTCAAGACGCGCTTCCAGACCAGAAAGAGCAGGATCGTTTATACACTCTATTATTTTGTCATAACAAGTACGGCATTGTGCGTATTGCCTTTGATCCCCTATTAGTTCTATTCCACAGTCATGACAGTAGTCTTTTCTTATTTTTATCACCACATCTCTCACAAATTCCCTCTGCCCTCTCTGAAGCGGTCAACATTCTACCGCACCCAAGGCAGTTTCCGGTTCTGTTTTAGTGTAGTCGAATGGCATTAACTTCACACCCTTTCAATAGTTATTCTAAATACCGTAGAGCAGTTACTACACTTAATTTCATCACAAACAGATAGTATTCCCTGCTCAATGTTTTTATCTGCACAATATGGGCAATACCATTCAAATGAATCTTTCTCTAATTTATCTATACGTTGCTTCACTCTACTTCCTCCCCTCCGTCAATAATCATCTCAACCTCCCCATCATCATTCACCGCATCACAATTATGTCGGGGCATGAAGTTTTCGCTGTCTGTTAGATCGCAGCGGTTCCATAGGTGACCGCATTTGTAGTGTGGGCATTGGGTGCATTTCATTGGTTTTCCTCCCCGTCCAGCAGGTGTTTGTGTTCATGGATATTTCCGATAACCTCGCAGTCAACCCAACCATATTCACGGTCTATCTGTAGGTATTCTCTAACCAAGTCATAACCATCCTCGAAGTCCCTAGAATAGAATATGGGCATCCCGAATTCTATTTTAATCACGGCGACAATCCATTTGATGGTGAATATCTTTACAATATCACCGTCAAACAGTTTTTCATCGTCTTTATCGTAAGCATTTATAAACTGACCTAATGTCTCAGGGTCTATGATAGTGCTTTTTAACTGTGAAAATGTTTTATTTTCGTTATTTTCCAATACAAGCCATAAATTAGCACCATCATTATAAATACCTGTACCGTAAACAAATTCACGTTCTAGTTTGGGATGTTTCTGTGGGAATTGTTCGTGCGCTAAATCCCTCTGTTTGCCACGAAAAATAATCTCTCTCATTGCCTTTTCTCCCTCCTACCACTAAAATACTTCCTACCAACTACAAGTCCAGATACACAGACAACGGTGATTATGATGATAATGTAGATCCACTTCATTAACTTTCCTCCTTCAGTCTTCTCCGGTCCTCGTATTGCTTACTCGTACTGGCAACCAATGATTCTTTAGCTATATTACACCAAATTCATGAAGAACAATAAAAATATTAAGAATAAGGAAAATTATAAGCGGCACATCGTTAAATAATGCAATAGTCAATTCTTTTAAATTAGTTACGGTCATCAACCTTCCTCCTTCTTAATCCTTGAATACCTACTTAGAACATCTGAAACATACGAATCACTTTCTTTGATGCCGTATGTTTCTTCTAGCGCATCCAATACTAAATCCTTAATCGTCTTATCCTTTTTTGCCGCCAATATTAGTAAATTCCTTTTAAACCCACCGGAAACGCTTACAGTAATTCGTTTGTCCAATTAATCACCACCAATCTAGTAGTTACATTTTATCATATGTAAATATGTAATGCAATGCATTTCACTCCCGTATCCAGGACAAAGTTACCGAAAAAAATAACCCTTTCGGGTTACAAACTTAGTTAGCAGTTAACTTAATTCCCTCTAATTCTACAACCGTTTTACGATAATCACATATAGTCAATTTAGATATTATACCGTTATCTATACCTAATATCGAAGGTTCATCATAAACCTTTGCCATATACGCATAACCTAAATAATATCCACCCCTATACATTTTACCTCCCCAACATCATATTCATATTAGCGGAATTACGTTTAGCACGTATCTTCTCCCAGGCATCACCGTACAGCGACTCCATACGCCTATTATATATGGCATCAGCCTTTCTTAACTTCCTCTGTTTTTTCAAATACTTATCCTCATAGTCCGGCGGTCCTAAATGATATATAGTCCCCAAAATATAACCAATCCCATAACCCATACCTTGAATACTCATGAAATAACCTCCTTAACTTCATTCATTAGACAAACGATAAACTTAACCGAACTGTCCTTGACGAGTTTTTCTATTCGCGCCCTATCTTTGAGATTATCAACGACAACCACCACCCGGGCAAACCTTCCCGACATCGGCCAGTCTTTGGTATCCCATTTCCGACTAAGCGCATATTGCTCGTATTGCTTAACCTTAACCGACATATCGCTATGATTAATCGCTCGCTGATATTCAACAAAATAAGGTCTATTTTCAGCGACAATATAAGCGTCTGACACTCCAATACCAAAATCGTATTCGCGCTTAAATATGGCCTTCTCACGCACTATTATACATACTTCATTAATCCCCAAGATATGCTCAACTTGTTTTGGTTGTTTTCCGCACCAATACACATAATCGTTAGTAGACATACACCTTCCGCGCTTGATTAAGCCGGCATCATGTAGTTTCTTTAACTCAAATCTACACTTCCATTGTCCATACTCCGAATCGTCGAACACTAACTGACCAACTAACCGACGAGAAAGAACCCCGAAATCTTGAATAAAGTTAATAATTAAAAAACGACGAAAAGTTTCTTTAAGCGGTTTTAAAGAAATTTCGGAAAACTTAGCAGGCATAATACCTAACACCTCACATTGTAAACAAAGTTGTTTTGCTCTGAATTGCTGAAAAGTTTCGCTACCAGTTTCCTACACCACCGTCTACTTTATCTCAACCATTCGGGGACTTATTTTGTGGTGGATAGATACAAGCATCAAAACACTTTCCGTCAGAATTAACAACACAATCATATTCATCGTCGTTATAATCAAGAGGAATCCATAAATAACAATAACCTTCCTCATTCCTGGAGCAACGGTTGTGTTCACAAAAACCTTCCTCTATGAATCTATCAACATCGCTTAATTCTACCAACTCAATGCCACCTCCTTGTCTTTCTCGGTTGCCAGCACCGTAACCGTCTTATCTGTAGGGTATAATTTGCGGATCATCTTCTCTATCTTACTTGGATGTAGATCCATGACTTGAACCTTTCTCATACGCTCCTTGGCCTGATAAATACACCTACCAGGACATTCTAAGTATGCGGCCTGATTGCGTTCTTCACCTAAAACCATTCTGGAATACCGGCGAGAGCTCACCTTAAATGCTATCGTTGCAGGAATCAACGATCTAACCTCACCGGACACAACTTTACAAGAAGGGTGCTGGGTGCAAATAATCGTGTGCATCCCGGCGAAACGTCCCTGCTGCACCAAAGTTAACGCCATCTTCTTAACCTCATCATCAAGACTCATCCATTCATCAATAACAACAACGGCATGAGACATTTTTCCTTTGCCGTATCGGTTGTAGTCGGCAATACTAGAAACATTTGCACCACCAATTAAACCTGCCCGGTAATCCAGATCGGCCAGCGCAGCAGCCAAAACACGTCCAGCACCCTTTAGGTCACAAGCAAAGTCCTTGACATGCGGAGCCAATTGAAATCCCGACAACTCCACCCCTCCGCGCTTCATATCAACTAAGTAAAGAATAATTTCGTCCGGCGTATAATTGGTAACTAAACTCATTAATGCCTGTCGGATAAAGCTACTTTTACCACCTCCCGGCATCCCGGCAACCAACACGGAAAAACATTCATCGTCGGATAGATTAAGCATAACCAAACCCTCCCTGCCAACGCCCACAGGCACAGCACAAGGGTATTTCTTCGCACGACTAGCCAAACTACCTACATACTTAAAGCGTCTCGGTATACCCCTCGTAAACACTCTTAGATGGATATACCCCTTACTGTCCTGCGTAATCTGCACCTCGGCATTTAAAGCAGACTCTAACTGAGCATGGTATTTAAAAAAGTCACCTATCCATATGCCAGGATAAGGTTTAACTATCATATGAACCCCATAATCTGTTTTTATCTGCTTAACAATACGAGGTCTATCAACTTTACCGCTTACCCGGTCAGTTCGTTCCATGCCGACATTCTTGAATAACTCTTTGGCCTTTTCTCTCTTATTTTCCGAATACTTTTCTGCAAAGAAAGTTGCTACATCAACAATACATTTAATGCTTAAGTCAATAGACATCCATATTGCCTTGCCTACTCCGTCAAAAGCATTTGCCGAACTATTCACCGTCCCATACCTCCTTGCTATCAGGAATATTATCAACTTCGGTCCATACTGATTTCAACTTCTCCCTGCCCATCAGAAGTATTTCAACTAAACTATAAGATGCAATTGTCAGCAATACAACGCCAATAGTTGTTAATGTCCCCATGCCTCATCCCACTCCTTTGAGTATTTGACTTCCTGCCATCCGACAAGCACATCACCTTTAATACCCTTTACCTTTAGGACATACTGCTTATTGTCGCGCCAATCCAAGGACATGCTGTAAAGTTCTCTGTCAGGGTAAATAGAATTTATCACACCGAACATTTCTTCATTATCAAGGCGTTTAGTGTCCGAATGTTTCATAATCATATCGAACAATTGACCACCCCCTGTTGTTATAAGTTATGTCGGGGTAGTTTGTCTGTATTTCAGGTAAGTTTTAGGGAAAATAGTTGAAATGTTCGTGTAATGGTGATATAATATCTTTACTTAGCGGACACTCATAACAAAACAAGCGGTGGCGGAATAAGACGCTACGAAAGAAGTGCGGAATCCAAGACAGTTTTACTGCTCCTTACATGCAAGGTGAAATTTCTTGCCCGCTTAAAACGACAACAACGGTCAGACATAATAATACTGCCGGATCACTCCATGGAAGCGGTCACACCAAACGGCAGACACAACCCAAGAGATGCAGTATACGGCGTTGAGGGTGAACAAACTCTCCTGAGTTCCTACTTGGGGGAGTTTTGTTTTATTAAAGGGAGTGAGGATAATTAGAGATTTGCAAAAGATGAAACTTTATAGACTGAAAATACATGGAGAAAATATCAAAGAAGCGAGAGAGTCAAGGGGACTTTATAAAAGAGAATTGGCGAAAAAACTTAATATATCTGTTTTTGAGTTAAACGAATACGAGATTGATAAAAAGTCTATACCTGAGTTGCTGTTATTGAAGTTGTCGGAAATCCTTGACTTTCCAATTAGATTTTTCTACAAGAAACCAACTTATACTGAATTTTTAAAGGGTCCGATCTTTATGTGCGGTAGCGATGGTTGTTCTGTTGTGATTAACGGTAAATGCTATGATGGTGAATGATTATGCCCAAAAAAAAGAGGCCAGACCGTGGAGGTTGACCTTTTGTAGATATACTTCGGATTATATTTGCTAGTAAGATAACTCGAAGATGTACTATAACTATTCTATGTCAGACATTATTTATCCTGCATGCAGTACACTTATACCGTAAGCAGTTGTAATGCAACTAACTCGGTGGTATAATATTTCCACAAACCGCTACGCCTCTGTCTCGCGTGACAAGCGCACACGGCGGTTACTCCGACAAATTTAATGTGAAGCGAGGTGACTTCCTCTGTTTAATAAATAGTTATTGTTGAATCTAGTAGTAGTGTATTCCGTAAAATTTTTAGCCTTTAGACTTGCTTCAGTCACAAGTCAAATCTTATTAATGTATTTAAGCAGATAACCTTTTATTGGGAAAGGGTTGTCTATTTTTTTGCCCAAAAATCTACATAGTACAGAATAAATTTACCGTATTGAGTTGATTATTACATAATGATATAATTAAATAAATAATTACTAGAGAAAATGTTTAATGGGGGTTAAATTATGCCTATTTCCATCGTAGTTGGTGGTCAGTTTGGCTCTGAGGGAAAAGGAAAGGTGTCATATTTTTTCTCTAAGAAATTAAAAGCGTCTGCCGTTGTGCGTGTAGGCGGGTGTAATTCTGGTCATACGGTTGTCGATGATGTAAAAGGTGAATTTGTATTGCGGATTCTACCAACTGCTGCAATTGATGAGAATATCATAAGTGTCTTGCCTAGCGGTTCGTATATTGACTTGGAAATTCTATTTAGCGAAATCGATAAAACAAAGATTATGGATAATAATCTTAAGATAGATCCGTTTGCAGTAATTGTTGATGAACAGATGAAAGCAAGTGAGATAGCAGATGATTTACAAGGTAAAATCGGATCTACTTTGAGCGGTACTGGTCAAGCTGTTATACAAAGATTAAAAAGAACTGCTGAAATAAAATTTGCCAAGGATTATGCTAGTTTAAGCAAGTATATCTGTGATACAAAATCATATTTAAGAGGATTATTAAACGAAGGAAAACATATTATTATTGAAGGTACACAAGGATTTAGTCTGTCGCCAATTAATTCTTCGTATTATCCGTACTGTACCAGTAGGGATACAACTGCGGCAGGATTTTTAATGGAAACCGGGATGAGTCCTTTTGATGTTGAAAATATTATCATGGTCATTCGATCTTTCCCTATAAGGGTTGGTGGTAATTCAGGAAACCTACATAATGAATTGTCATGGGAAGAAGTGTCCTTAGATTCTGGTTCTAAAATTGACCTCACTGAATATACATCAGCAACTTTAAGAAAAAGGAGAATAGGAAGGTTTGATGCTGAAATAGTAAGGAAAGCAATTGAGGTTAATGATCCTAATATTATTGCCATGAATCATTTAGACTACATTGATTATAGTTGTAGTAATTCCTTCTTATTGTCAGATAAAATTATTGATTTTGTTGAGCAGGTACAGTAATCTATTAATAGAAAAATAGATTACATAGGGACAGAAAAGAATAAATTAATTGCCCAAAAATAATACCCCGGCAACCATAAAGGCCACCGGGATATAAAAAGTTAATTCGCGTTATTGTAGTTTAACCGTTTTATCGGTATCCTTATTCGTTTCAGCGCTGACTAAATTGCTGTAAAATCTACCACCAGTCGCTAAACCTATACTTGTACCGAAAATGAATATCAGTTCTTTTATGTTATCTAAAGGTTTACCGATTAGACAGGTATATAGATATGTAGTCAGACAAATAGCCATGCACCCAGCAAAAAACCAATCCATCTTAGTGAATTCTTTCATTAAATCACCTCAATTCTAAATTAAACGCCAACACAATCCCATAAGCGATCTCATTAGCCAACTTATTAAGGAATACCGAATCCTTTAAAAACTCCGCATCATTCTTATTGTCGATGAAACCGTTTTCAGTCAGCATGGCCGGGATGCCCTTCTCTTGCATCTTCCGCAACACATAGAAGTTGGCACGTTTTTTACCTCTGTCCGGCATATTGTTTTTAGTAAATACCGGGGCCGTATTGTCGTGAATAATGTTACGTATCAAATCCGTTATTCTGCTTGCCTTATTGTGTACGAAACTCTCAAAACCAGTTCCACCACCGGCGTTAGTATGGATACTGAGGAAGAAATCAGCTTTCAGTTTAATGGCATCCCTGACAGGTACGGTCAATTCGTCCTCTGACGTTGACCTTGGATTAGCACAGGACGGTTGTATGACCATAACGCGAACATTGTATTTAGCCAACTTCTCTTTAATCTTATTGGCGACTACCCAGTTTAGATTTTTTTCTAACAGTCCGTTGCCTACTGCTCCTGGATCCGAACCGCCGTGACCAGGATCTAGCGCTATTAACATTTAATCACTCCTTAAACTTCTTCTTAATTAAAGCTAACCGCTTATCTCCAATACCCTTAATTGCGTCTAATTCGGCTATGGAGACTGGTTTATTCTCCGCACGATACTTAACTACCCTATCTGCCGTAACATCACCTATACCCTTTATATCCAGCAATTCTTGTCTCAGCTGATTGTCGGTTAGTGCGTTAATGTCCTGCTTCTGGTTGACAGCATAACATATTGATGATATTGCGACTATCCCAATAACTAAAAACAGCGCAAGTGACTTTAAGTGCTTCATGCTCTCATGTCCTCATAAAATTAATCAGGACAATTACAAGAGTTAATAGACTACTGCCTAATGCGCCAACCATCCATTTAAGAACCTGCTGCTGCATTTGCTTTATTTCTTTAATATCATCCATATGTGAGTCCACCTTTGCTTCAACTTTAGTGACTCTATTTTCTAACTCTCTGAACCTCTCGTTTTGCTCCATCGGTAACCACCCCTTCTATGGGATTTACTTACTTGCGTATACCGCAAAAGTAATGTTATTCTGGCAGAGCAGGCACAGGGGCGCAATCCCTGTAAGGCCGTCTATCTATGGGTGACGGTCTGCCTGCTAGTTTTTACGATGATATTTAATTAATTATAACATAATTGTTGTAATTTTTCTGTAATGGAATAAAAGAAAACACTCCCGAAGGAGTGCCTTGTTTAGTAGTTGCCGGTATTATACATCCGCATATCTATAACCTCGCCGCTAACAAAATGATTAAGGTTATATGCTATCTATATATTTAGCAACATCACTAACTATATAGTAACTATCAAAGTATATCTTTGCCCTGGCTTTTTTAATTGCCTTCCTAATATCAAGCGCACCTTTACCGAATATTGTTTTAAGTTGAGGTACGCTTTTAAAGATATTATTTTGTGGCATAGTCATATTATATTTAGTGTTTAGTGTGGCAACATAATATGCCTCCATATCGTTTAATTCATCCTCATTATAAGGAATAAATGAATAACTATCAAAGTCCTTGGAAGCATCATTAAAATGAGAATATATCCTACTTTCTGAATTTCTAGTCTGTCCGACATATACAATAATATCGTCCTTAATTAAAAAATATATGCCAGATTTACCTAATTCAGATGCAGGTTTTTTGATTTTAAGTATTTTGTCTATGCTCTCCATATTTTCGGAAGATAACTTACTCTTATCTTGTTGCATAAAAAACAACCCCTCCTAAAGGCGTATTCTCCTAATTATTAATATGGGTGTGCGGATAGGAGTACCGCACCATTATAGGTAGCTAATCCATAATGTCCCACACATATTATAGCATAATTATATCAAAATAACCACCCTATTAAGAGTGGTTATCTTCCTTTTTACCTAAGTTTTTTTGGCTTAAAAGAGTCTGCCGCTACAAAAACAATGCAATAGTATAACCAAAGAATTATAGTGTATGCCGACAAGTTAACTAAGGAAAAATTATTCATTTGAATAAGGTATAAGGCAACTATTACTATGGTGCATATTAGGACCCTGAAAACATGAAAATCATCGCTTTCAAGAAACTTCATAAAATACCACCCCTAATATACTATAACCCACTCAGTATTTTTATGCCAGTCCCATTTTTAATTACCCTTAATCCCCTATCCCTAAGAATTTGAATTTTGGCTTCTTGGTTTGCCTTGTCCATAATGTCTTGTATTCGCTTGGTCTGTGCTTCTGGGGTGAGACTCTTAGACACCTTTCCTATTCCGGCATTAGTTTTCTCGCCAAAAAGTTTCTGATACCTTGAGAATTCATTACCGGACAATTCAAATTCTTCGGTTACGTCCTTCATTTTTCCGTCAACTCTTTTTCTACTAGAAACCTTAATGGTTTTATCCACGATGCGCGGAACCTGCTTAGTCTCTCCGGTTTGGTCATATATGTCAATGATCTTCTGCACTTCCGGAGAAGGATTATAGGTATTTACGAAAGCAGGATTTAATAGAACATTGCCTAAACTATTACCACCGTCCTGATATGTTTCAAGAGGTTGTCCGAGTGTACCGTATTTCTGAGGTAATATACCTGATAAACCGGGAACCTTATTAACTACCTTATTAACCATGTTCTTTCGTTTATTGGGATCGTATGTCTCTCTGCGCTGATTATCTGCTAACTGTTTAACCTGATTTAAAAATGTCGGCACAAATGACTGCGGAACACCTTCTAGTATCCTAAGTAATCCTTGATCAAAACTACCCTGCGCCCCACTAAACAAAGTTTCAAAACCCTGCATAACTGGTTGCTCGGCAAAAGCGTTAATGCCAGTAGATAGAGCGTTAAGCGTAGTACCAACTAATCCAGTTGCTTTACCTTTATTTCTGTCAATATCGGCACCGATCGCAATTGGGATGGCGTTTGGCAACCACCAATCATAATTTATTATCTTATCACCATTTTGCGGTTTAGTGCCTCCATCGCCAAACATTAGCCTTTTTAGTGCCGATACATTAATTCTGTATTCGGCAAATCCGTTTTGTCTTTGCAATTCAGCTAATTCCTTATCTTTGTCGCGGCGACCTGTAATAATACCTAGCTTGTGTAGTAATATTCCAGTACCAAACAAAGCAGTTGAACCAACCAACGCCCTTGAAAATGCTTCGACAAATGCTTTCTGATTAAATTCACCCTTAAATAGCGGTCTTGATGCCTCAACCAAAACTTTCATAAATCCGGCAGGAGAATAGTCAACCCCACGCATAAGTAAATTAGCGGGCGTCTTGGGATATTTTAACAGTAGATCGCCCCCACCCCATTCCTTATTAGCGTTTAGTATCCGCTTAATCCCGACGAACATATTGCTAAGAATATTCTCGTCCTGGAATGTCCTGTAAAGTCCGTCAAGATGTGCCTGTTCTATCATAGCATCAGTTGGTTTCTCGACCTTCGCCGCCGCCATTTGATTGCGTAAAGATTCTGTTTTTGCCGATTCATAGAACGCCCGGTCAGTTGCTTTTAACTCAATATTTAAGGCAGTTTCAAGTTTACCCATTATGCCTTTTTTAAATGTCCTGCTTCGTGGTAAGTCGAATTTACCTTCATAACCCAAGGTGTCGATGCCCAACATGGCATCTTCTATGCCTTCTTTAGCACCCTTAATACCGCCTTTAATCTGCGTAGCTATGCTCGGTAGTACCTTTGATCGCCTACCAGTTACCAGACTAACACCCTTGTCAATACCTGCACCGACAACATCACTTACATTCTCCAATGCGTTAAATCCAGCGTTACCGACAAGGTTTCTAGTTGCAGTTTTCAAATTAATTAACTGGCTAAATGTTTGCACCGATGATACTTTTCTCCAAAAAGATACAGGTTGTTGCTCTGCTAGTATCTTCGCCATCTGCGCCCTTAAAATCTCCGATTTCCTGCCCGTTGTCTGCTGCGCCTGCTCTGCCAACATAACCAATCTATTGGCAATATCATCGGTCAGTACCGGCAACCCCATCTTCTCAGCAACCGACCTACGGTACTGCTCTTTCGATAGCGCACCCAAATTAGACAACTCAACAATCTTCTGGTCAATAGTTTTCTGCTCTTTAGTCAACGACTTCTCTCGAAACATATTCTTCAATATCTGCGATTTCTTGGTTTCTGCAACCTCGGCAAATCTGGCCTGAATATCCTGCGCCAACAATGCCGCTTCGTCTTTAGACAACATGCCGCGAGTAGTTAACTTTTCAGCCAACGTCTGCCCTGTTTTCTCAGCTACAGTAAAATGCTGCCGGACGATATTATTTACATCAATGCCGTATTGCTTAATGCCCTTGGTAACTTCCCTACTTAACTGTCCCTTAGTATAGGGGTGATAGAGAAGTTCGGCAAACATTTGGTCAAGATTAGCACCCTCAACTGACAATCCTTTTGCCTCTAACTGCTTAACAATATCCTTCTTCGCCTCTGACCACACCGCATTGAACATTTTGCGGTTATTTAAGGCGTTATATATCGGCAACATGCCATCCTTGGTAGACTTAGTTCCTTCCACCTTCGGCATGGATTCTTTGGCCTTCTGCATAAGGATATTAAACATTTCTTTGACAGGGTTAGACTCGGCACCTTTTGGTGTTTCCGTTGCCATCTTGATAATTCTTTTGGCAAGATCGGAAGTCTTATTGTCGCGTTTTTTCTTCAACGCTTCATCGAGTTTACTGCCCAACTCCAAGGACAAAACTTCTGCGTTCTTTCCGCTCAATCCGCTGTCCATAACAATAGACTGAATAAATGCGGTATTCTCTGCTTTAGTCCCTCGGAAGTTAGGTGACATTGGGCCAAAAGCACTCTGCTCTAAATCAAAGTTTTTATCCTTCATTGCCTCGGCCAATATATTTCCAAGTGAACGCTCAGAATACGGCACATTTAAGTAATGCTCGATGTATGCTTCAACATCTTTCATTACCTGTGGCAGTTCGCCGTTCTGCTCGATAATAGATTGTTTGGCATCTTCCCAGGTTTTGCGGTAGTTGTCGCTTTGTTGTAGTGCGGTAACGACTTCATCCAATGCGTTTTTCTTAGGTAACTTTACTTTCTCTGCTGGCAAAACTTCTTTTGCCTTAGAAAATAGCGTTTTTACCATCTGCATTTCTGGTGTCAATCTACTAGCAGGCATCATCGGTTTTACGTAACTAACTATTCTTTGTGCCAGCATATTTGCCGGGTCAGTTTGATTTTCTGGATTCGGCTTACCCTGCTTGGACTTAGGTTTCTTACCGCCCAATACCGGAGTTTCATTAACCACTTGGTCAATTGCTTCTTTGTCGATCCCGTCGAATTCCTCTTGTAGTTTATCGCTTAAATCATCGTGCTTATCCTTAGTTTGCTTCGGTAACTCGTTGAACGCTTTTTTGGTTTCCTTATTTGCCTTAATCAGCACACCTTCGGGAGATAAGTTCATAAATATTTTTACTGCCTGCGCCATTTGTCCAGCAGAAGTCAATTGCTTGCCCATACTTTCAAGTAATTCTACAGACACATCATGCCTGCCCTGCTTTTGCATAACATATGCTAACTGACCTGCCATTGCCGGTTTTAGTGCTGATACCTCATTTTCATCAAAGACATACTTCAATGATTCTTCGATGCCGTCATTTTCAATAAATTTCCTCGCTGCTGCCTCGGTTTCGATATTCGTAATCGACTTATATGCGCCTGGACCTTCGGCGTAAATATCAACAAGTAGACCTGCCTTAGTCATATCGTCGGTGACCGGGGCATCAATGGCAGTTCTTTGAAATGAGCGTACCTTTTCGTTAGTGCCGGGTAGAATTGATTGCTTTTCCGGTACGGTTAGCCTTGCTGCCCCAATAGTTCCAGGATCATATGTACCTGCCTGCTCCGGCACAGATTCAGCACTACCAGTAACCTTATCGCCCTCAATTATCAACTCATCCGCTTTCTCCGGTTTTAGTCCAATGTCCTCAGCTATAGTCTTAACTTCCGATGCAGGTTTACTGACTACCTCTGCGGATAACTCAGGATAGTCCTTTAATACTTCGGGGGGTACGGGTTTACCTTCTTTAAATGCCTGCTCAACTATACTTCTATGAACATAGGAAGCAGGTTTTTCGTCGATATATTTACTTCCTCTTTCAATAAAAATATCCTTCGGAACTTCCCAATCCTCTTTCGCGAAAGACTGTTCTATTTGAGTTTTACGCAAATCCTTATTGACAACCTCACCCTTACCCATTTCATCCTGCAACTGCTCTAACTCTTGCCAATCCTCGTCAGACATATCCTTATACTGCTCTTTTGGCTTAATGTCCGTACCATACGCCTTATTCTTAGCATCGACATACTCTTTGTTCGGAGGATACTTATTACCGTATATATCGGTATACCCATTAGTCAAATGATCGTCAATCAGCAACTCAATGCGTTTGGCAAGTGCGGTATTTTCCTGACCTGCATCATCAATAATTCTTTGCAAGGCGCTATCAATGTCGGCATAACTTACCTTCTGCTCGTCCAATATCTTAGCAATAGTGTCGGTAGTCATGCGCTTATTGCCCCAGGAGATATTCTCCGGTCCGGTATTTTCACCATAAACAGTAGTACCGCCACGCTCTGCTTTTAATGATGCAGCAAGATCGCCCATGATGTTTTTGGCCTGTTCCTGAACATATGGTTTCAACTCAGGGTGATTGTACTGCATGGCATTAACTTTTCTATCTCCGACATTTTTAGAATTACGCTTATCTACCGGAATAT